>Ga0208196_1000140_pt1 | contig 102746 bp, 121 predicted proteins | sample AD_JPNNA7_MetaG_FD_184443 | JGI IMG/M metagenome (GOLD analysis project Ga0208196, IMG submission 184443) | Active sludge microbial communities of municipal wastewater-treating anaerobic digesters from Japan - AD_JPNNA7_MetaG (SPAdes) (version 2) | ecosystem: Engineered > Bioreactor >...
TATATTGGCTAGTGCTTTTTTCACAGTTAAGTATGCAGAAAAATTTGCCTACGATATTAAAATACCTGCAATGCTTATAGGTATAACTGTTTTAGCTATTGGAACTTGCCTTCCAGAACTAGCATTTTCACTTAAAGCTGTAAGAAAAAACCATGATGATTTAGCACTTGGAGATATTTTAGGAACAGTAATTGCTGATGGAACAATCATTCTTGGAATTGTGGCTTTAATACAACCAATAGTTTACAATCCTCCAAGTATGTATTTATTAGGTGGAGCATTGTTCTTAGGAAGTGTTTTTACAATATCATTTATGAGGTCAGATAAAAAAATTGATAAAAAAGAAGGGTTAATCCTTATATTCTTCTATATAATATTCCTGATATTGCAGTTTATTTTAAATGATTTTATAAATATCTAATCTAAATTTATTTTGGAATAAATCTTTTTTTGTCATAATGCAAATAATGGGTATGCTTAACAATTTCAAACCAAAGCATACCTAATAAAGCAACCCCAAATGAAATTCCCAATTCCTTTATTGTTAATGTACTGAATCTAAATACCTCATTGAAAAATGGGGTATACAAAGATAGAGCCAAAAAGAATAATGCACCTATAGCAACAAACCAGAATGCTTTGTTTTTTTCTAAAATAGTTTTGTAAAATGGTTTAGAGATTGATCTGCTGCTTAAAATTAAAAGTAAACTTGAGAAAATTAAATTAGAAAAAGCCATTGCACGAGCAAGATATTCATTGTTTGTGGATTTAAATGTGAAGTAGAACAAAGCAGCCATACTAAGAAGCATTCCTAAACCTTGAAAGATACTATGATTTAAAGTTCTTTTATTAAATATTTTTTCTTTTGGATTACGAGGTTTTCTTTTCATTATGTTTTCTTCTGCCTTTTCAGCTTCAAAAACAATTGAACAAGTTGGGTCTATTATTAATTCCATAAATAAAATATGAACAGGTAACAAGATTAAAGGCCATCCAAAAATAAGGGCTAAAACAGTTATACCTAATATGGGTATGTGCATTGAAAAAACATAAGACATTGCTTTTCTTATATTATCAAAAACTCTTCTTCCCATTTTCACACCATTAACTATTGAAGTGAAATTATCATCTAAAAGAACAATTGAAGAGGCCTCTCTTGCAACATCTGTTCCTCTCTCTCCCATTGAAACACCTATGTTAGCAGATTTAAGAGCAGGAGCATCATTGACTCCATCCCCTGTCATTGCAACAATTTCTCCATTTGACTTAAGAGCATTAACTAATCTTAATTTCTGCTGTGGAACAACCCTTACAAATATGTTTACATCTTTTATTTTCTTTTTTAACTGAGAATCAGATAGGTTTTCAAGTTCATCTCCTGTAATATATTTATCTGGGTTTTTTAATCCAATTTCAAGTGCAATATTCTGGGCAGTTCCGTGATAATCTCCTGTAATCATTATGACCCTTATTCCTGCATCATAACATTCTTTAATTGCTTGAGGAACAGTTGGACGTATTGGGTCTTCAAATCCGATTAAACCTACAAACTCAAAATCAAACTCATGTTGGTCTTTTGGTAAAGGCCCAATTGAAGAAGATTTTGCTACAGCAATAACCCTTAATCCTTCTTTTGAAAAAGAAGCAACTTCTTTTAAGATTCTTTTTTTGTTGTTAAAATCCATCCTACATAGTTCTATTATTGCTTCAGGTGCTCCTTTAGCTGCAACTATATTTTCTGATTTTCCTCTTTTTGACCAAACATGTGAAATTGCCATTAACTTATCTGATAAAGGATACTCTTGTAAAAGATGCCAAGTCTTGTGAATAAATTTAGATTCATTTCCTCTGGATAATTCTTTCAAGGCCTTTTCCATTGGGTCAAAAGGTTCTTTTTGACTTGCTAATATTCCATATTCAACAACCTCATGGAATTGTTCTGGTATTTTTTTATTGTTTTCAATAAAGCAAGTTTGATTGTTCCAATAAAGTTTAGTAACTGCCATCTTGTTTTGAGTTAAAGTGCCTGTTTTATCAGTACAAAGAACAGTTGTTGAACCTAATTCTGAAATTGCCTGTTGTCTTCTTATTAAAACATTTTTCTTGGACATTCTCCAAGCCCCTAATCCTAAAAATAAAGTTAAAACAACAGGGAACTCTTCTGGAAGAACAGACATTGCAAGAGTTACTCCACTGAGCATAGCTTCAATCCAGTTTCCTTTTAAGATACCATAAGCTATAATAACCAGAACGCAGGCACTTATTCCATATATTGCAAAATACTTAACTAAAGAATTTGTTTCTTTTTGTAAATTGGTTTTTTCTGTCTTTATAACTTCTAAAGACTTTCCAATTTTTCCCATTTCTGTTTCAATTCCTGTGCTTTTTACAATTGCTATTGCTGTTCCCCTAACAACTAAAGTTCCAGAATAAATAAAAGGAGTATTTTCTCCTCCTGGCTTTTGCATGAGTATCTTGAAGTTTTTTGTTGGTTTCTTTTTAGCAGCAACAGATTCTCCTGTAAGAATGCTTTCATCAACAAAAAAATTAGTTGAAGTCACAACAATTGCATCTGCTGGAACTCTATCTCCTTCAGAAAGAACAATTATATCTCCCTGAACAACTTCTCTTCCAGGTATTCTTTTTCTTTGTCCTCCCCTTATAACCAGAGCTCTTGGGCTAGATAAATTTCTAAGTGCATCCAAAGCTTTTTCTGTTTTATTTTCCTGATAAATTGTTATGAATATTATAACAACAACAAATCCTAAAAGCAAAAAAGATTCTTTTATATCTCCTAAAATCAAATAAATTATCCAGCAAAAAATCAAGAGTAGAAACATTGGTTCCTTAAGGACTTCCAATACAATCTTAAAAGTTGTTTTTCTTTTTTCTCTTGGAAGCTCATTGTATCCGTTTTTTTGTAATCTTGAACTGGCTTCTCTTTCAGTTAAACCAGTTAAATTCATGGATTGCAATGATTCTGTTATACTTTGCATCTTTCCTCTTCAATAAAATAAATAATAAAGAGCTTTATAAGATTAATTATTTAACTAAACCTTTTTTGTTTTCTTTATACATACTTTGCAAGGTCTGAATTTTGCTTTTATGAAATCTTTTTCATCATCAGAAACAAGTTTGTATTTCCTTTTGATAAGTTTGCCAAGTCTACAATTTTTAGTATGGTAAACTCGTGTTTCTTCTGAAGCAACAAAAGAATATTTCAAAGAAGGGGTTCTTTTTTTGGTTTCTTGAGGAACTGTAATAATAGTTGGTTCTGAAGGAACTTCAACAACTTTCTCAACTGGTCTGTCAATATATACTGTCTTTTCTATTGGTACTTCAATTTCCTTAATAATCTCTTTTTCAACAGGAACTTCTTTTATTACTTCTACTGGCCTGTCTACAAATATTTTCTTTTCAACAGGAACTTCTTTAACAACTGGTTTTTCTATAAGAACGGGTCTTTCAACTCTCTGGACAACAGTGTTATCTACCTGTCTTAATACTTTTGGTTCTATTAAGAAAAATAAAATTGAAGAATATACTACAACAATAACCAAAACAACTATAAGTGAATTTGTTAAATCCAAATCATAATTGATGATTAAAAAAAATCCTATTGCAATGAAAACTATTGCAATAAAAAGTCCAAGAAAAATATGATTTAAGTTCCAGATTCTTCTCTCAACTATCTTTGGTTCTAATCGTTCTGTGCTTACTACTTGATGTCCTTTAGATGTACTAAATACTTCACTCTCTTGACTCCTGTTGAAAGCATTACTTTCTTCTTCTGTATTAAACACCTCTTCCATGAATTATATAAGATTTTGTTATTTTTAATATTAACGGTTAAGGAGATTATAAGTGTAAGAATATCTTTAAAAACATAAGAGGGATTTAAGATGTATGGTTAAAAATATTAAACCCAAAAAAAAGAATAGAAGGTTGATAACTTCTGCATTACCTTATATTAACAATGTTCCTCATTTAGGGCATATAGTCGGGTCTCACTTACCTGGAGATATATTTGCAAGATATTCTAGGGCAAGAGGTTATGAAACACTCTATATTGGAGGAACAGATGAAAACGGCTCAACTTCTGAGATTGCTGCATTTAAATTAAATGTTCCAATAGAAAAATTTGCAGATAAATTATACAAAGAACACAAAAAAATATATGACTGGTTTGAAATATCTTATGATAGTTTTTCAAGAACAAGTAAAAAAATACATCATGAGACAGTTAAAGAATTTTTTGAAACAATAAATAAAAAAGGATTTATTGAAAAAAACAAGATGAAGGTTTTTTATTCTCCTACTGAAAATATGTTTTTACCAGACAGGTATGTTGTTGGAGAGTGTCCAAAATGCGGATATCCTGATGCAAGCGGGGACCAATGTGAAAAATGCACTTCTGTTTTAGACCCCTCTCAACTCAAAAATCCAAAATCAACAATATCTGGTGGAAAACTTGAAATAAGAGAAACAGAACACTTGTTTTTGAAATTAGACAGTTTAACACCTAAACTTAAGAAATGGATTCAATCTAATAAATATTTTAGAGAGCAAGTAAGGAATTTAGCTATGGGTTGGATAAATGAGGGATTGAAACCAAGATGTATTACCAGAGATTTAAAGCACGGTGTAAAAGTTCCATTAAAAGAATTTAAGGAAAAGGTCTTTTATGTTTGGTTTGATGCTCCCATAGGATATGTTTCATCAACAAAAGAAATAACAAAGGACTGGGAAAAATTCTGGAAAGATGAAAAATCAGAAGTATACAATTTTTTAGGTAAAGATAATATTCCTTTCCATACAATTTTCTGGCCAGGAATGGTTATTGCTAATGGTGAATTTAATTTACCTAAGAATGTAGTTGGATTGCAATATCTTAATTATGAAGGACAGAAGTTTTCTAAGAGTAAAGGAATTGGCGTTTTCTGTGAAAGGCTCCCTGAATTGAAACTTGAAGCAGATGTTTGGAGACATTATTTAACTCAGATAATACCTGAGACAAGTGATTCTGAATTTAGATGGAAAGACTTTCAAGAGAGAGTTAATTCAGATTTAATTGGAAATTATGCAAATTATGTAAATAGAGTTTTGAATTTTATATATACAAAATTAGACAGAAAGATAACAAAACCTGCATCTAAAGAATTGCAGGAAATTGATAAGAATCTATTGAAAAAAATTGAGGAAAAAAGAAAAAGCATAGGGGACTTAATGGAAAGAGCTGAATTAAGAAAAGCTTATGCTGAAATTCTAGAATTGTCAAGTGAAGGAAACAAATACATTAATGATAGTGAGCCGTGGAATGTTATAAAAGAAAATCCAAAGAGAGCAAATAATATTTTTTATATAAGTGCTTTTTTGTTGAAAAATCTTGCAATACTTTTTGCACCTTACTTGCCCAAAACCTCTGAAAAAGTATGGAAACAATTAAACCTCAAAGGAAGTCCTAGTTGTTCAGGAGCATGGGAAGAAGCTGAAAAGGACTTTGGAAAAGAACACGAAATAAACAAACCTGAATTGATTTTCAAAAAAATTGAAGACAAAGAAATAGAGGAATACAGAAAAATTACTTCTCAGGGAATAGATTTAACTGAGTTGTTTAAATAATTTCTTAGATATTCTGGAAGATAAATAAAATTATATAGAAAATTTCTTTATTCTTATCCTGTATAAGTCCATTGCTCTTCTAACTAAAGCTTTAGTATCTTTTTGACGAGGATAATTTTGTTTAACCCATTTTTCTCTCAAAATATTATTATATAATCCTATGAAATCACTATCTCTAGAAAGTTCCTCTGCAATTTCTTCAAATTTTCCTCTCTCCTTATTCCACTCTGCTCTTTTTTTATCATCATAGGACTCAAAAATTTTAGGATTTGGTTTTTTACTTTTATGAGAAGGTTTAATCTTTGCTTTAACAAATTTTTTACTTGGTTTTTTCTTAACCATATTAAAAACAAGAATAATGATTTAATAAATCTTATTAAATTATAACTTCAAATAAAATTGAACTTTAAAAAATATTTATAAATAGGTTATTCATTTATTTATTATGCAAAAAACAGCAAACAAAAAAACTGTAAGTGTATTAGTTATTATATTAATAGTAATTGGGGTGGCAACTGCTGTTACAGTAGGTTTATTTTTGTTTCCTTATAATCCTGATGAACCTCCTAGGGCAGATGATGTTGGTTCAACACCTAAAGGAATACAAGAGGTTGTAAATGCAAACAACCAGTTTGCTTTTGATTTATATTCTGAACTAGCAAAAACTGAAAAAGACAATATTTTTTATTCTCCTTACAGCATATCTACTGCATTGGCAATGACCTATGAAGGTGCTAAAGGAAAAACAGCAGAAGAAATAAAAGAAGTGTTTCATTTCCCAGAAACTTCTGTATTAAGACCAAATTATGCGGCAATATATAATAAGATTAATGAAAATAATAAGGAATATCAATTAAGCACAGGAAACGCCTTGTGGGTACAACAAGATTACTTGTTGTTAAACGATTACTCTGAAGCTGTTGAAAGATATTATGGGGGAAAAGCATCTAATGTAGATTTTATTAAAGAAACAGAAAAGTCAAGGCAAACAATAAACTCTTTTATAGAAGAACAAACAAATAATAAAGTTAAAGAATTAATTCCAGCAGGACAAGTTGATCATCTAACTAGATTAGTTATTACAAATGCAATATACTTTAAGGGGACATGGGAATGGGAATTTGATAAATCTGATACTCGTGATAAAAATTTTTATATTACTCCTGAAAATGTTGTAAAAACTCCAATGATGTATATGGATTCAGATAAAGCAACATTTAATTATGCAGATTTAGAAAAATTGCAGATTCTTGAATTACCTTACAAAGGGGATAAAATTTCAATGCTGATATTATTACCTAAGCAAGGAGAAGCATATGATTATGAAAAAGGAGAAAAAATAACTTACAATTACAACTTAGAAGATATTGAATTATCTTCTGAAAAACTTAATGAATATAAATCTGAAATGCAAGAAACAAAGTTAGGTGCAATTTATTTACCTAAATTTAAATTTGATACAAAATACTTTATGGTTTCAACATTAAGTGAAATGGGTATGCCTACTGCTTTTTCTATGCAAGCAGATTTATCTGGTATTGATGGTTCACAAAATTTATACATTCAAAATGTCATTCATCAAGCATTTGTTCAAGTAGATGAAAAGGGGACAGAAGCTGCTGCAGCAACTTCAATTATGATAGGATTTAAATCTGCAATGCCTTCAAATGTCTTTAGAGCAGACCATCCATTTATATTTATAATTCAAGAAAAAGAAACAGGAAACATACTTTTCATGGGAAGGATGACTGACCCTACAAAAGCTCAATAAATTGTTTTAAATAAAATAAATAATCAAACTAACTAGTCCTATTAAAAAGCAATATATTCCAAATAACCAGAATTTATCTTTTTTCACAATATAGTTAAGAAGATTCAAAAATAATAAACTAAATAAGAAACAAACTGTAAATGAAACAATCAAAGTAAGTGCAGGTATTGTCATAACTTCTGCAGAATATTTAATTGTCTCAAATATAAATGCTGCTAGTGCTAAAGGTATAAACATCAAAAAAGAAAACTTAACTGCTTTTTCTTTTTCTATTCCAAAGAACATTGCTGTTGAAATAGTCATACCGCTTCTTGAGACTCCTGGAAGGAGGGCAAGAGCTTGCATTAATCCTATTGAGAATGCACTTTTATTTGAGAGTTTATTTTTAGATGGTTTTATGAATTTAGTTGAGAATACAATTATTCCTGTAAAAAAGAAAAATATTCCAATTAAAAAGTAAGAGGTTAGAGTGCTTTCAATTAAATCACTTAAAAATAAACCTACTAATCCTGCAGGAATTATTCCTATTATAAGATATTTAATTAATCTCCAACTTTCTTTGTTGAATTTTAAAATTTCTGATATTTCTTTTCTTGTGAAAATTAAAACTGCAAACAAAGAAGCTAAATGAAGGAAAGTTATAAAGAATATATTTGGTGTCCCAATAATATTTGAAACAAGTGCTAAATGTCCGTCAGAAGAAATAGGCAAAAATTCTGTTAGAGATTGTATTAAAGCTAAAATAATTTCATTTAACATTTTCTATCAAGATACAGGATATTTATAAAAACAATTATTTTCCTTCAAGCCAACTGTTAATAGCATCTCCTGTTTGGCCCCATGCATTTCTATGCCATTTCCAGCATAGCACACTTCCATCTTCTCCAATACCAAAATCACAGGTTGTTCCAATTTTTGCAGCTTCAGAGCTTCCAACAAGCCCCCAAATTAAAACAGCTACAACTATTACAACAACTGCAATTATAATCTTAGTTGAGGTTTTCATAGAGTACTAATGGATATATACTTTATAAATATTAAGATTTATTTTCATTAGCTTCTTAAATTTTTTTCTGTATCTTTTTCCGATTATAAAACCTAAACAATCTTTTGAATTACATTTACAGAGGTGGTCTTGATAATTATCTAAATCGTAATCATAATCATAGTTTAATTCTTCTCCTTTCTTTATGTCTCTTATTGAAAATATCCAAATATGATTATTGATTATTTTGTATTTGCAGTTTGGATTACAAGAATGATTAATGTATTTTGCAGGATTCCAAGGAACATCTCCATCGATATCTTGTTTTCTGTTTAATTGAAAGATGTAAACTGCTCCCACACCTGTTTCTTTGGATTTTTTTAATTGTTCTTCATATATTCTTAGTCCTTCTTTAGAAGAAACTATATTTCCCACATATTCTATTATTTTTGTTCCCTTAGGAATATCTTTTCTTGCAAATACTCCCTTTCCATGAACTTTAGAGTTTCTGACAATGTATAAAAGTGAATTTTTTTTCACCAGTGGAAAAATAAAATTTGGTTTAAAAATATTTAGAATATGTTTATTTAAACAATCTTCTTGGGCTTCGTTTTTCCTTTAATAATTCATTACGATTTTTCCTGACATTTCTTATATCCTCTATTGTAAAAAATGAGTTTGGATTAATTTTCTTTAATATCTTTAAGACATTTTTCAGTTCTTTTCTTTTGACAACAACTAAAATCATTTTAACGTCAATGTTTTGATCTGCACTGTGTCCATCTATTACTGTTAACTGATATCCATTTTTCTTTAATTCATTTACTAATTTTTTAGAATTCTTTATTACAATTATTCTAATCATTGAATTTCCTATTGAAATCTTTTCATCTAAATATATGCCGACATAATTTCCTGTTGCAAAACCAGCTGCATATGCTAATAATAACCAGGGATTTGAAAAATCAGACCATATTTGATTTATTGCCAATAACCAGATTAGAACTTCAAAAAAACCTACTAGAAAAGCAAGTACTTTGAAACCTTTGGAGATAAATATAATTCTTATTGTTCCTAAACTGACATCTGCAATCCTTGCAAAGAATATCAATAAAGGAAGTACTACATATGAAAATATCGCCCCCATGATAAAGATTTATTGTTTAAGATATATAAAGGTTATCTTGAAGTGTTAAAGTGAGAAAGAGATAATTAGGATATAGAATATTAAAAAGAAACACTTAAATAGTATTGGTTCATAAATGATACATATGGTTCAAAACAAAAACAATTTAGATTTAGAAATAATCTTAGTTCTAATAAGGAATAAAACTCATTTAAGAGAAATAGCAAGGACTCTTAATGAATCTCATTCTACAGTTCTAAGAAAAATCAATGAATTAGTCAAAGAGAATATTTTGGATTATAAAAAAGAAGGCAAAAATAAAATCTTTTTCATTAAAAATAATCTGAAAGCTAGAAATTACATTTATTCTGCAGAAATTTATAAATTAAATAAATTATTGAAAAAACATCCAGAATTGGCTATAATCTTTGAAGATATTAAAAGGAATTTTTCAAAAGGTATGATAATCTTATTTGGGAGTTATGCAAAGGGAAATCCTAAATCTGGAAGTGATATTGATATTTATTTAGAAACAAATGACAATAAGTTAAAAAATAAAGTCAAGGAAATTAATTCAAAATTAAGTATAAAAATAGGAAAGTTTGATACTAAATCTCTATTAATTAAAGAAATTATAAAAAACCACATAATAATAAGAGGTTTGGAGGATTTTTATGAAAGAGTTGAGTTTTCTAAAGAAAATTAAAAGAAAAGGAATAATTGAATTAGTTGAATCTTCTGAAGAGATGAAATCATCTTATTTAATTAAAGCTGAAAATTGTCTTAAATCTGCAAAGATATTATTCCAGAATCAGATTTATGAAACTTCATAATTGAAAGGATTTATATACTTAAAAAAGAGTATAATTATACTTAAAATTAGGTATAAATAAACCCTAAAATTGATTAAAGAAAATGTTAACAAAAAAACAATTAAAAATATTGAATACTTTCCAAAAAAATAAGTTTAAAAAACTAACTTGGAAGCAAGTAAAAGAATTATCGAGGGAAAACTCAAGTTCAGTTATACAAGATGCAATCAAGGCATTTTTGAATGAAGAATTAATAACTGAAGAAAAAATAGGGACTTCTAAGATTTATGCTGTTAATCACAAAAACAATAAAGTATACACTTATTTTGAAATTTATAATAAAGAGAATCTGTCAAAACAAGTTTTAAAATCAATTAAAGAATTAGAAGATAGTTTAGATAAACACACTTATTTTTATTCTATTGTTATTTTTGGTTCTTTTGTTTCTGGAGAACAAAAAAAGGATTCTGATTTAGATATAGCAGTTTTTATTGAACAAGAAAATAAAAGAAAAATAGTTGAAGCTGTTTTTAAATCAATGGAAACCAAATCTCTCTTAAAGATAGATGGGCATGTTATAACGAAAGACGAATTTTTAGAGATGCTAAATGTAGACTATGAAAACTTAGGCAAAGAAATAGCAAGAAAACATTTAATAGTTCATAATCCAGCTATATTCTATTCAATGTTAAATGATGGAATAAAACATGGATTTAAACTATAATTTGTATCTTGAAAGAGCTAATAATGAAATAAAATTTTCAGAGATAGGATTAATAATTAGTAATAACAAGAATTTACAAACAGATATTTTTAAAATTGAACAGCCAGAAACATTCTACAATTCAGTTATTTCTCATGCTTATTATTGTATTTTTTATTCTGCTAAAGCTTATTTAGCCAAGAAAGGAATTAAAACAGAACCACCAGAAGAACATAAAAAAACATATAATGAATTCAAGAAATTAGTTTTTCAAGGGATTGTTGATAAAGAATTGTTAAAAATTTACGAGGATGTTATCATAAAAGCAGATACTTTGTTAGGGATATTCAAAATAGAAAAGAAAAAGAGAGGAGAATTTACTTATCAAAAATTATCTCAGGCTAATCTGGAGCCTGCAAATAAAAGTTTAGAGAATGCCAAGACTTTCTTGAAACATATAAGAAAGCTGTGCGAGTAACTAAAATATATAAAAAGTTATTCTATGTTTTTATAAATGGTAAATTTCAATTTACCTACAACAAATAAAACGCCCCCGCGAAGATTCGAACTCCGATTTTCCCGACCGCAACGAGAGGTTCTATCCATTGAACTACAGGGGCTTGATAATTATTAGGGTTAAATGTTTTTAATTTTTTGGATAGATACTTAAAGATTATCTGTATTTGTAGAAGCTTTTCATTTATTTTAGTACCAATATTCTAATACACTAAAATATAAAAACTTGTTTCATAAAGTTATTCTATGATTATTGGACTTACAGGAAGAATTGCAGGAGGAAAAGGTGTTGCTTCTGATTTCTTTAGGGCAAAGGGATTTGAATATTTGTCTTTATCTAATGAAGTAAGAGAAGAGGCAAATAAACGAGGACTTCCTCTGGAAAGAAAATCTTTACAGGATTTAGGAAATCTTATGAGAAAAGAAGAAGGTTCTTCTGTTCTTGCTAAAAGGGTTATAAAGAAAATTAAAAAGAAAAAAAACTATGTTATAGATGGAATAAGAAATTCTGGAGAAGTTGAAGAACTGAGAAAAGTTTTCAAAAATAAATTTATCTTAATCTCAATTGATGCTGATTTAAGGATAAGGTGGAAAAATGCTAAAAACAGGGCAAAGGAGAGTGACCCTAAAACATTTAAGGAATTTCTTAAAGCAGATAAAAGAGATTTTAAAGAAAACAGTCAGAATGGGCAGCAAGTCAAAAAATGTATGGAGATGGCAGATTATGCTCTTTTAAATAATGGAACAATTCAAGAATTAATAGCTCAATTAAAATTAGTTTATAGACAGTTAAATTTAGACGATTAAGATAATATGTTAATTGGTTTAGTGGGTAAACCTTCAGTAGGAAAGAGTACTTTTTTTAAAGCATCTACTCTAGCAGAAGTTGAAATTGCTTCTTATCCTTTCACTACAATAAAGCCCAATCACGGTATAGGGTATGTTAGGGTTGAGTGTCTTGACAAAGAATTCAATACTCAATGCAATCCAAATCATGGATTCTGTATAAATCATCAAAGGTTTGTTCCAATTGATTTAATGGATGTTGCTGGACTTGTGAAAGGTGCGAGTGAAGGGAAGGGATTGGGAAATCAATTTTTAGATGATTTAAGAGGAGCAGATGTATTTATACATATAGTTGATGTTTCAGGCACAACTGATTCAGAAGGAAAACAAGTATTTGATGCAAGCTATAATCCTTTAGAGGATATAGAATTACTTGAAGATGAATTAAATAAATGGTTTTGTAATATACTTATGAAAGTCTGGAAAACTTTTGCAAGGACAACTGAAATGTCTAAAGCTAAATTCTCTGAAGCTGTTGCTAAACAATTTTCTGGATTAAAAGTTAAAGAAGATAATGTTAAGGATGTTTTACTAAGAATGAATCTTCCTGAAAAGCCAACTAGTTGGAGTGAAGAACAGACAATAAACTTTGCAGCAGAATTAAGAAAAGAAAGTAAGCCAATGATTATTGCTGCAAATAAAGTAGATATGGAAAATGGAGAAAAAAATTACAAGAAGATAAAAGAAAAATACAAAGATTATTTGGTTATACCTTGCAGTGCAGATTCTGAATTAGCTTTAAGACAAGCTGCTAAAGCTGGTTTAATTGAGTATATTCCTGGAGAAAGAGAATTTAAAATATTAAAGGAGCTTAATCCAAAACAGAAAGAAGCACTTGAAAAAATAAAACAAAATGTTTTAGATAAATTTGAATATGGAACAGGAGTTCAACAAGTTCTTAATTCTGCAGTATTTGATTTCCTTAAATATATTGCAATATTTCCTGCATCTGCAAACAAGCTTGGAGACAGTAAGGGAAATATACTTCCTGATTGTTTCTTAATGCCTCCTGGAACAACTGCTCTTGATTTTGCATATTCTCTTCATACTGATTTTGGAAAGAATTTCATAAAAGCCATAGATGCTAGAACAAAAATGGCTTGGGGTAAAGAACACAAATTAAAACATAGAGATGGTTTAGAGATTGTTACTAGGTAGAAAATGAAAGTAAAAATCAAACTTCATCCTAATTCTTCTCAAGAGAAAATAAAGGAAGTTGAGAAAGATAAGTCCTATGAAGTTTGGATAAAAGAAAAACCTATTGATGGTAAAGCAAATAAAGAACTAATTAAAATCTTGAAAAAGCATTTTAAAAAAGATGTTAAAATTACTAGTGGATTTACTTCAAGAGATAAGATTATTGAATTGAGTTAATGTAGGTATATAATAGATTGTTAATAAAAATTCTTAAAAAGGAGAGTAGTGTGAAAAGAATATGAAAATATCAATAAAAGTGAGGTTTAATTCAACTTACCCTAAATTTGAAAAAGTTATGCCTGGTAAATACATATTGTATATTCCAGAACCGCAGACAGATGAGAGTGAGAAATTCATAAAAGGACTTCTATCAAATAAACTTGGTGTAAGGAAAGAGAATATTTCTCTGATAAATATAGAAAAAGATGGTAAATGGAATTTTCACATTGGAGAGTGAAAATGAGATATGAAGAGGCTCCTGATTTACAAATAATTGCAGAAGATATTTCTAAAACTCTTTTTCCTCATATAGTAATGGAAAGGGTTAAGTGTTACAGAAGTTATGGGAGTTCTACAAAGGGGACAATTGCAAGATGTCATGCTCTCGGTAAATTAATGCAAAAAGCCATAGGAGTAAAGGCATATTATGCTCTTGAATTTTTATCTGCAAGATTTGATAAACTAAGCAAAGAAGACCAGATGAAAACAATTATACATGAATTAATGCACATACCTCAGACATTTGGAGGAGGATTCAGGCATCATAATCATGTAACTGAAAAGAATGTAAATCTTATGTATAGAACATATCTCTCTAAGAAAGAAGGAAGAGATAAATTTGAAAAGAAGAGTGGATGGTTCAACTAATGTTAAGTAAGAGATAAAGGATAAAATTATAAATTACTATTTGTTGAATATAAAATGCAGGTGATAATAAAAGATAAGTCTAAGAATATAAAAATTAAAGATGTAAAAAAATTATCTGAGTTTGGCAAAGCTATAGGGTTAATGTTTCGTTCAAGAGAAAATTGTCCTGCAATGCTTTTTGAATTTTCAAAACCTACAAGAATGAGGATTCATTCTTTTTTTGTATTTTTTAAATTTGGAGCTGTATGGTTAGATGATAAAAATAAGATAATTGAAAAGAAGATTGTAAAACCTTTTTTACCGTCGATAGTTCCAAAAAAACGTTTTTACAAACTTGTTGAAATACCTTTAAATAAAAAATATAAAAAAGAAATAAAAATTTTATTTAAAAAGAGTAACTATTCTTAGATGATTATTTCCCGTCGAAGAAAGATTTAAAAAGAATATCAACTATGATAAATCATACTCACAAAAAAGGAGGTTAAAAAATGGGAACCGTTTTGGTTAAAAATGTTGTAAAAAGAAAGCCAGGATATCTTTACTATGTAGACGGAAAGGGAAATGTATGTGAAGCTAAAATGGCTAGAGGCGGAAAGAAGAAAAAGAAAGCAGCTAAAAAAACAACTAAAAAGAAAAAAAGATAAAGTTGCTTAATGCTTTTTATTTTTACTTTCAAATTATTTTTTAATTAATTTTATATACTAATTCTATCTTTTTTTTTAATGACAGTTATTTTAGGAATTGAATCAACTGCACACACTCTTGGAATAGGTATTGTAGAGAATGAAAAAATACTTGCAAATGTGCGTGATATGTATACAACAGAACAAGGAGGAATAATTCCATCTGAGAGTGCAAAGCACCATGAAAGAGTTTTTCAAGAATTATATGAAAAAGCACTTGAAACAGCAGATATAGAAGAAGAAGATATAGATGCTATTGCATTTTCACAAGGACCGGGTTTAGCACCCTGTCTTTTAGTTGGATTAAGAAAAGCAAAAGAAATTTCATTGAAATTAAACAAGCCAGTTGTTGGAGTGAATCATTGTGTTGCACATCTTGAGATAGGAAAAATAACTGGAGCCAAAGATCCTGTGATGCTTTACACTTCAGGCGCTAACACTCAGATAATAGCTTATGCTTCTGGAAAATACAGAGTTTTTGGTGAAACATTAGATATAGGTGTTGGAAATTTTATTGATAATTTTGCAAGGTATTCTGGAATAGGATTTCCTGGAGGTCCTGTAGTTGAGAAATTAGCTAAAAAAGGAAAAAATTATATTGAATTGCCTTATAAAGTGAAAGGAATGGATATTGCACTCTCTGGAATATTAACTAACCTGAAACAAAAAGTTGAATCAGGAAAATATTCAAAAGAAGATTTAGCTTATTCTCTTCAGGAAACTGTTTTTGCTATGCTCGTAGAAACTGCTGAGAGGGCTTTGGCGCATACTGGAAAAAAAGAACTTTTATTAGGAGGAGGAGTTGCATGCAATTCTCGTTTGCAGGAAATGTGCAGGATAATGTGTGATGAAAGAGAAGATGGAGTAAAATTCTTTTGTCCTGAAAAAAGTTTATTGGTGGATAATGGGGCTATGATTGCATTTTTAGGAGAGATAATGTTTAAAGCAAAATCAAATGTTTTCAAAAAAGAAAATCTCAAGGATTTGGACATTAATGCTTCTGAGAGAACAGATGATATTGAAGTTGATTGGAAAAATTAGTTTTAAAAACTTCATTTATCTAATTATTTTATAAAAAAGAGGAAAGAATGAATAAAAAAGGAACACATGTTGAAGTTATAATATCATTTGTGATATTTATAACATTTGTAGTTTTTCTGTTTGTTGCTTCAAAACCTGCTATAATAAAACAAGAAGATAAAACAAATCTATTAGATAATTTAGAGTATAAAATACTGGAAAAAGAAATTTCAGCGGATGTAAAAGTGATAAGTGTGACAATTTCTTCAGTTACTGGAAATTGTGTTAATCTGGGAAATTTTCTTGAGGGACAGGATATAGATGGAAGAGTTGTTGTCAAAAATTCTTCTGGAGATAGTGTTGAAGCCCATATGGAAGGAAACAGCTTTTCAATAGATAGTAAAGATACTTTCTTTAAAATTTATTATTCTGAGGAATTTGATTTGATAGCAGATAGTGGAGCAACGTGCACACCTGCTACACCAAATGTAGGGTTAGTAAAAAATAACAGATATGTATTAGAAGAAAAGGTTTACACTTCTTTAAATAAAGAATATGAGCAATTAAAAGAAGAGTTAGGTGTTGGAGGGGGAGAGAAGATAGATTTTACATATGGAATTGTTTTATCAAATGGAACAATAATTGAAAAAGAGCACCCTGAATTAAAAAGCAATATTTCAACAAGCATTTATGTAAGAGAGACTCCAATTGAATATGTAAATAAAGATTATGAAATTGTTCAGGGTTATTTAAGAACAACAATATGGTAAATTCAAGAATTAAAAAAAACAAAAGAGGATGGGTAAGATTATTAGAAGCATTCATAGCAATAGTTTTGCTAACAAGTGTTTTGGTTGTTGTTTCAAAAACAAATTCTTCACCAAGAAATGAATTGCAGGAAAGAATCTCAATAATACAAACTTCAATAATAAGAGATATTCAATTAAATGAAGAATTAAGAGCAGCGATATTATCTGTGAATGTTGCAGACCCTGTGGAATGGGAAGATTTTGAAACTTCTGGACTTTCAGGAGTTAAAGAAAGAATAGAAGAACTTGCTCCAAAAGATATGGAGTGTAGTGCTCAGATATGTGAGATAAATAATCCTTGTTCTCTTAAAGATGTTTCTAAAAAAGAAGTTTATGCTAAATCAGGTATAATTTCTGCAGATTTAAACACATATTCTCCTAGGCAAATAAAGATGTTTTGTATTAGATGAACCATCTTTGATTAATGTTCCAAAGTTCATTGAAAGACCTCCAATTTTCCTGACAATGTAATTCCATTTAAAATATTATTTAATAATTCAGGATTTTTGTTTTTAGCTAAATTAAACCCTGATTTTGAAAAAATATGAAGTGTTATTTCTCTATTTAATTTATTCTTAAATTTGGAATAATCCTTTTCTTTTTTTATCTCTGTTAAAAGAAATAAATCAATATCACTTTTGCAATCATCTGTTGCAGAAGCATAGCTTCCAAATAAAATTATAGTTGGGTAATCATAATCTTTTTCAATTTCTTCTATTAATTTGGATTTTCTGAGCTTTTCAAGATTAAAAAATAATTTTAAATTTAAGAATTTTTTATTTATAGTTGCCTTGAAATAATCATAGGGTTTGCCTTTTTTTATTTCAATAACCTCTTCTTCAACTAGTTTAAGCAAATATTGCCTTATTGTAGTATGATTTATATTAAGTAATCTTGAAAGTTCTCTTATTTGAAATTCTTCATTAGGATTCTCAAAAAAAGGTTTTAATATTTTTAATTTCATTTTCATGTGTAAATATATACTTCCAGATGTTTATAAATATTTCCAATTATCCTTTCCAATTAATTAGAGGTTTAATGTATTTTATTATTTTAATTGATTTTTTCTGAGCTTCCATAATTTTGTTTATATCTTTGTAAGCCATTGGAGATTCATCAAGAGTTTTTTCGGAGATTGTTCCTTGAATTCCTTGCATTGATTTTTTGAAATCATCTAAAGATATTTTTCTTTTAGCGTCTTTTCTACTCAAGGCTCTTCCTGCACCGTGTGAAGAAGAATTTAAGAATTTGGGATTTCCTAAACCCTGAACTAAAAAAGAACCGTCTCTCATATTACCTGGAATTATTCCTTTCTCTTGTTTTTTTGCAGGAGTTGCACCTTTTCTATGAATATAATATCCTTTTTCATAGATTGCATGATTGTGGTTCTTATTTACCCAGAGTTCTGTTGTTAATTTTTCATTTAAGACTTTTTCTAATGATTCAATTACTTTATAACTTATCTCTAATCTGTTAAGTAAAGCATATTCTAATCCAAAATCAAGAATATTCAGATATTCTTTACCTAGTTGAGAGTTTACATCTAATGGAAAAGTTCTTTCAAAATTGTCTTTGCTGTTTGAAGCTTTTATCATGTATCTTTTTGCAACTCTATGTCCTATTCCTCTGCTTCCTGAATGTATTATTAACCAAACTTCTTTTTTGTAAAACCCTATTTCAATAAAATGATTTCCTCCTCCTAAAGTTCCTAAATGTTTAAGTGAAGTATTTTTCAAAAAATGAAGAATGTCTTTGTCATATGGGCCTTTTTGGAATTTTTCAATTAATTTCTTGAATTCTTGTTTAGTTTTTTCAGAGAGGTTTTTAGGATTTTGATATTCTCCTACACCCATTGGAATTGTTCTCATAACCTCTGAATAGATTTTTTGTTTGTTGTCCTGAATTTTCTTTAAAATGTCTTTTCCTTTTATTCTTACAGCTATTAATCCACAACCAATATCATAGCCTACCCAAGCTGGAACTATTTTTCCTTTAGTTATAAGGACTGCCCCTATTGGAGCTGAATATCCTTTGTGGGCATCTGGCATTAGAGCTGCAGCTGTTACAAAATCCTCAGAATAGCAATCTTTGAATTGATGAAGTGTTTCTGAATCTGCATCTATAGAATAATCAAAGATTTTTTTGTCTTTTGTCTTTGTTCTCATTATATACTGAATTATTACAAAACTTATAAATGGTGCGGTTATATGTAATCATAGTAATAAATGAGATTTACAACACCATTTAATACTTACCATATTAATTCAATATACTCTTCAATTCCTTTAATTATTACATGATTCTGAATTATTTCATTTATAAAATTGTCTTTGTACTTAAATTTATTTTTATCTAATTTTACAATATTCAACTTAATGTTATACATTCTTTCTAAATCCTTAACTTCTTGAATATCTCCAATAACAAACAAATCAAGATCAGAAGTTTTTGTCTCTGAAAAACTCGCATAGCTGCCAAAAACACTAATTATACCTTTGCTTCTCTTTTCAATTTCCAAAAAGAGTGTATTTATCTTTTTATGTTTCTCTAAAAAATCAATCTTTTTATTTATCTCTAGAAACTTAATAATATCTTTTATATAAGGATTAAGTCTATTAAGATAATAATACTTGTTTTTACCTTCTTGTGTAAATTTGAGTATGTTTTCTTTTTCAAGAGTATTTAGAATGTTTGAGACTGTTTTTTGATTCATGTTCAATTTAGAGGCTAACTTCCTCCCATAATTTTTGAAAGAATAATCTCCTGCAAACTCCTTTAAAATTCTAAGTTCTTTATTATTGAGTAACATATTACTTATATGAGTAATATATTATTAAATCTTTTGATTATGCATTTTGATTAATAATATAGAAATTTCAAAAAAGTCGCAATAAAATCAAAGGGAATATAATTATTGATTATGTGTTTTATTATGTAAGTTTTTAAAAAACAAAGATATTTAAACAAGTGCCATCTTAATATTTTGAGGTGATGGTACCTCAAGATACCTAATTCTTGAAAGAAAATGATGAAAGAAAACTCAGGAAATCAGGAGATAAGAAAGTTGGATTTTTCTTTAATCTCAAAAGTAACTGAAAATTGTAACTTAAATTGTGGTTATTGTTATCTTGCAGAAAAAAAGAACCTAAAAATGTCTGAAGAAGTAGCAGAGTCTTTAATAAAATCTTTTTTAAAATTCAATAATGATTTTGCTCATTTTACTTGGATAGGTGGAGAGCCTCTTTTGATGCCAGATTCTTTTTTTACAAAAATTATGGAGTTGGAAGAAAAATATAATTATAAAAATATTCCCATTTCTAACTCTATTCAAACAAATGGTATCGCTCTAACTCCTGCAAGATTTGATAGGCTTAAGGACTTAGGATATAAAATTGGAATAAGTTATGATGGGGCTCCAGATTTACAAAATCAAAGAATGACTGAATCTCAAACAAATAAGTTATTAGAGATGATAGAATATGCAAAAGGAAAGGCTGGCCTTTTGGCTGTATTGACTAAAAATACGATTGGGAGGGAAAAGGAAATATATGATTTTTTTAGAGAATATACTACTTGGGCAAAAGTCAATTTTTATTCTCCAACAGGACATGGTGCAGAAAAAGAAGACGAATTGATGTTGAATCCTGATGAAGCATCTAAGATGATGGTGAATTTGTATGATCTTTGGAAAAACGATAGTTCCCCTCTAGAATTAAGACCTATGTTAGAAAATGTTCGCTCTTTTTTTACGGGCTTTCCTGTGGCTTGTGATTTTTCAGCTGTCTCTTGTTATAAGATTTTAGGATCAGATACAAAAGGAGATATTTATCCTTGTTCAAAGGCAATGAATTTTCCTTATTTGAAAATGGGAAATATCAATGAAGGATTAGACAATTTGGTAGGGAATAAGATCCATAAGATGCCTTTGGAAAGGTATATTGGTTTAAAGAAAAAAGGAGGAAATCCTTGGTTGCATTTGTCTTCGGGGGGTTGTCCAATAGAAGCATTATCTCATAAGGGAGATTATATGAAAGCAACAACATATTCGGAAGGAGTAAGAAATACTTTATTTGAAAGGATTAAAGAAGATATGCAAAATGAAAACACAAGAAAGCATCTTGAAAGAAAAGTTGGGCTTATCAGATAAAGACGTAATTAAATTAAAAAATTTTGGGAGACAAACTAGGAATGCTAATTATGTCTTAGAGTTAAATGGTGATCCTTCTTACTTTTTAAAAGTTAATTCAGAGGGTATAAAAAAAGAGATTAGGATGTTTGATTTCTTGGAGAAGCATAAGGTGTTTTCTACTTTGATGCCAGTATACAAGAACGAGCATATAATTATTCTACCATTTGTTAAAGATTTAAGAGATACAGAAGTGAGAGACAATTTGGATTTTATTTTAGGTTATCATAATAAAGCTCTTGCTTTGGATGGGAGTGTATTTGATAATTATAAAAGTGATAAGTTGTTTGAAAATCATTATGTTAAAAAATTTATCAACAGGTTGGATAGGCATGCTGATTTAGTTAGAAATTTTTGGAAAGATATTGAAGGGCTAAAAAAGTTTTATGGAGAAAACCCTCAAGAATGTTTTGAATCATTGCCTAAGATATTAGTTCATGGAGATATTCAACATAAAAATCTACAGAGTGACTCTCAAGGAAATATTTATTTGATAGATTTTGAGGATGTTTATTTTGATTCTCCTTCATGGGATCTTTCAAGGCCTTTGATGGATTTAGAGCCTAGAGAAATAGAGGATTATAAAGAGAATTATATAGAGGGGGTCGCTATTGGAAATAAAGATTTATTGAGGAAAGCCATTAATAGGGATTTTGTTGTTAGAATTATAACTGATTCTATTGGGAGGCAACAGAGATTTGGTATAGAAGAAGCAAAAACTTATCTAGATATTTATCGTGAAAGATATACTAACAATTTGGAGGCATTGATTTATGGTGGAAAATAAAAAAAATAGTTTAGGAAAACTGAAGGTTCTTTGTGTTTGTGGTTTGGGATTGAATAGAAGCAGGTATTTAGCAAAGTACCTTGGAGAGAAAGGATATGATACTAAGTGGAGAGGTTTGGAGTCTTGCGATTTTAATTTGGAATCTAAAAACCTGATAGGAATAAAAGATATTGAATGGGCAGATATAATAGTTGTCTCAAAAGAAAAGTATAAATCGATTTTAAATGATAATTTTAAGGTGAGAGATAAAAAGATAGTATGTTTGGATATTGTAAGTTTAAGAAAAATTGATGGGGAATATTCTCAATTAAGAAGGGAATTGGAAAGTTATTTGATTTTAATTAAAAAATCTCCAATTAAAATTAATTTAAATGTAAACAGAGAAGTAAATTTTCTTATGATATTGTATCAAATTATTAAAAATCAAAATAATTTTAAAAATTTTAGTTTTGAGGGGTTGGAAAAACTAAATGAAGAAGACAAGGAAATACTCAAAAGTATTTTGAGAGATGATAATTTTTCTCTTGAGGTGATAAGCAGAGATGAAAAATTGAAAAAGATTTATTTGAAGAATAAAAAGGTGTTTGAAAGTTACTGGAATAAAAATAAAGGACAATTAGATACAATAAAAAAGAGGATTGAGGAAAGATGTGACCTTTATGATTTTTCTATTTTTGAGAGGGTGGGAATGTTTTTTGATTTTGAAGGTCCGAGAGAAGTGAATGTTTATATTTGTTTGGGAAATGAAACAAAAGCTGGGACTGGAAATGCTTTCTCACCTAATATTGCATTTTTATTTCCTAGGGAATTTGGTAATTTTTCAATAAAAACGATTGATGCTGATTTTGCTGTTTTAATACATGAAATAATGCATCTGTTTCAAAATATGTGTAGTGAACCAGATAAAATTCTCAGAGAAAATGTAGCTAGATGTTTTGCTCCCAGAGGGATATTAATTAACGAAGAAAAATACGATGGAGACAGAGATTTTTTTGAAAAAGTGAAATCTTCCTTTCAAAATGGAAAAAATTATTTCGAAATTCGAGAAGATTTATTGGAGAGTGATGCTCTTTTAGGAGAAAATAAGATAGAGTTGAAAGGAGGGAGTGTATAAAATGAGAGAATATAGAACTTCAAGCGAGTTGTACCAGGATTCTAAATCTGTTGAAGAGGGAGGAAACCTTTTGGAAAAAGTCTTGAGTGATGCAAAACCTGTTGTTCCTTCCACAGTTGATAACAGATATGAGATTTCATCAAGACCAACAGAATTGAGTACTGGTGGATATGTAGATATAACTGATTAAAATTACTTTGCTTTTTTGGCTCTGTTTTTCAGAGCCTCTTTTGTTTTTAGAAAATTAATTAATTTATTAGAACATTGAATTAAAACGATAATAGTAAAAGAAAATTTATCTAGATTTGGGGTAGAGCTAGAAAAATTTATAAGAAAATAGAAGAGTATTTCTAATATGGTTCAAGAAAAAGAAATAAAACTGGATAAAGTGTATGAATCAAAGAGAGTTGATAGTCAGTTAAACATAGGTTATGATAAAAATTCTAAAAAAAGGCCTTCTTGGATAAGAGTAAAATTAGACAAAAAAGTGATTTTTATAAAAATATTATTCAAAGAAGAGGCTTTTTGGTATAGAAGATATTTTGAGGACTATTTTTTTCCACTTGAAGCGACTTCGGAAGATCACAAAAATTATTATAATGAAATAGCTAAAAATTATGAATCTTATGTTCCTCAAAATAAAATAATGATAAACATTCTCTTAGATTTTTTCAAGGAACTAAAAATAAAAAAAGATTCTAAAATATTAGATTTAGGAGCAGGAACAGGCTTAGTGACAGAGGGAATTGTGAAAGAAGGTTATAATAATATAGTTCTAGCAGATATTTCTGAAGAAGAACTCAAAATAGCAAAAGATAAAGAATTATTAAAAAATTCAAAATACCAAACAATAGACTTAACTAAGGATGAAATTCTAGGAAAATTTGACATAATTTATGAAACAATGTCTTTAGATTATTTTAAAGGAGAAAAAATGCAAGTAATCTTAGAAAAGATAAAAAATGCTCTTAATACAAATGGAAAGTTCATAGTGATAGATAGACATATTTATCCTGAGTTTAATAATTATTTTAAGGAGATAAAAAGTGGAAAAACAGAATTAGGAACTCCTGAAGGGAAATTTGATTACTATTATTATATTGGTGAGAAATAACTTTTTGCAATTACAAAAATTCCTTTTTCATAAAGCTTTAAAATCTCTTTTTTCAATTCAACTTTTTTTGTTTTTAGAAAAGTAGATAAATAATTGGGTTTGTTTTAAGTAAATAGGGGATAATAGATTTAGACAGTGGAAGCAGATCTTAATAAAATGAAACCTAAAATTTTGGGAATGAGTAGTGAAAGTTATCCTAATGGAAGATTGGATACTTTCAAAATAGACGAAAATGAAGGACATTGGGAGTCAATAGTAAATTGCCTAATAGAGTTTGGTTTTAAAGATAACTCTATAAGAGCAAACATAGATGCGACTCTTGAAGATAGAGAGTATATTTTTCTTTATCTAAATCCAAAACTAAAAGTTCATTTATCAGCAGAAAAATCAGAAGATTTTTTTACTGTAAGATTTGATACCTCTATTCCTAGAGATAAAATTTTGAAAATAGTAGCTAAGCACTTTCAATTTCCAGAAGAAGAATAATTTATTTATTCAATAGTAATCAAGAGCTGTAGTTAAAATGACATTAAAAGAATCTTACCCAAAGGAATGGGATGACTTAATCAACAAGAAAGTTCCAAAAAAAGATATTAATAAATATCCTTTAAATTTTGTAGCAAAGCTGATAAAAGAAGTTAAAGAAGGAAAAAGAGAGGAAACAGACATAGGAGATGGGTGGAGTATGGTTATAAACATAGATGAAAAATATTACAAACTAAATCCTGAAGTGTATGGTTTTCTCTTTAGGCTTGGAGATTATGGACTTCAAGATTCTTTAGGAACTGGAACAAGCGAGTATGGTGATATGTTATACACTCTTGATGAAGTTGAAAGAGAGTTAAAAGTTGTTTCAAAAAAAGTCGCAATAAAATCAAAGGGAATATGATTATTGATTATGTGTTTTATTATGTAATTTTTTAAAAAACAAAGATATTTAAACGAATGTGACAGAACTGGAAGAAGATAAGATGGTTGTAGAATATAATGAACCAGAATTAAAAAAGAAACTTTTAAAAATTTACACTAGGTTCATTGAAGATCCCTCTGATCCTAAAAATCTAGGTAGGATTAAAGAGTTGGATGGTAAATATTCTTCTTTAACTGCGGCTAATGATTATATTTCATCTCAACCAATCCCAGAATATATTGAAAATGCAGTAGGATTTTTATATAATATCTGGACAGGAATATTTGAAGAGAGTGAGGAAGAAATGATATCTAAAGCCAAAAAAATCTTAGAAGAACTTCGTAAGTCGGATTAAAATTACTTTGCTTTTTTGGCTCTGTTTTTCAGAGCCATTTTTGTTTTTAGAAAAGAATACAAATATTTAAACACCCGAAATAGTATATATAATAATATAAGGGCCAAATAAATGAGTAAAAAGGCATATAATAACATTTAAATAGTGTAACTGTGTAGTCGTAATATGGGAAATAAAGTATGGAAAAATATGAAGAATCTAGCATATTCTATCCCAATAGCATTAATGAGTGTTTTGCCAGGTTGTGAACCTGATAATGCTCCGCCTACAGCAAAGCTTAATGTTAACCCTCTTTATGGAGAAGTTCCTGTTGATGTAAGGATGAAAGTTACAGGACAAGACCCTGATGGAGTTGAGGATATTAAGCAGTATATATTATATATAGGGAATGAGAGTGTGAAAAGTAGCACCCCTATTGATATAACAAGAAATTTTACAAATGAGGGTAAAATTGATATATATGGTGAAGTAATTGATTCTAAAAATCAAAGTAATAAAACTCCTGCAAGTCAATTAGAATTAACTCTAACAGAAGGAATAGAGCAATCTGCAGTTTTATCAAATGGAAATGAAATAGTTTATTCTGCAACACTCAAAAAAAGACCAAATGCAGAACTTACAGTAAATAAAAATGGAAATTTGTTTTTTAAGCAATCTATAACAGATAATTCTCAAACAGGACCTGATTATCAAAAAACTTTCAAATATGACCCAGATAAATTAACAAAAGGAGATTATGAATTTATACTTAAATCTGGAGATTTAGAAAAGAAAACAAATGTTACAATACCTAATTATAAACCTGCATTAAATTTAAGTGGATTAAATACAAATTTTGAAGAAGAGAGTGAAATTGTTTTAGATTTAACTGGAAAAATAAGCGATAAAAATCCTGAAGATAATCCTGTATCAATAAATAGTGTAAGTTCTGTAGAAGGAAAAACCAGGCCAACATTAAATAATTATAATTTAAAGATAAAATCTTTTTGGAATAAATTAGGAGAATACAAGATAAAATTAAATGTTAGAGATGCAAATGAGGGGCTTGAAGAAATTATTTTTAATGGAAATATAACCCAAGGACCTTATGAATATATAATAAATCCATTTGTATCTACAAATTCAAATGGGGCTGCATATGATTTATTAACAACAAAAGCACAGAGAGAAGCATATGTTCAAGAGAAATTATTAGAAGATTGGACAAACACAATAAAATATAATCCTTCTCCGTTATGGGATTGTACTGAATATTCAAGTCAACTTATGACTAATTTTCATGGATATCCTGGAGCAACAGGATATTCTGGATTTAATTTAGATTCAATTTATTATAATTATGGGACATTAAAAGATAATGGAAAATATGGATTACCTGTTTATTTTGTATATGTTGGTTCTCAAGAAGGGCATAATATGAATGCTATTTTAACAGGAGATGATATTACAAAATTTGAAGATTGGTGTTTTATTGAACCTCAAAGAGATGTTATAAATGTAAAACCTGGACAATTATATATTCCTTCAACTTGTTATATTGATATAAGAGCTCCTCCAAAAAACAGAGAAGGGGAACAATTCACTAACGTCCATATTATAGCATTTAGAGTTAATAATGGGGTAGGTAAGGTAGATTGGATTAATTATGATGACCCGAATTTAAATATAATAAAAAATAGAAAATAATTAATTTTTATAAAATCATAGTATAGAAAAAGATTTATAAAAGGGAGTTTGCTATATTATTATAATGGATAGTAAAAGAGGTTTAGTTATTTTTGTGTTTGTAATTGCATTTGTAATTTTCTCAATAAGTTTTATTTCTTCAACAACCTGTGATATTAGATTAGCATCTTCTTGTCCTGCAGTTAATACAGTTATGAAATTATCTTCTCAAACAAATGCTCATGGAGCATCATATAATGGAGCAGGAAATTATCAATATGCTTTATGTTGTGTAGGTATGAAATATTACACTGCAACAGATAATGCTTCAATGCATACTTGTAATAGTGATAATGGTAATCTTGTGTTAAAGTTATCTTCTACAACAAATGCTCATGCTCAAACTGCAACTTCAACTGAATATTCTACAAATATTTGCTTTGGGAAATTTCAATGTAAAGCTCTCTCATCTTGTAATTCTGAATATTCAATTCAGGTTGCTTCTCTTTCTGCAACAACAAATGCTCATATTGGACAATTTAGTGCTTATTCAACTAAAATATGTTGTAAAGACAATCCTGGTGCTGTTTGTGGGAATGGTATTCGTGAGGCAGGTGAAGCGTGTGATGATGGTAATGAGAGGAGTGGTGATGGATGTAGTTATCCTAATTGTGCTGTTGAATCAGGATATACATGTGATACTGGTAGCCCAAGTTGTTGTTATAGAACAAATCCAAGATATGCATGGTTCTTGAATGGTAATCCTTTTTCAGGTGGACGTATAGGAGCAGGCGACCGTCTTAAGATGACAATTTATGATGATTTATGTTTACCTTCTGGTTCTGGTCCAGAATTCAGAATTTATGAAGGTTCGAGTTTAAGAGCGACAAACAGCTCAATAGTTTCATCTAAAACTCCTGGAGGAGAAATTAATTCTACTTATCCAATATCATCTAGTTTCCTTAATGCTCTAGGTTCTGGAAGTTCAGATATATTTTTCAGAACAACTGTAAATGGAAAAACTTATACAGGCCCCACAATAAGCGTTACTCCAATTTTTTGTGGAAATGGTGTAAGAGAAAATCCTCCAGAAGATTGTGATGGTTCTGATTTGGGTGGTGCAACATGTAGAAGTTTACTTGGTTCAGGATATGAGGGAACACCTGGATGTACAAGTGAGTGTAAATATGATACTTCTAGATGTTGTAGGCCTGAAACAGATGCTCAATTTTGCACAAGAAATCACAGATATTGTGGAACATATACTGGAACAGATAATTGTGGTAGAACAAGAACTGCAAATTGTGGACAATGTTCAGATGGAGACCCTTGTACAACAGATATATGTAATAATGGAGTTTGTACTTATTCTAGGATAAATGAATGTTGTAATCGTAATTCTGATTGTGGAGGAAGCACATTTTGTCCACAAAATTATTGTAATCTAGATAACCATAGATGTTCTAATAATTATCCTACATGTAAAGATGGAGACGGGTGTTGTCCTCCTGGATGTAATAGAGATACAGATAATGATTGTGTATGTACTCATAATAGCCAGTGTGAAGAAAAACCAGTAGATGATAAATGTACAATAGATGTTTGTTCTAGTAGTGGAAGTTGTAGTAGAACTCAAATAACTGAATGTAAACACGGAGATGGATGTTGTCTTTCTAAATGTAATTCTTTAAATGATAATGATTGTGGAATTAGATGTGGAAATGGTGTAAGAGAAAATCCTCCAGAAGATTGTGATGGTTCTGCTTTAGGTGGTGCAACATGTGCAAGTATTATGGGTCCAGGGTATACTGGGCCACTTGGATGTACAGCTCCTCCAAATGGCTGTAAATATGATACATCGAGATGTGTTGCTCCTTGTGAATTAACTAGAGCTAATTGGAATTATTCAACTCCTGTTGGAACTTCTATAATTGAAGGAACTCCAGTAAGATTGAATATTGTTGGAACAAATTGTGGAGGAAAAACAATTAATTTTGAAATATTTGAAAAAGACGGGTCATTTAATGAAGATGATCTTGTTACATCTACACCTATAACAACTACATTCCCTACAAGTGGAACAAGTGCTTCTGTAGTTTGGGATTCTGTTTATATTCCAGATAATGATGGAATTGGACAATCAGACCCTCCAGAATATTATTTTAATGCAACTGTAAGGGGTTCTTCTCCTCTTGTATCTATAACAAGTCCAAACTCAAAAGTTAGTGATGATGGGCTATTAAGAGTATCACAATTTGTGCCTTCTACTTGTAATTTAGATGGACGTTGTGATGGACCTATAGAAAATTGTAGTAATTGTGCAGATTGTGCTTGTGTATCTCCACAAACTTGTAATAGTGCTACAAAAAAGTGTGTTAACCCTGAATGTGAGTTAACTTCTGCTTCATGGAATGAAACACGTGTAATAGAGGGAACTCCAGTAAGATTGAATGTTGCTGGAACAAATTGTGATGGAAGCGTTATTACATTTGAAGTATTAGAAAAAGATCCAATGGGTACTGACCCTATAACAAACACAGCCCCATTACCTATCACATATAGTTCTTCAAACCAATATAGTACTTGGTTAGAAGCAGAATATCAAGATGATAGCAGTAGTAGTGGTATTGGAAATGATGGAAATCCTCCTGAATATATATTCATTGCAAGATCTGGAACAAAACAATTTACTAGCACAAATATTTTAGTAGTATATCAAAAAGAAATTTGCGCAGGAATAAGTTTGTGTTCTCAATATCCAGAAGACCTATGTGAGAGTGATATTTGTGGCATAGCAAATAATGAAGATAAAGACGTTTGTGGAACAAACACTTACAATCCATCAACTGGTTGTTGGACAATGGTTGATTGTGGATGTAGTTGGAATAGTGATTCTAAAACTTGTGGACCTAGACAAAGTATAAAAAATAATTGCGCTAATTGTGGAAATAATGTACTTGAAGGAAATGAAGTGTGTGATGGAACACTATTACAATTAAGAGATAATTCTTGTGCTAGATTTGATGCATATACATCTGGAGAAGTAAAATGTTATGGCAAAGGAGAACCAGAAGAATGCACTTATGATTTTAGTGATTGTGGTCCTCTTAATCCAGTTTGCGGAAATGGTGTAAGAGAAGAAGGAGAAGAATGTGATGATGGAAATACTATTGATAGAGATGAATGTTCTTACCCTGGATGTAAAGATTTAAAGGAGGGGGCAGTTTGTGGAAATGATAATATAGAAGTAGGAGAAGTGTGTGATGGGAAATTATTACAGCTAAAGAGTCCTGAATGTTCAAACTTTGATTTATATGAAGATAATGGAGAATTAGTTAAATGTTATCCTCCTGGACATGAGAATGAGTGTAGATATGATTTTAGTGATTGTACTCCACATCAATGTGGAAATGGAGTGTTAGAAGAAGGAGAAGAATGTGATGATGGAAACATGGATAATTATGATGAATGTTCTTACCCTGATTGTAAATTATCTACAAAAGGAAGACCTGAAGTTGGATGGTGTAATTTTGCCTCTCAAGGAGATGAAGTGTGTGGTGATGGAAAAGAGTTTATAACACGTACTCTTGTAGGTACTTGGGTATTCCCACCAGAAAATGAATTTACTGAAATACCGACATGGGGAGAAGAAATTCAATTTATAGAGAAGATAGATGCTTTAGGAAATAAAATATATAGATACGACCCTGAGAGAAAATCAGAAGGATGTGAAGCTAACAGAGATCCTGAATCAATAAGATGTCCTGCATTAGTACAGCTTCCATTCTTTGGAATATATCATGTAATAATAGCGTTAATATTAGTTGCATTAATTTATTTAACATACCATTATTTAACAAAGAGAAAGAAAGTTGTTTCTAAAAATTCAAGAAAATCATCGAAGAATAAAAGAAAATAAATTAAAAAGGTTTATAAAAAAGGTTTTGTTGTAATAATAATGAGGTGTAAAAACATTTTTATTCTTGTATTTGCAGTTGTTTTATTTGGATTAGCTTCTGCTTCATTTCAAGTATCAGAGAAAGGGAGTATGATAAAAAACAAATATGAACCTTCAGAATATCTTCAAGCAACATTGAATATAAGCTTTTTTAACCAATCTTTGAACTCTACATTCAATGATTCTTTAGGAAATAGTGTTTCATTATCCACATTATTAAGTCAATCTTACAATATTGAGTATTCTTCTATACCATTTGATTCAACTAATACTTCAATTAATTCTGCTCCTCAATTATTTTATATTGCAGGAACAAGCTTTCAGATGCCTGCAACAGAAGGAAATATAACTTACAGATTAGACCTTGATGGTCAAAAATTGTTTGAAAAAGTGTTGGAGATTAGTTCTAGAGGAAAAGATATAGAAAAGATTCTTGCTAGTAAGTATGTTGATTTGAATATTTCAAAACATGAAATAAGCGAATATGATATTTCTACACAAAAAATATTGAATGAATATTTCAAAATAAAACAAATTGAAGAAAAATTAAACTTAATAAAATCAGAATATGAAAAGGGTTCTTCAAGTGAATATGAAAGTTTATTGGAAAATCTAACTGAAATAAGAATACCAAAAAAAATAACTAAAACAGCTAATGTAAACCCTATGGCATTTTATCCTGACAGAGAAGCAATAAATCTTTATATTCTAGCACAAATAGACGGAGGAGAATTTTTAGGTAAGGAAAATGAATATATTGATGCTGTTTATATATGGAACAATGAAAAATTAAAGACAACTGTTAAATTCAATGAAATAACTGCTTATTATGAGGCAGGTAATCAAGAAGTAGTAAATGTTTATACTTTCAACTTTGACAAATCAAAGATGAAAGAGGAAGCTTATATGATTATGGGGAATTTAGAAAATGTTATATTTGAAGATGAAACTCTTCCTGTTAAAGAATATAATGGATATCTTTATTTTAATTTAAATGATGTTTATGATACAGTAAGCTTCTCAACAACTTCAAATATCAATTTCCTAGATATCCCTGTGTTTATCTCTCCTTCAATAGATAAATTAACTCCTCCTAAAATAGGAGACTATGAAAGATGGCAAAAACCTAAGAAATGGGCTCTTTTTGTTCTTATAGTTATAATTTTAGTTTTAATTAGTGTAATCTCTTATATTCTTTTACAGATATGGTATAGAAAAAAATATGAAACTTATCTTTTCAAAACAAAGAACAACCTTTACAATATAATGGTATATATTCAAGGTGCAAAAAGAAAAGGAATGTCTAGAGATGATATAATAAAAAATCTTAAAAAAGCAGGATGGACAAAAGAACAAGTAAATTATGCATTGCAGAAGTATGAAGGCAAAAAAATTGCTGGACTAATACATCCTCCACTCAATATAGGTTCTCAAGAGCAAGAGAAAAAACCTAAAAAGAAATAGTAACAAAAATTTAATAAACCTATCTGAATAAAACATATAATATGGCAATAAAAATATTCAAGAATTTTTTTAAAAAGATATTTAATAGTCTTTTTAAGAATAAAAAAGAAATAAAATTAGGATTCTATGGGCCTCCAAATGCAGGAAAAACGAGTTTAGCTAACAGAATATGCAAAGACTTTACAGGACAAGAAATAGGAAGTGTGAGTAAAGTTCCACATGAAACAAGAAATGTTCAATTTAAAGAGAAAGTTGAAATAAAATACAAGGGTAAAACTCTAATGTTTAAGATGATTGATACTCCGGGTATTGCTACAAAAATAGATTATGAAGAATTCTTGAAGTATAATATGAAGAAAAAAGAAGCTAAAGAGAGAGCAAAAGAAGCTACACAAGGGGTTATTGAGAGTATAAAGTGGTTAGATGATATGGATGTTGTTGTAATAGTCCTAGATTCAACAGAGAACCCTTATAATCAAGTAAATATAACTATAGTGGGTAATTTAGTTGCTAGAAAAATACCTGTATTAATTGTAGGTAATAAAATAGATTTAAAGAAATCTGACTTAAAAAAAATAGAAGCAGCTTTCCCAGAATATGATGTAGTTGGAGTTAGTGCAAGAAGTGGTGAGAACTTTGAAGAATTTTACGAATCAATATTTAAATTGGCAAAAAACATTTAAAAAATAATTTTACATAACATAATAAGATGGCAAAGGGTGATAAAAAACTAGGAAAGATAAAGGGATTTTCTATACAGTTTCTTCCTTATTCTGAAATAAGGGACTTAAATAGTCATGAAAGGATAAGAAGGATTCTCAATATAGTTTTAGGAAATAATATATTGTTAATACAAGGGAGACTTAGGTCTGAAGAAGAAGCAAGACTTATTGGAGACACTATGGCAATGATTGGACATGTAAAAGATTTCAAAGGTATTGAGCTTGCAGTAATAGAAGGTGGTGGAGATATGAGTATTCTTGATAGAATGAGAAGCAGCTTAATTAAAGCATTAAGTAAAGGAGATTTAGGGGCAATAACAATAATAGGACCTGCAACAATAGTTAAAGAGATTAAAAGAAATCCAAAGAAGATTGAATTGCTTTTAAGTAAGTGAAATTATTAAAGAAGATGTTATAGAAATAAATTCCAGTATCCTTTAATTAATTCATCAGCACAAAACTGCACTAATTCAAAATAATTATTAACATCTGCCTCTAATAATCCACTCTTATCAGCTTTTCTTAATGCTTCCAAATAATCTTTCCTTGTTTTTTTATGTATAATTATTGGAGGGTATTTATTCCTGAGTAGAATATAAGTAAAAAGCATTCTTCCTGTTCTTCCATTCCCGTCCATAAATGGATGTATTTTCTCAAACTTATGATGAAATACTGTTGCAAGAGTCAGAGGATGTAAATTTTTCTTATTCTTGTTATACCATTTTAATAATAAATCCATATCTGTTTTAACATAGGAACCAGGAGTTGCATCAAAATTAGATTTTATAACTCGAATATCTGTTGTCCTATATCCTGTTCTTAAATCTATATTTGCCATTAATCCTTTATGAAGATTAATAATAAATTCCTGATTAATCTCTTTTTTTGAATTATAAATATCAAAGAATACTCTTTCTGTATTTTGTAAATCATAAATCTCTCTTAAACTTTTATCCTTAGGAGTTAATCCATTCTCTAGTAAATTTCTAGCTTCTTCTAAATTTATTGTATTTCCTTCAATAGAAGCAGTATTAAATGAAAACTCTATAACAAAATCTTTTAGTATTTCTTTTTGGGTCAGTAAATCCAATTTCTTGAAATGCTTATCAAAATGAAGCTTACATGCTTCTACATATTCAAGTTTGTCTTTTAAAAAAACATCTTTCTTTAATTTTAATTTTTTAGCTTTTTCAAGATAATAGTTGGGTTCAATGAAGTTATGTATCTTTTTGTATGATTTTCTTATCTCATCTTTATATTTAGATAATTTCTCAAGATTTTTCTTAACTTCATCTATAGAACTTCCTAAATAAGCAATGTCTTTTGAAATTACTCTTTTTCCTTTCCTCTCAGATAACCTAAGGTAGTAATAATCTTTATTTCCTACTATTTTCTTATAAATATACACCATGATAATTTATACAAGAAAACATACTTTATAAACTTACCCTCTACAATACATAAAAATAGATGTAGAGGGTAAATCATTTTAATTTAGGAAAAACTTGGAAACTGAATAAAACAGATATATCTATACGACTTAAATCGTCAATCTTTCATAGAACATAAACTGAATATGATGCATTAATTTTATAAACTTCTCTTAATTTTATGTCCTATGCCACACCAATGCGTCAAATGTTCTAAAATAATACCCTTAGGAAGCAAAGAATTGTTGACTGGATGCAACAATTGCGGAGGGAAATTCTTTTTTTACATAAAACAAGAACAATTAGAACGGATAAAGAATAAAACAATAGAAATACCTGAAACAGAAAAGAGTGTAATAGAGAAAGATATAAGAGAAATGGTTGGAATAACCGACGAGGAAACACCTGTTATACTGGATTTGGAATCTGTCAGAGTTTTGGGAGATGGTAAATTTGAAATAGATATAGTCAATGTCTTCAATAAAAAAAGACCTTTAATATACAAACTTGAAGAAGGAAAATATATTATTGATTTAGCTTCAACTCTACAAAGAAGTGTAAAGAATATAAAGGAGATAAAAAACCCTAATGAAAACAAAAAGAGTAAAAAAAATTCTAAAAGAGATAACTGAAAAAATAAGACCTCCTGAAGAAGATTTAAAGAAAATAAAAAAAGGTGTTGATTCTTTCTGTAAAGAAATAAAATCAAACATAAAGAAATACAAAATAGATGCAGAGATTTTTGTTGGAGGGAGTTTTGCAAAAAAAACTGTTATAAAAAAAGACAGATATGATGTAGATGTTTTTATAAGATATGATAAAAAATACAAAAACACAGAAATTTCAGATATAACCAGAAAATTAATAGATAAATCAAGAACAATAAGTGTTGTTCATGGTTCCAGAGATTATTTTAGAGTAGACTGTTCTGAAGATTTTTTTATAGAATTAATTCCAGTTAGAAAAATAAAAAATCCTAAAGAACACGAGAATATAACTGATTTATCTTATCTTCATGTTAAATACATTAACAGGAGAGTTAAAAAGAAAAATATACTAGATGAGATAAAAATTGCAAAGGCTTTTTGTTACGCAAATAGATGTTATGGGGCAGAATCATATATACATGGTTTTTCTGGATATTCCTTGGAATTACTCGTTTATTATTACAAGGGATTTGAAAAATTCATAAATGCTATGGCTAAGCTAAACATCAAAAAAGAGAAATTGATAATTGATATAGAAAAGCAGTTTAAGAATAAAAAAGATGTTTTAATGGATTTAAACAGCTCTAAGCTGAATTCTCCTATTATCCTCATAGACCCAACATACAAACAAAGAAATGTTTTAGCTGCATTAAGTAAAGAAACCTTTGAAATGTTTCAGAAATCCTGCAAAGAATTCCTTGAAAATCCCTCTATAAGCAAGTTTGAGTTGAAAACAATAGATTTCAATAAAGTGAGGCAATATTCAATTAAAAGAGGAAAGGACTTTATTAGAATTAAAACTAGCACAAGCAAACCTGAAGGAGATGTAGCAGGTAGCAAACTCCTCAAATTTTATGAATATTTAACAAAAGAAATAAGTAGATTTTTTATTGTGAAAAAAAGAGGATTTGAATATTCCAATAAAGATTATGCAGATTCATTTTTTATAGCAGAGGAAAAGAAAGAGATAATTTATCCTGGGCCTTATTTAAAAGATAAAAAGAACTGTGACAATTTCAGAAAAGAACATAAAGAAGTCTATGAAAAAGCAGGAAGACTCTATGCTAAAGAGAAGATTAATTTTAATTTAAAAGGATTTTTAGATAAATGGAAAACTAAAAATACAAAGATAATAAACGAAATGTACATAAAAGAGTTTAATTATATTTGAAGATTCTTAGAAAAACCAGCTAATTTCTCTAATACGCTTCTTTCTTCTGAAGAAACATTTCCTGATGCACACCAATCTCCGGGTCTTTCAAGATAATCTTCACTTTTAACTTCCTGATTTTTATTTAAACCCATTACATCTAATTTAGAAGTTAAAGAAATTGGGTACTCCAAAATCTCTAATATATGGTTTTTCTCTTTATCATAATTACATATTGCTATTTTCTTATTTTCGCCACTATTATTTCTATAAACAATTATCCTTCCTATGTCCAAATTATTCCAAGCTGCCATTCTGTAAATTAATCAGTGTAAAACTTTTCTCAAAGTATCTTCAAGATACATCTTAAGTCTGTGATACTCTTGCTTTTCTTCTTCAAATCCTAAAATACAAACATGAAAGTTGTATTCTGAATCTTCTGAAGTTAAAACTGTTTTTATAACTCCTATACCTGGAAGAACATAATATCCATATGCTTCAACAGGTAGGCCTTCTGAAAGCAAATAAGTGCTGTTTAGGACTTTCCATCCAAGTCTTTTCAATACAACACCTACAGACTCGTTTATCCTTACAAAGTTGTTTTGCCCTGGAATTCTTTCTTTCGCAGTGTAAACTAGTTTTTCTTGCATTTTATTTTTTTCCTCCTAAATATTTAGAAGTCTTTTCAAGACCATTTTCTTTTATTCTAAGAGCAATTTCTTCTGATTTGCTTGCCTTATTCAAATAATCTATTTTTAGTTTTTCAAGAACATTGTATAATTCTTTTTCTACTTCTTGAAGATTCTCACCTTTAAGATCAATGTGTTTTCCAGCAATTTCTCCCCAACAATGAAATCTTTTTGAAGTTTGAATTCCCATAAGCCAATTTCCTTCTCCCAAAGGGTATCTTTTTAGGTTATCTGAATATTTTGGTTTTTTATTGTAATTTTGTTGTTCTTCCATTTTACTTTTTCTCCTTTTTATCTGTGCCAAAAGCTAATTCAAACAATGAAGCAAAATATGCTGAAAAGAATTCTGAATTAAGCCAGATTGCTGATTCTTCTTTGCTGTCTGGTTTAGATAAATAAAATAAAATTTCTTCTCTGTCTATAATAAAGAATTTAGCAATAACATCAACTTTCTTTATTTTTATTCCAAATTCATTTTCTGCTTTCTTTATTAAATTATCTTCTCCTGAAAGGCAGAGTCTTATCTTGATGTTTTCTTTTTTCAAAACATTAAAAGTTTGTTGGAATAATTTTGTTTTTGAAAGTATATCTCTTGCACTTGCACATATTAATACTTCTCTTTTAGCATTTCTTATTATTTCTCTTAAATAATTTGAAATATTAGACCTTCCTTTTATTGCAGCAGAAACATCTTCTCTTTTAACAGGGTCTACTCCACCTTTGTAAATTTCTTCAAGTTGAGCAAATTCTTCTGTGTCTTTTATATTTGAAAGACTTTGTATTCTTTCTTCTGCTTCACTTCTTACATTATTTCTAAGTTTGTCAAGAATCATTCTTGGTTTTACACCCAAATATTTAACAGGTTTACCAAGTTTAACTATTGCAAAACCTTTTTTTTCAAGTGTTTCTAAAACATCATAAGTTCTACTTCTTGGAACTCCTGAAAGCTCTGCAATTTCACCTGCAGAAGCTGAGCCTTTTCCAATTAAAGCAAGCCATACTTTTGTTTCATAAACATTCAAATCAAAATAATCTTTGATTTTATTAATTAATTCCTGTTTAACTAACATCTTAAATTAAACCCCCTATACCTGTTTCTGAACTGTTTTCTTTAGGACTTTTATAATCCTCATTCAAAAAATCAGTTTGGTTGAAAGTAACTCCATTTATACATTCTAAAGGAATATTTACACGGTAACATAGATTCTTAAGTGAGAAAACATATGGAGCACTAAAATCGTCTGTCTCTTTTGAAACTTCATTTAATCTTTTCCATTCTTTTTCATTTGTAATCATCTTAATTAAACTCTTAGGTTTATCAACCATAAGAATTGCTTGTGGGCTAACTTGATTATACTTCACTTCTTCTGACTTAGATTCATAAAAAAAGTCTATTTTATTAATATCTTTATGAAATTCATTTAAAACATCTCCCCAAAAATTAGAACAAGAAACTGCTTCTTTCATAGATGCTGGAATATTTTTTATAGAAACATAATTTGCAGGTTTATCTGAAAGAGATACTTTGAAAGTGTAATTTGAAGCTATATTCTCAATATGGCTTCTTCTTGTTTTATAATTAGAATTGTTTTTTTCCATTTTAAATTAAACCTCCTACACCTGTTCCTGTTCCACTTTTATATTCTGATTTAATATTAAGCATATCTTTTATTTCATTAGATAGTTTCTTGATTAAGATAAAATTAGAATCTTTTTCCTTTAATTGACTATCACCATACACCACAGGAACAATACATTTTGATAATCCATACATTACTTCTACAAGGTATGTTCTGTTGCTTTCTACTCTGTCTCTATTTTCTACAAAATAATCAACTATTGTGTTATATCTTTGTAAAATATTATTTATATCTTCTAATTTTACTTCTTTTCTTTGATTTTCTATTGATTTTAATTTATTTCTAAGAGATGTGGTTTTGATAATATCATCAACCTTCTCTTCCAAATTCTTGTTTTCTTTTTGTGTGTTCATTTTAATTAAGTAATGCTCCCATAAGACTTTTCTTAAATTGAGGTAGAATATTTTCCAAATAAGCATCGTATCCTTTTAGAACAGCTAAATTATCCATTACTCTTGCTTTTTCTTTTATTGCAGAAGGGCTGTATGCTAGACCTGCTTCAATTTTCATATCTGCCTCATCTTCTAATCTCCATCTTCCAAGACAGACAATATCCACTAAATTGCCATGATATTCTCTAGAATTGATACTTTCCTTCCTTATTTTGTGATAGGGTAAATAACCTGAATTTTTCATAAAGTTACTATTCTTTAGGGGTTTATAAATATTTCTACATGTTGTATTTCATAAGTAGTTACAATATAAAGATTTATAAATCGTTTACTGGTAGGATATTTATGAGCCAAAATAAATTTGGAATAGATAAAAGGAAAAGCAAACTTGAAGAATCTATTAATAAATGGTTTTTTGCAAATATTACTAGAAATATCACAATAGCAGGATATATAAAAAGTGTAGAAGGAAGAGAAATAACACTTAATCCATATAAAACTATGAGATATAATTCTCAATATGGGTGCAATTTATATGAATTAGTGCATGAAGATGCTTTTCTGGAAATATCTCCAAATGGCTATTTTCTTGATCCAACAAATGAAGAAACAATAGAATATATAATAAAAAAGCAGAATGAAGAAATCTTAAAAGAAACTATAAAAAGGGAAGATTAAAAGGTGATTAACTTTAATGCCCAAGAAATTAAAATACCTAGGAAAATACCTGCAGTTATGAAAGGCATTGCAGGATAGAATTTCTTTTTCTCTGCAAAGAACAAAAGATAACTAAGTCCTAGTGTTGCTCCAAGGATTACAAATATTGCAGGAACTGCTCCAAAGTTAGCAAGAACTACTCCTGAAGTTATTATTGGGAAAACAACATCTCCTCCTCCTAAAATAGCCATATTTACTTTAATCTTCTTTTTCTTTAATTCTGATTTAGGAGTTTTCTTTATCTCCATTCTAACTTTCTTGGAAACATACGGGATAAAGAAACCAGAGAAAATCTTAAGCTCATTTATCTGATAATTAGCCATCTTTTGCATAACTCCTGAACGCCATACTGCCCACATATCATATATAGAAATTAATACTAGTAAGATTATTACTGTCCATATATTTAAAAGAGGAACAAAGACTGCAGCTATAGCAGGGTAAATAACAAGTTCTGTTGCATTGTGAACTAAAAAATCTCTTTTAAATATTTTTAATATTGCTAATGGGAGTGCAAATACTAATGCAATATATGGAAAGTATTTTTCATTTGGAAAAAAGGTGTTTAGGAAAATTCCTATTGCTATAAGAATAACTGCAAAAAACCACAGTTTTAAAATAAAATTAAAATTAAACTTTGTGAGAAGTATGAGTAAGAGTATTGCAAATATAAAAGCAATTACTATTGAAGGCAAAAAAGAGGTGTAAAAATCTGTTTCCTGTTCTGCTTCAGGAACTTCCATTCCATAGGGAAGTTCATGTCCATTAACTGAGTAATGATTCACAACATATAAACCAATAAATTGGGTTACAACAAACATAGCAAGAATTATGAGTGTTACTTTGAGGTTGTGTTTCATGTATTATACAAGATATTAGGGTTTTTAAAGTTTAAATAACAAGAATATAGGTGGCAAAAGAGATAGCAAGATATCACAAAAAAAACAAAAAAACTTTTCCTGTTCTTATTGGGGAAAAAATAACATTAAGACCAATTGTAGAGGATGAATTCTATGAAAAATATTATCAGTGGTTAAGACAAATAGAAATTATAGATGGTATTGGAGAGGAAGAAGACATGAGTATTCAAGAGATTATTCAGATGCATAATGAGTGGAGAGAAGACATCTCAAATTTAACTCTTGGAATATATGATAATGAAACAGGAAAACCAGTAGGAGATATTAATTTAGTTGATAGTCCAGATTTTAAGAAAGGACCTGAAATAGGAATAATGATTGGAGATAGAGGAAAAGGATTTGGGAAAGAAGCACTTAAATTAATGATAGATTATGCTTTTAATTCAATACATGTATCTCAAATAAATTTAGATGTGTATAAAAACAATCCTGCTTCAAACCTTTACCAAAAAATGGGATTTAAGATAACTGAAGAATTAAAAGAACCTGAAACAGGAAGAGATGAATACAAAATGGCATTAACAAAAAAAGAGTGGAAAGAAATGAATAAGGATAAAAAATAATATTACTCTTTATTTAATTCTGTGTTTTTCATTGCTTTTTCTAAATCACTTCCTACTTTTTCCCAATCTCCTTTTGTTGCAAGATAATCTTGCTCTTGAGGAGTTAATCCCTCTTTCATCCAAGAGGGTAATTTAGGTTGATAGATTCCAGAAACACCTATACTAGCTAAACCTTTTAAGAAACTATAATGTCTTTCAAAATATTCTCTTATTCTTGAAGCCATATTCATATTAGACATATTTAATTTATAAAAATTTGTATAGTTATTATTTGAGATATGATTAGAAATATAAAATCATCTCAATCTAACAATTTCAAGATTTCTTGGAACAGTTGTTTCTACCCTATGAACTTTGTATAATGAAGAAGCTAAATCCAAAGACTTTGAAACTTCTCCATGATTGATAAGTATTCTTTTTGGTTTTGGATACATGTTATTGAAGAAAGACATTAATTCATTTCTTCCTGAGTGAGGAGTTAAACCACTTAATAACTCTACTCTCATATTTACCTTTATTTCCTGCATTCCTCTCTCTCCTTCAATAGAAACTACTTTTTCACCATCTTGTAATTTTCTTCCAAGTGAACCTGGACCTTGATATGAACTCAATATAATAAGGTTATTTGGATTGTCTGCAAAGTATCTGAAATATTCAACAGAAGCTCCTCCAACAAGCATACCTGAAGTTGCAATAACTATGCAAGGACCTCCTTCAATAACTTGTTTTCTTTCTTGAGGTGAAGCAACTCTTACAAAAATATCTGAAACAAATGGATTTTTATCTTGGAAAATTGAAGAACGTATGTTTGCACTTAAAAAATCAGGGTATGCTGTGTGAATAGCATTAATATCCCAAATCATACCATCAATATACATAGGTATTTTTGGAAGTTCTCCTGTTCGTATAGCTTCTTCAACTCTTAAAAGAGTTTCCTGAGCATGACCTAAACCTAATTCTGGAAGAAGAACTTTTCCTCCTTTTTCAATTGTTTCTCTTACCATATCAATAAATTTCTTTTCAGTATCTTTTCTTGGAGGAAGAATATCTTCTTTGCTCCCATAAGTAGATTCTACTTGAATTGATTCTACTCTTGTATATTTGTTTACAGCAGGGTCTAAAAGTCTTGTCTTGCCGTATTTCATATCTCCTGTATATACAAAATTATGCAAACCATTTCCTATATTGATATGAACTTGTGCAGAACCCAATACATGTCCTGCATTGTAGAGAGTTATTCTTATATCTGGTGTAACATCAGTTACTTCATTGTAATTCAAACAAATACTGTGTTTTACCATCTCTTTTATATCTGCTGAACTAAATAAAGGAGCAGCAGCTTGTTTGTAAGCAACACCTATAAAATCCAAAGCAAGAAGAGCTGCAATGTCTCTTGTAGGAGCAGTCATATATACAGGTCCACGATATCCCATCTTGTAAAGATAAGGAAGTAATCCTGAATGGTCTAAGTGTGCATGACTCAATATAATTGCATCTAATTGAGAGATATCAAATTCTGGAATATTAAAATAAGGGAATTTATCATTTCCTGAAGAAGCAACATCAATTCCACAATCTAAAAGAATATTTGAATTAGGGGTCTGTAAAAGCAAACAGCTTCTTCCAACTTGTCTTCCACTTCCTAAGAAACTCACCCTCACCCACTCTTCTATTTTATCTGGATTCCATCCTTTGTAAATTTTTTCACCTATATCATTAAGGAATTTTCTTCTGTAATTATTGTTATCATAAAGAACTTCTCTGATATTTTCTGTTATCTTGCTTCTTATTGCAGGAGAACGCTGAACCTGTGGAACCCAGAGAGTTTCTTTTCTAATATCCTCAAGTATAGAACCTCCTTTTCCAATAACTAATCCTGGTTTTTTAGCTTCTATAACAACTATGCTTCTTGGAGCATCAAATAAAATTTCTGTTATTTCTGCTTCTTCTGGAACTATTTCTCTTATTTTTTTCTCTGTTGCTTCTTTTGGAGATAAAATTTTCTGATCTGCACGAAGTTCTATTCTTTTTTTTATTTCATCAACTATCTTTTTTATCTGACATTCTCCTTCTTTGAAAAATTTCTCATTATCAGTATATAGAACTATATTTGCTCCTTCAAAATTAGCTTCTTTAACTTTTCCATGTAATTTTTCTGTAATTCTATCTAAAATTTCCATTTTAAAAATATATGTAAATTTATTTCTTCTCGTCTATATATTCCGGAAGAATCTGTTGTTCAACGACTTTTTTAATTCCCTCTTTTGTTATTGTAAACACATCAATTCCATATCCTGAACCCATGTCTCTTTGAGTTGAAGATTTTAAGGCCTCTTTTGCAAGTTCAACTCCTTCTTTAAGAGTTAAGTCCTTTTTGTATTGTCTTTCTAATAATCCTAAAACATAAGGCATACCTGAACCAAAGTTTGCATCATAATCTTCTACTTTAACAACACTTCCTGCTGGTTCAACAGTGTAGAGTTCTATTGTTCCATCTTCATTGAAACCTCCTATTAAATTTCCAACTTGCATTGGAATCATTGAAGGTTGTCTTATTCCAGAATATAGTATACTTGAAAGTAAGTTTGCTGCCTGTTCAACAGTAGGTCTTGATTTAGCCCTGAGTTCCTTAAGTTTTAATTCTGCTGGTAAAATTTTTACAACTCTCTGAGCATCAGAAACCATGCCTGTGAAAGAAACAAGAAGATAATCATTTACCTTTATTGTCTTTGCATAATTTTTGCTTACAACCAGGTTTCCTGCAGAAACTTGTCTGTCAGAAGCCATAACAATACCGTCTTTACAAACAATTCCTAATATTGTCGTACCTGTCTTTAACATTGATTTCTTTAATTCTTCATCCATTTTAGATTTTCCGATAAAATCAATTCAGAATTTATATTATATGTAAAATTGATGATTTTATAAATTTTTTGGTTGTGGAAAAATTGTTAATATCTGAGGATTTATTTATACACCCTATCGTGATGGTCAAAGTCCACAAATAAAATAAAGTTATTAGTTAAATCTACCTTGAATATTAAAACAAAATTCTTGTCAATATGCACTCTTTTAAATTCCTTTAAATCATACCTTAAATTCTTGTAGTGGTTTATAGAAACATTATCACAATTTATTATTTCCTTAATCTTTTTGTTTATAATTTCTACTTTTTTCTTGTCTTTTTTTACTAATTTCATAATAATAAGTTTCAATTCATCAGAAATATCAAAATCAAACATTTACTCCTCGCAGAGTTTGTTTAATTCTTGTAGAGTCATTTTTCTTTTTCCATACTTCTTAAGATGAGTCTCAGATATTCTTATTACATTTTTAATATATTCATCTTTTGCCTCTCTTTCTATTACATCGTCTCCATAAAGTTCAATAAATTTATTCAATGCCTCAGATTTATCTTTTAATCCAAATTTCATTTTTATAACTCCTAAAACTCTGTTAGTGTAATCATTTAATTCTACTCTGGCAGAAATCGTCTTGTTTTCCATGCTCTCTCCTTGCATTTATTTAATGTGTATATACTGTGTATTTAATATGCATTTCATATGCATATAAAGTTTATAAATTTTTGGTTGTGGAAAAAGCAAGATATTGCTAATTTTATTTAGTTTCAATAATGCTTCTCCCGTTTTCTTTCTTGAATTTTATTACATTATCTACAAAGCTTTCAATCTTCTGTTCATGACTTACAATTATTAACTGGGAAACATTCAATTCATCTAAAACCTCTCTCATCTTATCTAATTGCTGTTCTGAAAAACCATCTGTTGGTTCGTCAAGTATAACTAAATCTCTTGTTTTTATTTTACTCAAAAAAGAATTAATTACTTGATTTAGTGCAAGTCTATATGCAAGGGCAATAGCTGTCCTCTCTCCTCCTGAAAGATAAGCATAATCTATTTCATAATCCTGTTGTTCTATTATTGGTGTAAAATCTTCACTTAATCTTACATTAAAACTATCTGACACTAACATAGAGAACCATTTAGAAAAAAGTTTAGAGAATTCTATTTTCAGTTTAGTGAAAACATTTTTTTCAACAACAAGAATTATTGGTATAAATTTCTTTGAAAGCCATTCTTCTAAATCAGAAAGATAATGAGCTTGTTGTTTTATTTCTTCTGTCTTTTTTACACGCTCTTTCATCTCATTTATTTGTCTTGAAAATACTTCTATTTCTCTTTTCAGCTCTGCAACTTTTATTTCTGCTAGTTTTTCTTCTCTCAAAGCTTCATTAAGCTCTCTTTGCTTTGCATCATTAATATTATCATATTTGTTAAGTTCAAAAACACTTGATTTAAGGAGATTTATTTGGCTGTCAAGCATCTCTAAATCTTTAGTTAAAGCAAGATTTGTTTTTTCCAGTGTTGTTAGATGTCTTTGTTTATCATCAAGTTCACGTAATCTTACTTTCAATATTCTTAATTCGTGAATTCTTTTTTCTTTTATTGAAGAGTCATAATCAAGTTTAAGCATTTGGTCCCTTATGGCTTCTTTTTTCTCTGTGTTTTCTTTTATCAAATTATTATTTGCAGAAGTGTCTGAATCCATTTGATTAATAACATTTGATTTGTATACTGGGTCAACTTCCTGAAGACATGTTGGACAGACTTCAAGATGTTTAAGTTTTTCTTTTACTTTTTCATTGTCAGAATTTTTAGAATTAAGAGAATGGATTAAACTTGTAATGTGTATGTTTTGTTCATTTAACTCTTGTTTCTTTAATTTTAATTCAGAAATATCTTTTTCCAATTTTTCTATTTCTTTTTCATCATAATCTAAATCTTTTAGTTCCTGAATCTGAGATTTAAGCTGAGTCATCATGCGTGAATTGCTTGAAATAGTGTCTTCTTTAGTTGATCTAAGAAATATTGTTTTTTCGATTTCCTGCTGAAGCTTTCTCTTTTCATCTATTTTTCTAAATATCTCTTCTTTTTCTTCCTGAATAATTTTTCTTTTTTCAGATTTTTTCTTTAAATCATCTTCAAATGAAAGTATGCTAAATGATTTTTCTGAAAGTTCTTTTTCTTTGGTTTCTATGTGTAATTTATCATGTTCAAGATTTGAAGTTATAGCATCCTTTATTCTTTTTTCTTCTCTTACTTTAGCAATTAACACAGAAGCGTTTTCAAGTATTTTTTTGTATTTATCTATTCCAAAAACATGTCTTAAAGTATTTATTCTTGTCTCTGAATCCTCAAGAATGATTTGCTTCATTTCTTCTTGTGGAGTATAAACTGTGAACTTGTAAAGTATATTCTGTTTCTTTGAAAATTCTTTCGGATAGTTTAATATTTCAAGGACTTTACTTTTTAGTTCTGTAACTGAAATTTCTTTTTTATCTCCATCTATTGAAATTGAACAGTAATCTTGAGAAATAGATTTTGTTTTTTTTAAGGTTCTCTCAATAATTATTGTTTTGTTGTCAACTTCAAATTCTATTTCAACTCCTCCATTAACTTGCCCATTGCGTAAGAGAGAAGAACCTTTTTGTCCAGGTTGTAAACCAAATAATGCAAATTCTATTGCCAAAAGTATTGAAGTTTTACCTGAGCCAATATCTCCTGAAAGAAGGACTGAACCTTCTGGAAAAGTTATTTCCTGATACTCATAACTCCTTATGTTCTTTAATATTATTCGTTTTATTTTCATTTTAATTAATTAGGAAATTTAAAGAACTTTTTAGTTCCTTGAAGTATCCTGTTATTGAAAGTTTCTGTTGTTTCTCCTTCTTGTTTTTCTATTGAAAGTGCATTCATTAATTCTGGAATTATTTTATTGAAAGAAGAAGGGTTTTCTTCAGAATAAACCTTTATTGTTTCTTCTTCTATATTCTCTGAATCTTTTTCAGGTAGTTTAAGGTCTAGTTCCTGTTCTTCAGAAATTAAATCATGAGTATTTCTTAATAAAAAATAAGCTTCTTTGCCTTTAACAAATTCTTCAATCTTAGAAAATTTTATATCAGAAGATTTTCCTCTTTTTAATTCACCATAGACCCTAAGAAGAATTATTTTATCTTTAAGATTTCTTTTATTTAATTCATAAATTATTTTTTCTGTTCCTGTTAATGCATCTTCTATTTCAATAACCATGTGTTCTATTTGCTTTGTTGGCAATTTTATTCTTTGTAATCTTGAATTAGATTCAGTATCAACAATTACAAAAGAACCTTGCTTTAAATCTTCAAGTTCTTTGAAATTGTTTGGGAATAGTGGACCTGGATAAACAAATCCTCTATCGCTGTAAAAAACATGAATATGCCCAAGAGCATAATAATCTGCATGAGGAAGTCTATCCGGATTAATTGATTCTATTGGGAGTGTTCCTACAACTCTGTCTATTATTGTGTGAAGCATAAATATTTTGTATAAACCAGGAGCATCATTGAATTTAACTTTTTTCAAATCTGCTATTTCTAAACCAGATTTTCTACCTGGATATCCATATATTGCAACATTTCCGTAAATAACAGGATTTAGAGTTATTGAATTTTCTTTTTCTTCTGCATTATATACATTTTTACAAAATCCTGCTTTCTCCAGAACATCTAGAAAAGTTTTACCAGATACAGAATAATCATGAGAACCTGCTATTGTGAAACAAGGTATTCCTGCATCTTTAAGTCTTTTAAATTGTGCAAAAGTTTCTTTCAGTATCTCTATTGGAGGGTATGCTGAATCAAATAAATCTCCTGAAAACAGCACAAAATCTAATTTAGAAGTTATGCATATATTCACAGCCTCTTTGAAGGACTCAAAGTTTAAATTCTGCATTGGTTGTTGTTTCCATCCTCCAAGATGTACATCTGCTATGTGTGCAAACCTTACCATTTTAGCAGACTCCTCCTAAAGTCGTCGTGAGCAAACCTTACCATTTTAGTATTAATTTAATGAATATTTTTAACTATTTTTATACAAAAAAGTTTATAACAGCTCAAAACTATTACTATATATAAAATTAATTGCGATAAAGAGGTACAAAGTGAGATATAATATACTTATAGGGGGTGAAGCAGGACAAGGTCCAAATATTTTAACTCAAATTATAGGTGATGCTATTATAAAAAGTGGAAATTATGCTTTTTATTCAAGAGATTATCAATCGCTTATAAGAGGAGGACACAACTTTAATGTAATTACTTTTTCAGATGAACCTGTATCTAGTAATGATTCAAAGATAGATATTTTAGTTTGTTTAGATAGCAAAACAGAAGAACTCCATAAAAAAAACTTGAAAACAGGAGGAATATTGCTTAAAGATTCTAAGGAAAATATGTATTATGCTGGGAGAATTTTCAAATTATTATGTATGGATTTTAAACTTCTTGAAGAAGGATTGAGAAAGCTAGAGAAAAATTTCAATGAAAATCTTGCAAATGCAAAAAGAGGATATGATGAAGAAACAAGAAATGTATGCAAAATAAGAACAGTAAAAAAAGAGAGTTATTTCATAAATGGAAATATTGGAATATGTAATGGGGCTTTAAATTCAGGGATAGATATTTATTATGCATATCCGATGACTCCTGCAACACCTATACTTAGTGAGTTAGCTCCAGTTGATGGTGTAAAAGTAATAGAATTAGAAAATGAAATTGCTGTTGTTAATGCAGGATTAGGGAGTGCAGCATTAGGAAAAAATGTTATGGTTGGAACTTCTGGAGGAGGATTTGATTTAATGACTGAGGGATTAAGTATGGCAGGTGTTGCAGAAATACCTATTGTTGTTTATTTAGCACAAAGACCTGGTCCTGGAACAGGTGTTGCGACTTACACTTCTCAAGGAGATTTGAATATGGCATTGAATTTTGGACATGGAGAATTTCCAAGAACAGTTGCTGCACCAGGAGACCCAAAAGAAGCACAGGAAATAACAAATGAAGCATTTTATTTATCTCAAAAATTCAAAATACCTTCTATAATTCTTGGAGATAAACATCTTGCTGAAAGTTATTACACACTTGAAGAAGAATCTTCTATAAAAAAAGTAGAAAATACAACACAACTTATAAGATATAATAGTTATGAGAAAGACGATATTGGAAGTGCTACAGAAAATGCTCAGATAATAAAAGCAAATGTAGATAGGAGATTAAAAAAAACTCAGGAAATAAAAAGAGAAGTTGAAAAATTCCCAAGATTTTCTGTTTATGGTGAAACAGATTCTATGAATGTAGTTGTAAGCTGGGGGTCAACTAAAGGAGCTATACTTGATGCAATAAAGGATTTAGATGTTGAATTTTTACATATAAAATATCTTGAACCTTTTTCAGACGGAATAAAAGAAAATCTTCTGAGGAAAAATATAATTCTTGTAGAGAATTCTTCAACAGGACAATTAGCAGGAGTTATCTCGAAACACACTGGTATGTTTATACAAGATAAAAATAAAATACTAAGATATGATGGACGTCCTTTTCTTGCAGATGAATTAAGAAAAGAAATAGAAAAGAGGTTAATATGAAAATAGAAACAAAAAGATTGACTTTGAGAGAACCAAGAATTGGAGATTGGAAAGATTTAGTAGATGGGTTAAATAATCTAAATATCTCAAAAAATACTCTTACCATACCCTATCCATACACTAAAAAAGATGCTTTAGAATATTTGAATAGATGTTCTAAAAAAAAGAAAGATAAAGAAGCTTATAAATTTTTTATTGAATTAAGAAAAGAGAAAAAAGTTATTGGTGCAATTGATTTAAATGATTATAAAAAAGATCAGGGAACTGCAGAAACAGGTTCATGGATAAATGAAAGGTATCAAAAAAAAGGATATATAACTGAGGCTAAAATTGCAGTAAATGATTTTGTATTTCATAAATTAAAATTAAGGAAACTAAAATCAAAAGTTTTTAAAGAAAATAAAGCCTCACAAAAAACACAAGAAAGAATGGGATACCAAAAAGAAGGTGTTTTAAGAAAAGAGTCAATATGTAAACCAACTAAAAAAATTCATGATGATATTGTTTATGGTTTATTAAAAGAAGAGTGGGAAAAAGCTCGTCCTAAAGTTATTAAACACTTAAATAAAAAGATAAAAAAATTAGAAAACAGAAAATGAAAAAAAATAAAACAAGAAGCAAAAAAACAAAAGAAACAGCAAAAAAACAAAAAGTAAAAAATCAAGAAAATAAAAAATTAAATACAAAAACTGAACAGCAATTAATTTGGATTTCTTATACTGCAATCTTAATGGTAATTGGGCTAATATTTTTTAAGTATTTACCAATGTATTTATCTGAGGGAAACATATTATATGATGCATCCTACCATGTTTTATTTACAATTCTTTTATTGTATATACTCTGGTTTTTTATTGACCAGAAAAAATCTTGGAGAATTCCTTATTTTATATTTTCAGGAGTATTAATAATAATTGTAAGTTTACAAAGAATAATTGCTCAAGAACACAATGAAGTTGGAATTATACTTGCTTTGCTTATAGGAGCAGTTTCAATTATAATTCCAAGATGGAAAGAATTTATGGGAGGTGTTAAGTTTTAAAATAAAATGTCAGCAAATTTAAACACAAATACAAAACCAACTTGGTGTCCAGGATGCTGGAACTTTCAGATACTTGCAGGTGTTAAAAATTTCTTAAGTAAAAAAATAAAAAATGATGGAGACAAGAAAAACTATGCAATAGTTACAGGAATAGGATGTCATGCTAAAATATTTGATTATATTAATTTAAATGGAATAAATTCTCTTCATGGAAGAGCTCTTCCAACAGCATTAGGAGTAAAAGTTGCAAGTCCAAATCTGAATGTAATTGCATTCTCTGGAGATGGAGATGCTTATGCGGAAGGTATGGAACATTTAATTCATGCTGCAAGATACAATAGCGATATAAAATATTTGGTTCATAATAATCAAGTATTTGCTTTAACAGTAGGGCAACCAACCCCTGTAACAGAAGTAGGATTCAAAGATAAAACAAATCCTCGTGGAGTTAGAGTTCCTCCAATTAATCCAATAAAATTAATGCTTTCTGCTGGAGCTACTTTTGTTGCAAGAGTTTATGCAGATGCAAAACAAATAGAAGAAGTTCTTGAAGAAGCATTTAAGCACAAGGGATTTGCATTTATTGAAGTTATACAGCCATGCTTAATTTTCCATCCTAATACAAATTATAAAAAATACACATATATGTTGAAAGAAAAAAAGCATAATGAGAAAAGCTTTGAAGCTGCTATGAAAAGAGCGCAGGAATTTGATTATAATGGTATAAACAGAAAAACAAAGATTCCTTTAGGAATATTCTATAAAGAAAAAAGAGATGTTTTTGAGAAAAATATCAGATAAGTTTCAATTCCCAGATACATAATCTTTCAAAAAATAATTTTTCACAGCTTAATTCTTTTTCCACATACCCTAAACCTTGGAAATTAATATCTTCAGATAAACTGCTTGTGATTAAAAATATTTTTCCGTTTTTTTCAAGGTGAAATTTTGCATCATTTAAAAATCTTAGAATAATCTCATTCCCTTTAACTCCTCCTGTTGTTGCAAGAGACGAATCTTCTGGTTCATTTGAATCTTGAGGAAGATATGGGGGATTAAAAATTATCAAATCAAATTTTCCTTCAATATTCTCAAATAAATCGGAATATATACAATTAAATCCAAGAAGATTACAATGATTAACAGAATTTTTGTTTATATCTGAAGAGAAAATATTTTCTTTTTTAACCCCTAATCTACTTGCTGTTTGAAGATGTATTCCTGAGCCAACTCCTATTTCTAGGAATCTTAAATTAGGATTTTTATTTAATAATTCTGGTAATTGTTCTTTTAATATTCTTGACATTAGATAAGAATCTTCAGCTGGTTGGTATATTGAAGCCATTTCTTATTAAAAAAGAAGCATATTATTAATTTATCCTAAACCTAATTCATTAAACAATCGTATTAATTCATCTTTAAACAAGAAAACTGCAACTAATGCTCCTAAAAGAATTATAAGGATAAATATTAACATATAAGTTACAGCCTTGCTTGCTGGTTTTATTTGAGGTTCTGTATAACCTGAAACATGCTGAACAACTGTTGGAGATTTAGAAAATTCACTCCTATTAACTATTTCTATTTTTGATGGAATATTTACTGGTCTTAATCCCTTTATTGCTTCTTCTATTTTTTTAGTTAATTCATCTGGATTTTGATAATTAGAAGGAGAATCATCTGAACCATAAATTGAAACTTGTTTATTACTTGAAATATCTTCGTTTACAGATAAATCTGGAATTAATTCTGGTTTTGTTTCAGGTTTCTTTTCTGGTATATGTTTAATGTTTAAATTAGGGTCTGGAGAAACTTCTTCTGAGGATTCTTCTTCCTTAGGTTTTTCTTTTTTAGTAACACCTGCTTTATTTGCAATATCATCCAGAGCTTCCTGCAATGAGCCATTAATACCCATTGCTTTTGAGCCTAACTTGTTATAAACATCTTTTGCAGAATCTTCAATTTCTTCTTTTTCATATCCTGCATTATAAAAAGTCATCATTGCTTTTTCAAGTGTTTCTTTTCTTGATAGAGCAGATATTAATCCTCCAACTATTTCTTCATTTACCTTTGCCATCTTTAAATCTTTATTACCTTACCATTTGAAGATAAGTGCGAGTTTTCTTGAAATTTATATCCCATCTCTTTTGCTAAATCAATTAATGGGGCTTCCTGTTTTAATGTACCATGAGCTGGAATTAAATGTTCTGGTTTTAACATTCCCAACAAATCTCTTAAATCTTCTCTACCTCCGTGTCCTGAAACATGAACATCTGTTTGCAATCTTACTCCCTGTTTTCTCAACTTGTTATCCATCTTTTCACGCGCATTGATATTAACAGAAGCAGGTATAATACTAGAAGAAAAAATAAGATTATCTCCTGTTCTAAATTTAAATGGGGTTTGTCCATGAACAACTCTATCCAATATAGAACCTTTTTCTCCTTGATGTCCTGTACATACAATCAAATATTTTTCTCTGTTAGATTCTACTCTTTTTAAAAAAGAATTTATTTGTCTCCTATATTTGATTATTTCTATTTTATTTTTGAATGGGCATTGATTTACTTTTATTGCTGCTTCAACATATTTGTTAAGACTTCTTCCTAAGAAGAATATTTTTCTGCCTGTTTTTTGTCCAAACTCTACAATGCTTTTTAATCTTGCAATATGGGAGGAGAAAGTTGTAACAAATATAGCAGATTTTTTATCATGGATGTTTCCTAATGCATCTTCAAGTAAATTTCTTGCTATTCTCTCACTAGCAGTTCTTCTGTCTGTATCTGAATATAATGCGTCTACTACAAGACATTTTACTCCTGATTTTCCTAATTCTTTTAATCTTTTGTAATTTGGAGGAGCTCCAATCACAGGATGATTATCAAACTTAAAATCCAATCCATAAAAGAAAACTCCTTCTTTAGAATGCCATGCAATAAAAAGAGATTGTATTGTTGAGTGAGTTGTATGTATGAATTCAAGCTTAAGATTTCCTGAACTCCCTTTAATCTGATAAGTTGAGTTTTCATTTACAATTTTTCGTTTATTTCTCATGCTTATCTTTTCATCTTTCAATATTCCTTCTAAAACAGCCATTGTAAATGGGCTCGCGAGTATTTGTGCTTTAGGATATCTATTTGCGAGATAAGGTAATGCTCCAACATGGTCAAGATGAGCGTGTCCTATTACTATTGCTCTTACTTTATCTGTCCATCCTAATTTATCAAGAACCAAATCATTTGGAATTGCTTTTGCTGCTCTCAACATATTCTCTGTGTAACTAGCTTGCACTTCTTGTTCCTGTAATTCAACTAATGGAGGAAGATAAATTCCTGCATCAAATATAATTACATCATCATCAACCTTAACAGCAGTCATGTTTTTTCCAACTTCTTCATAGCCGCCAATTGTACAAATTTCCATTACAGCAAATCCTTCTCTTTTTGTATAATTAATTAGCATAATTGCTTTAAATATGTTTTTAGGAACATTTTTAGATGAGAGAATATTAATTTAGAGATGAAAAAAAAGAGATTTAATTTGAAATTAACTGTATTTTTTATAGTAATCCTTATAATTGGGTTAATTGTCTTATTTATAGTGACTAATAAAAATAAAATAAGCCAAGAAGAAGTAAGGGAAGCTAAATTTGCTGGAACATGGTATCCTGCAAATAAAGAGAATCTTGAAAAATCAATTCAAGAATATTTTAATAATTCTAAAAGAATAGATTTTAAGGGAAGGGTAAAAGCAGTTATTGTCCCTCATGCAGGATATGTGTATTCTGGGAATATTGCTGCAAGTGCATTTAATCAATTGCAAGGAGATTATAAAACAGTTTTCTTAATGGGACCAAGCCATAATTATTATCTGAAAAATGTTTCTGTTTCTGGTTTTAAATATTATTCAACCCCATTAGGAAAAGTAAAGGTTAGTAAAAAGGCAAAAGAGATGGATGAGAAAGAAGAAATAATAAATAACATTGAAGAAGCTCATGAAAAAGAACACTCCTTAGAACTTGAAATTCCTTTTTTGCAAGTTAAACTTAAAGAATTTGAGATTGTTCCTTTATTGGTTGGAGAGACAAATAGCACAGAATTAAAAGAAGTGCTTTTGAAATATTTAGATGAAGAAGACTTAATTGTTGTGAGTGTAGACCTTTCACATTATCACAAATATGATGAAGCGTTGATACTTGATTCTTATTCTTTAAATAAAATACTGGAATTAGATTCAAAAGGGATATTTAATGCAGAAATAGATGCTCCATGGGCAGTTGCAGGTTTATTAGAAATTGCAAAAGAAAAATCTTGGAAACCATATCTTGTTTCATACACTAATTCAGGAGAGATAAATGGAGATAAATCAAGTGTTGTAGGATATTCTGCAGTTGTTTTTATTGAGAGTTTTAGTGAAGAAGAAAAAGAATTTTTGCTTTCTCTGGCTAGAGAGAGTGCTGAAAAATATCTTAAAGATAAAACAAAACTCAAAATAAATCCAGAAAAGGTTCCTGAAAATTTAAGAGTTGAAAAAGGGTGTTTTGTTACATTTACTAAAGATGAACAGTTAAGAGGATGTATCGGATATATAATCCCTCAAAAACCATTATATGAATGTGTAATTGAAAATTCAATAAATGCTGCTGTAAATGACCCCAGATTTTCTCCTATGAAATATAATGAATTAAAAGAAGCTAGAATTGATATTAGTGTTTTAAGTGTTCCGACTCTGTTTAAGCATAGTAATTATCAGGAATTACTTTCAGAATTAGAAAACAAAGTATATGGAGTTGTTTTAAAAAGAGGATTACATCAAAGCACTTTTCTTCCAAGTGTATGGGAATTTATACCTGAAAAGGAAAATTTTTTAGGTAATTTGTGTCTGAAAGGAGAGATGGAAGCTGAATGTTGGAAAGATAATAGAACAGAAGTTTATCTTTACACAGCAGAGGATTTCTCTGAATAAAACTTTATACAATAACAAATATAAACTATTTTATCCTTAATAAATTATGAAAGCACTAATAGCATCTCATAAAGAAAACAAAAGGTATCTTGTTGTTAAGGGAGAGGGTAAATACTTAAAAGAAAATATTGAAAAGGCAATTCTGGAATTTTCAGGAAAGTTAGGAATGAGTAAGTGTGGTTTAAGTTTTATTAAATCAGATAAAGATAAAATAATTATCTCAGTTAATAGGGAAGCAGTTGATTTAGTTAGGGCGAGTATTGCTGTCTTCCATGAGAGAATGGAGGTCTTGAAGGTTAGTGGAACTTTGAAAGGTTTAAGCAGATAAAATACAAAGAATCCTGTTTAAATTAATAAAAATGTTCACCAAAAACCTTAAAAACTTCTAAAAATGTTAAATTTGAACAGGAATAGAGAAAAAACTAAATAATTATAAAATTCTCTTGATATAGAATGGATATGCCTATGGACATACAACATCAAGCAATGGGTTATGATAGAACAGCTACTATGTTTTCTCCAGAAGGACATTTGCTTCAAGTTGAATATGCTGAAAAAACAGTAAGACTTGGAAGCTCAAGTATAGGGATGGTTTGTTCAGATGGAGTGTTTATACTGGCAGATAAAAGAACAGAAGACAAACTTGTTGTTAAAGGGTCTGTTAATAAAATATCTGAAGTTGATTCTCACATTATAGCTAGTTCTGCAGGAATATTTTCTGATGCAAGAATACTCATAGAAAGAGCTCAGCTTTTCTCACAGCAACACAGAGTAACATATAATTCTCCTATAGAACCTGAATTAGTCATAAAAGAGATTGCAAATATGAAACAGCAATTCACTCAATATGGAGGAGCAAGACCTTTTGGAGTTTCAATGATGATTGCAGGGATAAATGGAAAGAAAGGAGAAGTTTTTGTGAGTGATGTAACAGGAAATTATTTCTCATATTATACAAATGTAATTGGAGAGAATGATGATAAAATAAAAGAAGAATTAAGAGAAAAATACAAACAAGACCTCTCTATAAAACAAGGGGTTAAACTTGCACTTGAAATATTTGAGAAAGTGCAGGGAAGTAAATTTAATATTAAAAAATTTGAATTAGCATATATTCCAAAAGAAACTGCAAAATTAAAGAAACTGGAAGGGGAAAGCATTAAAGAATTATAAAATCAAATGACTAATACAACTGCAAGAATAAAAAAAACAGGAAAGAATTTTGAGATAATAGTTGATTTGGATGATGCGTTAAAATTCAAAAAAGGTTTAAGTGAATTTATTCAAGCAGAAACTGAATTTATATTCAAAGATATGAAGAAAGGTGAAAGGGCTTCTGAAAAAGAACTTAAAGATGCATTTGGAACAACAGATACTCATGAAATTGTAAAAAAGATTGTAAAAGAAGGAGAGATACTGACAACACAAGAGTATAGAGATGCTGAACAGGAAAAAAAGTTCAAGCAGGTTGTTGATTTTTTAACTAAAAATTCCTATGATCCTCAAACAGGAAGACCTCATACAGCCGAAAGGATTAAAAATGCTCTTGAACAAGCAAATGTTAATATCAAGAATACATCAATAGAAAATCAAATTAACGAAATTCTTGAAAAGATAAGTTTATTGATTCCAATCAAAATTGAGACAAAAAAAGTCAAGATAAAAATCCCTGCATTACACACAGGAAAAGCTTATGGAGTTGTCGCAACTTATAAGACCTCGGAAAACTGGTTAAATGATGGGAGTCTTGAAGTTATTGTAGAAGTCCCATCTGGAATGATTATGGACTTTTATGATAAATTAAATTCAGTAACGCGCGGAAGTGCAATAACAAATGAAATAAAAGAATAAAATGACAGAAGAACATAAAAGAACAGTTGTAATACCCGGAGAGACAATCAAAGAAGGAGATGCATATTTACCTGGAGAAGGAACTGAGAAACAAGGAAATAAGATAGTTGCTTTAAGATATGGTTTAGCTGAAGAGCATAACAGACTTGTAAAAGTAATTCCACTTTCTGGAGTTTATCAACCAAGAAGAGGGAATATTGTTATAGGAAAATGTAATTTAATAACATTCAATGGATGGGTGATTGATATTGGAACTGCTGAAAATGCTTTCTTGCCAATAATGGAAACTCCAAGATATGTTGCTAAAGACAGATTAGATGAAGTTATGAAAATAGGAGATATTTGCGTTGTTCAGATTTTCTCAGTAAATGGAAGAGGAATTGATTTAACTATGAAAGCAAGAGGACTTGGAAGAATAGACGAAGGAATTGTTTTCAGAATAAACTCAAATAAAGTTCCAAGAGTTATTGGAAAAGAAGGAAGTATGATAAAAATAATAAGAGATTATACTAACTGCAATATAACAGTCGGACAGAATGGATATATTTGGATTAAAGGAGATAAAATAGAAGATGAATTATTTGCAAAAAAAGCTATAATGTTTATAACTGAAAAATCATTCATGGAAGGATTAACTGAAAAAGTTGAAGAATGGTTCAAGGAAAATGGAGGTGTGAAAAAAGAAACTAAAAAATCTGAAGAAAAATCAGGAGATAAGAAAGAAGATTAAGATGACAAGTAATTTTAAAAGACCAGATGGAAGGAAATTTGATGAGCTTAGAGAATTTGAGGCTAAAGTAGGAATAGTTCCAAATGCAGATGGGAGTGCAATGTATAGGTCAGGTGAAACAATTGCAATAGCGGCTGTTTATGGTCCAAAGAAAATGCATCCTCAACACTCACAGAATCCTGAAAAAGGAACTTTAAGGTGCACTTATAATATGAATAGTTTCTCTGTTTCTGAAAGAATAAGACCCGGACCGTCGAGAAGAAGCACAGAAATTTCTAAAATAACAGAGTGGGCATTAGAACCTGTTTTAATGCTTGACAAATTTCAGAATATGGTTGTTGATGTTCATATAAATATAATTCAGGCAGATGCTGGGACAAGATGTGCAGGAATAAATGCTGCTGCAATGGCTCTTGCTCATGCTGGAATACCTATGAAAGATATGGTATCAAGTGTTTCTGTTGGAAAATTAGACAAAACAATTGTTGTTGATTTAAGTAAAGAGGAAGAAGATTATGAAGAAGGTGAAGGACCTACAGACATTCCAATTTCAATGACACACTCTGGAGATATAACTCACTTTCAATTAGATGGAAAAATAGATTCTAAACAATTAATGGAAGCTGTTGAGCTTGCAAAAAAATCATGTGAACAGATTTATGAAGTTCAAAAAAAAGCTCTTAAAGATTCAATTGATTTAACAGGAGGAGAAGATTAAAATGGGCGGAGAAGAAATAGACATAACAACTAAAGTGACTGCTGAAAGAATAAAAAAATATCTAGAGCAGGGAAAAAGATTTGACGGAAGAAAAACAGATGAATTCAGAAATATAATTGTAGAGCCAAATGTTTCTAATAAAGCAGAAGGTTCTGTAAAAGTTAAAGTTGGAAAAACAGAAGTTATTGTCGGAGTTAAAATGGAAACTGCTACTCCTTATCCTGATTCTCCAAATAAAGGAAATTTAATGGTAACAGCAGAATTCTTACCTCTAAGTTCATCAAGAATAGAACTTGGACCACCTAAATTTGATTCAATTGAAACTGGAAGAATAATTGACAGAATTATAAGAGAAAGTAAATTCATTGAACTTGAAAAATTATGTATTAAAGAAGGAGAAAAAGTTTGGACAGTTTTCATAGATATTTATACAATAAATGATGATGGAAATATTCTAGATGCTGCTGGAATTGGTGCTGTTGCGGCCTTGAAACTTGCAAAAGTTCCAAAATACGATGAAGAAAAAGAAAAAGTAGATTATAAAGAGTATACAGGAAAACTTCCTTTAAAAGAAATGAACCCATTTACAATCACAGTTCATAAGATAGGTAAACATCTTATTGTTGACCCAACAAGAGAAGAAGAAGATGTGAGTGAAGCTAGAATATCTGTTGGAAGTTCAGAAGGAATTATACACTCTTTACAAAAAGGAAATTCGGGCTGTTTCAGTGCAGAAGAAATTAAAAAATGCTTTGAAATAGTGGAAAAATCCTGGAAAGAATTATTTAAAAAGGTTAATGCACAATTGAAATAATAACAAAAAGATAAAATGGCGCCTCCAACAGAAACTCAAAACTTCACAAAATATGAAAAAGCAAGAATTCTTGGTGCAAGAGCATTGCAACTTGCTATGAATGCTCCTCTTTTATTGAAGATAAGTGAAGAGGATTTACAAAAAATTAATTATGATGTTCTTAAGATTGCTGAGGTTGAACTTGATTCAGGAGTTTTGCCAATATCAATAAGGAAACCTTTCCCTGAAAAGAAAGAAGGAAAACTAAAGAGAGATGCTACACCTAAAGCAAGCGATAAGAAAGTTGAAAGTGGTGAAGATATTGAAGAAGAAAAAATGGCAGATGAAAGTGAGATAATGGAGCTTGCAAATCCTGAAGATGAATATGAAGGTTCAAGTGATGGAGATGGTGATGGAGAATACGGGGAGTAAACTGTATTTTGTATTAATTCTAAAATAGTTACAATATCGAAATATTTATAAAGAATTTACGCTTTTAGAAAATATGGAAAAACCAGAATTAAATGAAATAAATAAACTTGTTAGCATGGCATTTGGGAAAGGATTCTCAGGTGAATATGTTATGTTTGAAAGTAGAGGAAGACAAGTAGTAATAAAGGGAAATAAGCTTGATACTATTGCAAGAAAAAAATTTCCTTATATTCCAAAGTTAAATGAAAAATATGAAATTGCAGGAAGATTTACATCAGAAGATGGGTCAAGTATGAATGTTGATTTGCGATATGCAAACTCTGCAGAAAGATATGCTGATTACTATTATCTTCATTTTAAGAAGAACCCTTTAATAAATGGAGAAGAGGTTTCAATAAAATTTAAAGGACTTAAAGTATAAACAAAACCTTATAAAGAACTAATTTTTTCTTAAATTATGGTTGTAATAAGAGAGGTTTCGGCCAAGAGCATTTTTGATTCAAGAAAAGAAAAAACAATACTTGTTTCTATAAAAACTAATTCAGGAAAAACATTCAAAGCTTCTTCTCCGTCTGGAAAATCTACTGGAAAATATGAAGTTCATTGTTATAAAAAAAGCCTTGAAGATGACATAAAGACAATAAAACAATTTAAAGAATATTTTTCTGAAGAAATACTTGATGAATATGAGGATTTGAAAAGAGTAGAAGATATTTTAGATGGACATATAGGTGGAAATACCTTATTTGCATTTGAATCTGCAGTCTTAAAGGCAATTGCAGATGAAAAGAAAAAACAAATATGGGAGATAGTTAATCCAACACTCAGAGAAGAAAAAGAAAAGAAATTCCCAAGACTTGTTGGAAATTGTATAGGGGGAGGAGCACATTCTGAAGTAAAAGGTAAGAAACCTGATTTTCAGGAATTTCTTTTAATACCTGAAGGGAATTCTCCTGAAAAATCATTTAAAATAAATAAAGAAGCAAAAGAAAAAGCTGGATTTATTTTGAAAAAGAAAGATAAATTATTCAAATCCCAGAAAAATGATGAAGATGCCTGGATAACATCACTAAATGAAAAAGAAGTTTTAGATATTTTAAAAGAACTTGATGTTCCAATTGGATTAGATATTGCTTCTTCTGGATTTTATCATAGAGGAAAATACCATTATGAAAATCCTATGTTGAAAAGAGAAATTGATGAACAATTAACTTATGTTGGAAATTTAATTAAGAATTATAATATTTTATATGTTGAAGACCCTATTCAGGAAGAAGATTTTGAAAGCTTTTCCAAACTTCTAAAAAAATGTCCTAATTCACTTATTGTAGGAGATGACTTAACTGTAACAAACTCTAAGAGATTAAAAAAAGCAATTGAAATGAAATCTATTAACGCTATAATTGTTAAACCAAACCAATGCGGTTCTCTTATTGAAGTTAAAAAAGTTTGTGAAATTGCTAAAGAAAATAACATAAAAATGATATTCTCACACAGAAGTGGAGAGACAAATGAAACAATTTTATCTGATTTAGCTTTTGGATTTCAGGCTGATTTCTTGAAATGCGGAATAACTGGAAAAGAAAGAGAATGCAAAATAAAAAGATTAATTGAAATTGAAAAGAGTTTGAAGTAGGAAATGATTCTTTTAATTTAATGCCTTAAAAACAAAACCGAAGAACTCTTAGATATCACTTTGTTCTATCTAAAAACTTTAGGCAAAGTTTTTAGGCCTTACGCTTTCACTGAAGCTCGACCTAAAAGTTCTTGAAAAACAAAACCGAAGAACTTTTAAACTAATTTTTCTCTAAATCCTCATGCCAAGAGTAAAAAAAACTGAAAATGCAACTACATCTAAAGAAGTAGATAAGAAGAAAAAATCAGAAAAGAAAGAAAAAATAGCAGATAAAGTTTCTAATAAAGAAGTTGAAGAACAGCTTGAGGGCAAATCACTTGAAAAAGCTGCTAAAGCTGAATCTCTTGCTACAGAAGAAATGGATGAAAAAAAGAAAAAAATTCTTGAAAAAGCTGCTAAATTAAAAGAAAAATTATCTGAAGAAGCTCCAAGCTCAGAAGAACTTAAAGAAAAAGTCAAAATCAAAAAAAGAACAGATATGCTTGTACCTCTTGAAGAGTATGTTAAAGCTGGAATTTATCTTGGTACAAAAGTTGTTACGCCTGAAATGAAACCTTTTGTTTATAGAAGAAGAGCAGATGGGCTAGCTATATTTAATACTGATTTAATTGATGAAAAATTAAAAGAAGGAGTTGAATATCTTTGTAAATTCAATCCTGAAGATATAATTCTTGTATGTAAAAGACAAGCTGGATGGAAAGCAGCAATGAAATTTTCGGAATTAACTGGAATAAGAACTTTCACTAAAAAATATCCTGCTGGAATATTAACAAACACTGCACTTCCTGATTTTTTTGAAAATGAATTAACAATAATAGTTGATTCTTGGTTAGATAAAAATGCACTTAATGATACCTTAAAAGTTAAGAAAAATATCTTGATGATTTGTGATACAAATAATTTTTCTAAAGGAGCAAACCAAATAATAATTGGAAACAATAAAAGCCCTAAGAGTTTAGGAGTGATATTTTATGTTTTAGCAAAAGGATATTGCAAAGAAAAAGGAATTGAAGCAGATATACCTGATTTAGATTGGTGGACTGAAGAATTTGAAGAAAAAATTAAGGGTGCAAGTAAAGGTGTTTAAGATTAACTGAAAATAATTTTTATTTTTTGTAAAGATAAAATTCTATTTAAAAGATAAACTTAGAAAAATTAATAATCTTCTTTTATTCTTCTAGAAAGTTCTGGAGAAATCCTCATAAAAATTTGCATCAATTGTTTGTTGTTTTTGCCTTTATTTGCTTTATCTCTTTTTATCTTAATTATTTCATTTATTGCAGAGATTGCATAGATTTGGATGTCGTTTTTTATTTTCAAATGATTAGAATCACTCATAAATTTTTTGATTATTTCAGCTGCATCTGCATTGTAATGTTTATCTTGATAATCAAGGGCAAAAGTTGCAGCATTCACCATTGCTATTTCAGCATCTTTTATCATTTTTTCACCTACTAAATTTTGATGTTTAATTGCTTTTTAAAATTTGTTATTGAAATTTATATAATATTTTTAAATATTATTATGAGTACTTGAAGATAATTATCCTTATAAATAAAGGACTTAATTTCTAAAACATGAAAGAATTTTTAGATTATGAAGGTGAAAAAATAAAGGAAGGATTTTACAATCATTACGAACATAATATATTATTTTATTTTACAGGAAAATATGATATAGAAGAACTCCCAATATTTGAAATTGAAGGAGGAGACAAAAGCAGACATTCTCTTTATCCAAATTTAACTATGCAATTAGTAAGAATAGACAGAGAAAAACTAAAAGAAGAAATGAAGCAATCTAAAGAGAAAAAAAGTTGGATTGAAAGAAGATTGAGATAAAATATATTCTTTAATATAATCATTTTTATAAATAATAAGATAATTCAATTACTATGGGTAACGACCTGACAGAAATATTGTGGTGGCATGATTCTTATTTTATTAAGAAAGAGGATAGAGAAAAAGAAACTCCAAAAGAAATTCATCCTGTACCTATTGGAGAACCATTTAAATTGTATAAAATATATGATATAGGAAAAGATTTAGACGAAAAAATAAAAAATAGTATTAAAGTACAAATGAATAAAATGCGTCCTCAAGCAAATGCGTACTGTGAAGGAGTTAGTTCAATGGATGGTTTTTATTTTAGTATTTATCAAGCATATAAAATCTAAATTTCTCATCTCAGTAAATTTTAATTTTATTATCGAAAATCTCACGAAAGATTTATAAACCTCAATTTTTTGATTTAGTTTGTTAATTAAGATGAGTGCCTTAACAATGATAATATCAAATTCTAAGGTATGAGGTATGTAGAAGCAGTCATCATTTGTAAATGTTTTTTAGTCAACCAATTTAATGTTCAAAGCCAATAGTTAGGAGATGTGTGAAGTAGTTTTCTTTCTTACAAGGAAATTGCGCAAGGAGATTTTTTCGATTTATCGAGTAAAATTCATGATATGTTTAAATCTAGTTGATCCTGCTAGCGGCTGCGGCTCTCTGATTTGCACTTAGACATGCAAGTCTTTTTGTTTCTTCGGAAGTGAAAGGCGAACTGCTCAGTAACACGTAGCTAACCTACCCTTAAGTCGAGGATACTCTCGGGAAACTGAGGTTAATACTCGATAGGAGATGTACCCTGGAATGATTCATCTCTCAAATTCGTGCTTAAGGATGGGGCTGCGGCGGATTAGGTTGTTGGCGGGGTAAAGGCCCACCAAGCCAATGATCCGTAAGGGCTCTTAGCGGAGAGGCCCTGAGAGGGAATCTGAGACACTATTCCCAGCCCTACGGGGTGCAGCAGTTAGGAATTTTCTGCAATGTACGAAAGTATGACAGATTGAGTCAGAGTGCTTTTCATATGAAAAGCTTTTGCCAAATGTAAAAAGTTTGGCGAATAAGGACTGGGTAAGACGAGTGCCAGCCGCCGCGGTAATACTCGCGGTCCAAGTCGCAGCCATCATTATTGGGTCTAAAACATCCGTAGCTTGCTTAATAAGTTTCTTGTGAAATTCCATGTCTCAAATATGGAGCGGGCAAGAAGTACTGTTAAGCTAGAGACTGGAAGACGTAAGAAGTACGTTTGGAGTAGCGGTAAAATGTGTTAATCCCAGACGGACTAACAACAGCGAAGGCATCTTACGAGGACAGTTCTGACAGTAAGGGATGAAGGCTAGGGGCGCAAAAGGGATTAGATACCCCTGTAGTCCTAGCAGTAAACACTGCACACTAAACATTAGTACCTCCTCGAGAGGTGTTAGTGCTGAAGAGAAGTCGAAGAGTGTGCTACCTGGGAAGTATAGTCGCAAGGCTGAAACTTAAAGGAATTGGCGGGGAGACACTACAACGGGTGACGCGTGCGGTTCAATTAGATTCTACACCGTGAACCTCACCAGGAGCGACAGCAGGATGAAGGTCAGTCTGAAGGGCTTACCTGACACGCTGAGAGGAGTTGCATGGCCAACGTCAGCCTGTGCCGTGAGGTGACCTGTTAAATCAGGTAACAGGCAAGACCCGCATGTATATTTACTACGTGTACAATATACAGATTGCCTTGGTAACGAGGATGAAAGTGCGGGCTACGTTAGGTGAGTACAGCCTGAATCCCCTGGGCAACACGCGCGCGTCAATGGTGGATACAACGGGACGCAACGCCGAAAGGCGAAGCTAATCTCTTAAAGTCCATCTCAGTTTAGATCGAGGTTTGAAACTCAGCCTCGTGACACTGGAATCCGTAGTAATCGTTTGTTAGCAGCGAACGGTGAATAAGTCACTGTCTCTTGCACACACTGCCCGTCAAACCAACCGAGTTATGTTATGGTGAAACCCTTCGGGGGAGAACCTTGATGTGACAAGGTAGGTTAAGTCGTCACAAGGTAACTGTAGGGGAACCTGCAGTTGGATTACCTCCTATATTTTTGACATTAGAGGAAGGCAAGAAACAAATTATAATTAATGAACTTCTACATACTCATCTTATACAGAAAACTTAAAAACCCATGCGGGCTAAAATAAACAACGAAGATTTACCGATAATAAAGTAGTAAATCATTAAGGGCTCGTAGTCCAATGGTAGAACACTTGCCTTGCACGCATGAGATCCGGGTTCGATTCCCGGCGAGTCCATTTTAGTTTTCTAATAAGATTAATTAACTGGGGATTTAGAAAATCCTACGATGGCAAATAAAACCATGAATCACAAATCATATTCACTCACGTGAAACTTGTTGGTGTAAAAACTGACACTGGTTCCGAAGATTTTTCGGAATCAATTTGAGAATATAACTCAAATTATATTCAATGAAATAAGTAACAGAAAATCCCACTTAAAATAATGAAAATTAATTTAAAATGAAATTTTCAGGCATACTACTATTTTAAACTGGTAAACGGATAGCTTGGTTTTGGTTTTGACGAAGGACGTGGCAAGCTGCGATAAGCCTAGGGGAGCCGCATGCAGGCATTAAACCTAGGATTTCTGAATAGCTCGAGAGAGCAAAATACGCTGGGAATTGAAACATCTTAGTACCGGCAGGAAGAGAAAACAAATTAGTTATTCCCCTATTAGCAGAGAGCGAAAAGGGAAAAGGGCAAACTGAATCTATTGTCGAAAGATGGTAAGAGATGTGGTGAGGATAAATAGCTAAGTCATCGAATTAAAGCTGTCTGGAAAGACATACCTAAGAAGGTGAAAGTCCTGTAGATGAAGATGATATGTTGTTCCTCAATGAGTAGGGCTTCCTGGATTGGAAGTCTGAATATGGCAGGATTAACTGCTAACCCTAAATATAACCAAAGTCCGATAGTGCACTAGTACCGCGAGGGAAAGCTGAAAAGTACTCTTAACAGAGCGTGAAAAGATTTGAAATTTACCAGTTACAGTTTGTTACTGACCTATTCCGTATGGTAATGGTTTGTAACGTACGTTTTGAAAAACGGGCCAGGGAGTTTTTCTATGTGGCGAGACTAACTGATTTTGTCAGGTAATCAAAGCGAAAGCAAGTATGAAAATGCGTTAGTCACATGGATGAGACCTGAAGCCGGGTGATCTATCCATGGGTAGGTTGAAGTCTTTCGAAAGGAGGATGGAGGACCGAACCGGTGTTATGGACATGTACTCGGATGACCTGTGGATAGGGGTGAAAAGCCTATCTAACTCGGCGATGGCTGGTTCCTGCTGAAATATGCCTACGTATAGTCTTGTTTAGTTTGTCAGCGGTGTATAGTACAGATGGAGTTTGCAGGGTCTAATGATTACGGAATTTTTTCTAACTCAGAAACTGTTGATTACTTAAAACAGGAAACAGGGGCAGTATGTAAGATACTGTTCCGAGACCTAAACAAAGGAGACTAAAGTTAAGGTCCATAAATTTATGCTAAGTGTATCGAAGGGTGTTTGAAACCTGAGACACTAGGGATGTAAGCTCAGAAGCAGCTATCATTTAAAGAAAGCGTAACAGCTCACCTATTGAGGTTTCGAGCCCCGAAAATGGACAGGGCTAAGCATAATACCGATACTTTAGAGGCATTCATTAGAATGTTCTGGTAAGCAGGCGTAGTTTTTGTGCAGAAGGTTTTTCGAGAGAAAGACTGGAACGAAAACTAATGAGAATCCTGGTAATAGTAGGATGTGATTTTCCTGAGAATGGAAAACGTCGAAAGAGCAAGGTTTTCTTGGCAATATATGTTAACCAAGAGTTAGTCAGTACCTAAGTCGTATCTTAACTGAGTAGACGATGGATGTCAGGTTAATATTCCTGAACTGATTGAGTCTTACATAGTATAATTCGCTTTCGGATAAGTAAGCACTCGAGAGGGTGTTCTTGTAAAGAAGTTCGTGGAGGGTAATCCTTAGATGTGAATGAATTTGCAAGACAAAATTGCTGAGTCCAAGAGCCAGTGAAAAGATTATATTCTTGATTCAATTAACTGTACCCACAACCGACACTGGTGCTCAAGCTTAGTAAGGCTAAGACGTGAAGGGTAAAACAAAATTAGGGAATTCGGCATATTAGCCCTGTAGCTTCGGCTGAAGGGGTGTCTATCTTTGTGCGCTTAGAAATTCGTGTGCATTGGTAGATCTCAGTAACAAGGATGGCCCGACTGTTTAACAAAAACGTAGCCACGTGCTAATCTGAAAAGACTTGTATACGTGGTGAGACCTGCCCAGTGGTGGTGTCTAAAACTCCTTTTCAAGGGAGCTAAGGTCCATCAAACGGCGGGGGTAACTATGACCCTCTTAAGGTAGCGTAATGCCTTGTCGTCTGAATGGCGACGTGCATGAATGGTTTAACGAGGTTGTCACTGTCCCAATTTTGAGCCCTCTGAAAATATTGCCTGGTGCACAGACCAGGGACGCCTAGTGGGAAGTGAAGACCTTGTGGAACTTTACTGCAACTTGTTGTTGTAAATTTAATTGAAATGCATAGAATAGGTAGGAGCATCGAAGTTGTCATTTCGGTGGCAATGGAGCAACCTTGTAATACTACCCACTTTAATTAAATTTGCTTACTCTTTAGAGGACAGCAGCAGGCGGGCAGTTTGACTGGGGCGGTGCCCTGTCGAAAAGATATCGATAGGACCCAAAGACAAGCTCACCTAGCTTGGAAATCTAGGGATGAGTGCGAGGGCAAAAGCTTGTCTAACTGTATTTTGAATAGCAAGAAATGCAGATAGGAAACTAGGGCCTAGTGAACCCACGTGCTTTTTTAATAGGAGCCGTGTCTGATAGAAAAGTTACCCCAAGGATAATAAGCTGGTCGCCCCCAATAGTCCGAATTGACGGGGCGGTTTGGTATTTCGCTGTCGGCTCTCCCTAACCTGCGCGTGCAGTAGCGTGCAAGGGTGTCGGAGTTCACGCATTAAAAGGGATCGTTAGCTGGGTTAAGAACGTCGCGAGACAGTTTGTATAATATCTACTAGGTGTGTTATTGTCTGAGTGGAACAACTTTCTAGTACGAGAGGAACGGAAGTTGGGTGCCTCTAGTGAGCAGTTGTTATATGGCAGGCTGCATAGCCACGCACTACATGGATAAGAGCTGAATGCATCTAAGCTCGAAGCCATCCGCAAAACGAGACAATTAAGGCCGCAAAAGAAGATTGCGTTGATAGAGCTCTTGTGTAAGATTCAAGCTCACGCGAGAATTTCAGCATAGAGCTACTAATAGCTTCATTTGTATGTTTGAAGATTTCAAGATTTTCTGTTACTTATTTATTTGATTTTATTTCTGATAACAACTAACTGTTTTGAAGTTATAACAACATTTTTAAATCTAAATTACTAATTTAACTTATGAAAATAGGCCATTACATCCTAATATTCTTAGTTATAGGGGCAATTGTTGGATTCGCTCTGGGATTATACTATCAACCCTCTTGTCCAATTGACCCTTCAACAGGTATGAGAACTGAATGTATGGGAGACCCAAGAAGTTATGGAATTACAGGAGCGATACTTGGTGCTCTTATAGGAACAGTTATTGGATTAATTCTAGGTAAGATAGTAAAAAAGAAAAAGTAAATTTAATTTGCACATTCTCCAAAGCATTTAAAAACCAATTGTTTGTATTTATTTTGAACGTAGAATGAATAGATTCAGTGATTCAGTTTGATTTCGCGGTTCGATTAGTTCTAAGTTAGATATGAGTGTAAGGAGGATATAAGGACATGAAAGTTTATGTTGGAAATCTACCATTTAGTGTAGATGATGAAAAGCTAAAAGAACTATTTTCATCTTATGGTGAAATAGAAGAAGTCTCTGTAATCAAGGATAAATTTTCTGGAAGATCTAAAGGATTTGGTTTTGTTACATTCAAAAACGACGATGAAGCTAAAAAAGCAATCGAAGAGATGAATGATAAAGAAGTTGAAGGCAGAGCATTAAAAGTTAATGAAGCTAAGCCACTTGACCCTGATGCCCCAAGAAAACCAAGAAGGAATTTTGGTGGTAGAAGAAGAGATTCAAGAGGTCCTAGAAGAGATTTTGGGAACAGTGACGGAAATAGAAGAAGATTTTAATTAAAAATCAATTCTATATAAATTCAAACCAATTTATTTTTTATTTTTAAAATTTATTTTATCTTGAAAACTTGATTTTTCTATAAGTAAACAAATTAGAAAAATTCAAACATTAAATTTTTCATATTAATTTTATTTTTTCTTACTCAATAAATTAACAATTGCAAAAGCCAAAAAACCTATTCCAAGACCCATAAAAAGCCCTGCAACAAAGAGACCTGTAAGAAAACCCCACCCCATACCTAAAAACAATCCAGCTGGGATAAACAAAGCTCCTTTTTCTTCTTTATGTTTTTCTTTTTTTGCATTCACCACTTTTGCCATGATAAGAACAAGAAGATAAAACTTAAAAACCCTTCTAATTACTTATTTTAGTAAGTCAGGTAGTTAACATCGGGACTTTGGCATTAAATTGTCAAGAAATCCAATTATATGATTTCTAAGTTCTGAGGAAGGTCCGGACACCCTTAACAATTAGTTAAGAAAAAGTTGTTGGAGAAATTCCAATTGTCGTGAGGCAAAGCTCTGATATAGAGACGAGCGTATTAAGTTACGGTGGAACGAACATCTCAACTGGTGCAAGGCATAGCCGCATAGTGGAATGTTAACATGAACTGTCTGTCTTGAAAAAGAAACAGAGTTCAACAGAATCTGGCCTATTCCTGACTTACATTTTTTATTATTTAATTATTTTCAAAAATAATTTTACAATAATTCTAAACATTTAAAAGTATAAAACATTACTCTAAATTGGGGCTTTAGCTCAGCGGGAGAGCACATGACTGAAGATCATGGTGTGCCGGGTTCGACTCCCGGAAGCCCCATTTCTGTTAGAAATAAAAACATTTATAATTAATAACTCAATAAAAATATAAATGAAGGTGAAAAATCGTGATTCTAAAGAAGCAGATGCATATATACTTGGCACAGTAAGTTTAATTCTTGCTTTATTTATCCCATTTTCAGCACTCTTGTTAAAGATATTTGAAAACAACAGTAAAATTTCTTCAATAATAATTAGTGCAGGAATTCCATTTTTAGCTGTGATTCTTGGAATATTTGGATTAATTAAAAGTTTAAAATGCGACGGTAAAAGAGCAAAAAAAGCAAAAATATTCAGTATCCTTTCAATATTAATAGGATTTTTTTTAGTTGCGATAAATTTATATACATTTATAAAGTATAGTGTTATAGGTATAAGATAAAAGATGGTGATGAAGAACATGAAATCCAAAAGAGCAGCAATGGAGATGAGTGTTGGAACAATAGTTACTATAGTTCTTTTAATGTCTGCTTTGGTTTTAGGGTTAATACTTATAAAGATTATGCACAAAAGTTCTGCAAATGCTATAAATAGCATTGATGAAGGAGTTAGAAACCAATTAGACCAAGCTTTTCAAAAAGATGATTCCAAGAAAGTTGTTATTTCTCCTGGAAGAACAGTCTCTGTAAAGAAAGGGGGAGAGGATGCAGGGTTTGGATTCTCAATTAGAAACATAGGGGCAACTGCAACATTTTCATATACTATAAAATATATGGATAGTGACTGCAGTACAACTGCTAATGTAGCAAATAAACTTATTTCTTTAGGAAGTACTGGACAAGGAATATCAATCCCTGGTGGAAATGTAATGGATAATCCAATATTAGTCAAGTTCAGAATACCAGAAGATTTTCCTCCTTGTGAAATAAGATATAACCTAGAAGTTAAAAGAGGGGCTAGTGTTTACGATACAGTACAAGTAGATATTAGAGTAGTCTCTAGATAAGCTAATTTTTAATAATAGCAATATAAAATGAAAAGAAAAACTAAGATTATAATTCTTGTAATAGTATCTTTAGTAATTATAGCTATTTTAGTAAACGAATTAATTTTAAAAGAAGGTGTTGAAAGAGACCCTGCCAAGGAGAGAGTATTACCTTTAACAGAACAACAGTCAGCAAATGAAATTGGAAAAGCTTTTGGTTCAGATGAAGATAAGTCGGCAATATATCCTAAATCAAGAAGTTTAATAATAAAACAAGGACAAGAAGAAGCTATTGCACTTGGGATAAAAAACTTATTAGAAAATTCTTCTGATGTTTCAATATTTTCTTATAATATTATTGTTGCTGAGAGTACATGTGGTGATGAAAATGTATTAGATTGGATTTCAAATGGAAAATCTGAAGAGAATATTCCTATAAGTTTTGGAGATATTTATGCCACAAAAATACACATTTTAATCCCTAAAAAAGCTCCACCCTGTACTGTTAGATACCATATAGAAATTAAAAATGAAATTGATGGAATATATCAGGAATATGATAACATACTTTTTACAGTAACATCTAAAGCAAGATAAACATAAATCTATAAAATGAAAATAAAAGAGATTATACTTGGAATTGCAATAGCAATAATATTTTTGATGTTTTGTGTTTTTGGAACAAAATTAATATATGATGAACCAAAATATGAAGATTATTGTGATTATCAAGAATTTTCAGAAACAGATTATATCAATGAATCTTATTATACACAAGTTTATAGAGAGTGTTCAGATAAATATAATGAAGCGAACAAAGATTATTCTAAAAAAATGTTTATAATAAGTTTAATATTTGGAATTTTAGTTATTGTTGGATGTACAATATTTATAAGTACAAATTCTATTTCGGGGGGATTGATGTTTGGGAGTTTGATGTTTATTATTTATGGAACAGGCAGATACTGGAATTATATGGATGATTTGGTAAGATTTATAATTTTAAGTATTGCATTGGTAGTTCTTATATATGTCTCTTACTGGACAAGTAAAAAAATGAAGGATGGAAACAAAAGAACAAGGAAAAGTGAAAAGAGAAAATAAACTAAATCAATAATTTTTTAAATTAACGAGTTTCTAAATAATTTATGCAAGACAAAATAGAAGAAAATGAAGAATATTTTATTCCAGAAGAAAGGTCTAAAAGCAAAATAAAAAATGAGGAAACCTTTAATCCTAAATGTAGATGTCCTGAATTATCTTGTCCAAGGCATTCTAATTGTAAAGAATGTAAAGCGTTTCATAGCAAAAGAATGGAATTAACTTATTGTGGAAAGTAATTTAATTGAAATTCAAAAACAAATAAGAATAATTTAAAAACCAAAAATATTTTAGTAATATTGTTAATGTAAAAGAGGTAAAATAGTGATGCAAAATAAATTTCTTAATTTAAAATACAAACCAAAGAAGACAGATGTTATTTGTCAGTATAAAATAACTCCCTCAAAAGGATATACTTTAAAAAAAGTTTCTGAAGAAGTTGCTGGAGAGAGCTCTATTGGAACATGGACAAATATTGGAACAATGAATAAGAAAGTTGCTGAAAAATTATCTCCGAAAATATATTATATGAATGAAAAAGAAAAGAGAGTGAGAATTGCTTATCCTATTGAATTGTTTGAATTAGGAAATGTTCCTGAAATACTCTCGAGTATTGGAGGAAATATATATGGAATGAAATCAGTAAAAGGGCTTATGTGGGAAGACTTGAGAATTCCTGAAAAAATGCTGAAAAGTTTTAAGGGTCCAAGATATGGAATTTATGGATTAAGAAAATTAATGAAGATTCCCAAAAGACCTTTGGTGGGAACAATAATAAAACCAAAAGTTGGACTTGATGAAAAAAATCATGCAAGAGTCGCTTATGAAGCATGGATTGGAGGATGTGATATTGTTAAAGACGATGAAAATTTAACTAATCAGAATTTTAATAATTTCAAAAAAAGATTTTTATTAACTATCAAGGCATGTAAAGATGCTGAGAAAAAAACAGGAGAGAAAAAAGCATACTTAATTAATTGCACTGCAGAATCTGAAGAAATGAAAAGAAGAATAAAATTTGTTGAAGAGAATGGAGGGAATTATATCATGTTGGATATATTAACATTAGGATGGGGAGCATTGCAAACTGCAAGAAATTTTACAAAGCTTCCTATTCATGCACATAGGGCAGGACATGCAATATATGATAGAAATCCAGACCATGGGATGTCTATGGAAGTTATTGCTCAATTAGCAAGAATGGTTGGGGTAGATACATTACATATTGGAACAGTATATGGAAAGATGACAGGAAACAAAGAAGAAATTCTTCATATACAAGAAGAAATTGAAATGCAGTTTACTCCTCAAACAAAAAGGAATTTGGAACAAAGATGGTATAATATCAAACCTATTTTAGGAGTTGCATCTGGAGGAGTTTATCCTGGAATTGTACCTAAGATTTTAAAGGCAATGGGAAATAATATTGTGGTTCAAGCAGGAGGTGGAGTTCATGGACATCCTGATGGAACAATTGCTGGAGCAAAAGCAATGAGACAAGCAATTGATGCATTTATGGAAAAACAATCACTTAAAAAATATTCTGAAAACCATGAAGAATTAAAAAGAGCATTAGAAAATTGGGGAGAATAAATAATAAAGAGATTAACAAAAACATAAATAATTGAAATGGAAAGATTAAGGGCAAAAAAAATAAAAGAAAGAGCAAAAACAGGAGTAAAGGTATTTAAAAGAGAATTCAAAAAACAAATGAGTACTGCAATACTAGCAGCATTTGGTTTTTTAATTGCTCTTGTCTGGAAAGATGTTGTTACAGAAACTGTTACTAAATTATCTGGTAATGCCACATTAGGAGGAACAATTATTGGAGCAATAATTGTAACTATTATATGTGTATTGGGAATAATGATAGTTTCAAGGATGTTAAAAGAAAAGGAAGTTGTTAAAGATGAACAAACAAACAAGTAAAAAAATAAACAATAAAAAAAATAAGATAAAAGATGAAAAATACAGAAAAGCTGTATTTGCAGTAACTTATTATATAACTCCTGAAGGAAAAATAGAATATTTGATTTTAAAAAGAAAAAAACATTGGAAAGGATGGGAGTTTCCAAAAGGTAAGATTGAGAAGTTTGAAACAAAAAAAGCAGCTGCAAGAAGAGAAGTAAATGAAGAGACAGGATTAAAGGTATTAAAAGTCAAGAGATTTAAGGAACATGGAAGTTATCTTTATCTTAAAAAAATATGGGATAGACCTGATAAAATAGGGCAGACATATCATCTTTTTGCTGTGCAGGTTGAAAAAGGAGATGGAAAATTAAAGCTTGACCCAATTGAACATAATGGACACAAGTGGGCTTCTTTCAATGAAGCAATTAAAATACTTACTTGGCCAAATCAAAAAAAATGTATGAAAATTGTTAATGACTGGTTAATTAAGAAGAAAAGATAAAATCTAAAAACATATTTTTATTAAAAGATATATGAAACCACGAGAATATATCCTTGATTCTGGAACAAAAATATTTTTAGGTAAAAATTCTGAAAATAATGATGAACTTGTTAAAAGTTACTGTGGAAAACCTAATCTAATACTCCATACTGCTGAACCAGGAAGCCCTTTTTGTGTTATTGATAAAATAAAACCTAAACCAACAAAACAGGAAATAAAAATCTCTGCTATAATCTGTGCATCTAAAAGCCAGGATTGGAGAGACAACAAAGGAGATGTTAAAGTTCATCAATTCACAGGAAAAGAAGTTTATAAGAAAAAATTTATGAAAAGTGGGACATGGGGAATAAATAAAAAACCAAAGATAATTAAAGTAAAAAAGAAAGAGATAGAAGAATATATTGAAAAAAATAAAATCAAGGAATAAAAATGCCGGCAATAAGACAAATACAATTAGGAAAAAACGGGGTTACAGAACAATTCATTAGTAATCTTAAACACCATTTTAATAATACTAAAAATGTTAAAGTTTCTGTCTTGAAAAGTTGTTGTAGAGACAGAGAAGAATTAAGAGAGATAAATGAGAAAATACTAAGAGAGCTGGGAAACAATTATACATCAAGAATAATTGGATATACTATTGTGATTAAGAAATGGAGAAGAGATAGGAGAGAGAACTTAAAAGAAAATCCCGAAGAAGAAAAGGAAGTATAATCAAACCAAATAATTTATAAACCCTCCTTAACCATAATTTCTAGGTAAATAACTCTAAGAGTTAATCTATTGTCGTGAGACAAGCCGAATAAATTAGAATAAAACTAAAATGGAAAATCCAGTATATGATATGCGTGCTCAAGAGTACAATATAAAATTAGCTGAAGCTTTAAAAAAAATACCTGAATTTAATGAACCAGAATGGGCAAAATTTGTTAAATCTGGAGCAGGAAAAGAAAGACCAATAGATGATGAAGATTTCTGGCATAAAAGAGCTGCATCTGTTCTTAGATGTATTTACAAAAAAGGTTCTATTGGAGTTCAAAGATTAAGAACAAAATACGGTTCAAAAAAGGACAGAGGGTTTAAACCTGAAAAATTTTCTAAAGGTTCAGGTAAAATAATAAGAACAATTTTACAGCAATCAGATAAAGCTGGATTTACAGAGATTCAAAAACCAATTAGAGGTGTGAGAAGCAAAAAACCAGGAAGAATATTAACAGATAAAGGGAAAAAATTCTTAGAGGGGATTGGAGGAGGAAAATGATAGAGTATTCTCTAATGAAAAACAATAAGCCATTAACCATTGATGAATTAATGGAAGTTAGTGGTGTTGTTGGAGCATTATTTCAAGAAACAGAAACCCATAAGATGGAAAGAACTGTAAGAAAAACTTATGGAGTTAATGGACAGGCATTTCATATTTATTATAATGAGAGAGCTAGCAAAATATTTCTTCCAGAAAAATATGAAAAACAAATTAGGAATATGTTGTCTGAAAAAGGAGGATTAAAATGCCTATAAAAAACAAAAATAAAAAAAGAATTCTTGCAAAAAAAGGAAGGCAAACAAAGTGGGCACCAGTTTGGGCTGTACTTAAAAAATACGGAACAGGAAAGAGAGTACATCCTTCAATTATGACAAAATACAAGCGCTCATGGAGAAGAACTAAACTTCACGTTAAACCAGGAAAAAGGAGGAAATCGCATTTTGGTTAAAATGACATTAGAAGAAAATCCTAGATATAAAAAATATTGTGTATACTCGAATATGAAATCTGAAATTACTGGAATGGATTTGCCTAAATCAGATGAACCAGACCACAAAATATTCATAATTAATGGAAAGTATGATTTTAATGGTTTAGATTTAAGTTCTTATAATTGGAAAAAATCAAATACAATTACTCCTCAACAAAAGAAATTTCTTGAAACAACAACAGGGTATAAAGATTACAAAGAAAATGTTTTTTATCAAGGGCCTCAAGGAAATGTAATGATGCATTTAAATTATAAAACAGATATTCATAAATTGAAAGTTAATCTGAATAAAGCATCAAGAGATACTATGAAAGCAGTAAAATCTATGTTTGAATTAGAATTGGGGTGTATATGTTATGAGGAAGATAATCTTCCAGAAGGATTGTTAGAAAAAATTCGGGACATAGAAAGGGCTAAAGCAAAATTAAATTAAAATGGCAAACAAAAAATCAGAAAACAAGATTGAAAGAGAATATGTTATTCCTTTAAGAGAGAAAAGTAGAGTTGTTGCAAGATACAAAAAAACTCCAAAGGCAATAAAGACAATAAAGGAATTTTTAGCTAAGCATATGAAAGTAGAAAACAGAGATTTGAATAAAATTAAAATTGACAAAGATTTAAATCAATTCTTATGGGCTAGAGGAATAAGAAAACATCCTCATAAGATAAAAGTTAAAGCAATAAAAAAAGGAGAAAATATAATTGTGCAGCTTGTAGATTATCCAGATAATCTTAAATTCAAAAAATTAAGAGAAGAAAAGGCAAGAAAAGCTGCTCTTGAGAATATAGAAAGTAAGAAGGGCATGATGCAAAAGATGAAAGAGAGCTTGCAAAAACCAGAAGAAAAAGACGAAAATAAAGACGGTGTAGATGATAAAAAAGAAATTGCTGAAAAAGAGAAAGCTACTGTAGAAGCAAACCAGAAATTCCAGAAAGAAAAAGCCAAGCAAGCAAAACATCAGACTGAAAAACCAAAAAAAGCAGTTAAACCTGTAAGAGTAGCACTTCAGAAATAAATTATAAATTTTCTTGATAAAAATATTGTAAATTAATTATCTTAATAAACCATATATATTAAGTTATTATACAAAGTATAAAGAGGATTAAAGATGCTGAATAGATTAAAAAAAGAAATTGAAGAAGCTAAAAATCCTGAACAAGCTAAAATACTCCAAAGATTTTTTAAAACAGGTAAAGGAGAGTACGGTGAAGGAGACATTTTCTTAGGGATAAAAGTACCTATACAAAGAAAAATTGCAAAGGGATATACGAATTTATCTTTTATGGATTTACAGACTCTTTTAAATAGCAAGATACATGAAGAAAGATTAATTGCATTGATAATCCTCACAAATAAATATCAAAAAAGTAAAAAAGATTTTGTAAAAAAAAGACAAATATTTGAATTTTATCTAAAAAACACACACAATATAAATAATTGGGACTTAGTGGATTTAAGTGCTCCAAATATTGTTGGAGATTTTTCAAGCACAGATGGAACAGAAGTAATAAGATTTCTTGCAAAATCCAAAAATCTTTGGGAAAGAAGAATAGCAATTGTTTCAACTTATGCATTCATAAAAAAGAGAATTTTTGGAGAGACTCTTGCTATTGCAGATATGCTTCTTAAAGATGAACATGATTTAATTCACAAAGCAGTGGGATGGATGCTAAGAGAAGTTGGTAAAAGAAATCAAGAAGTTTTAGAGATATTTCTCAAAGAAAGATACAAAACTATGCCAAGAACAATGCTCAGATATTCTATTGAAAAATTTCCTGAAGAAAAAAGAAAGGATTATCTAAAAGGAGAAATATAAATTTAATTAATTATTTTACATTTTATTTTAATAAGATATACTATAAAATATATATTGCAATATATACTTTGGATAAATAGATTAATCTTTTAAATCATAGAAAATTAAGAGTTTTATGAATATAGAAGAGATAAAAAATAAAAAAACAATTAAGGAACTGCTTGAATTTGGGATAATAAATTTAGATAAACCTTCTGGTCCTACAAGTTTTAGTGTTTCTGCATTTACAGCTAAAAGATTGAAATTAAGAAAAACATCTCATTTTGGAACACTTGACCCAAAGGTAACTGGAGTTTTACCTGTTGCTCTCAATAGAGCATGTAAATTAACAGGATATTTTTTAGGTGAAGATAAGGAATATATTGGAGTTATGAGAATCCATGAAGATATTGATATTGAAATAATAAAAAAAGCAATACAAGAGAAGTTTATTGGAAAAATAATACAAATGCCTCCTGTAAAGTCCAGAGTAAAAAGACAGAATAGACCAAGAGAAATATACTCTTTTGAATTATTGCAAAAGAAAGGCAGAGATATTTTGTTTAGAGTTAAATGCGAAGGTGGAACATATATAAGAAAATTAATAGATGATTTGGGTAAAGAGACAAAAATTGGGGCGCATATGCTTGAGTTGAGAAGATTAAGTGCAGGTATCTTTGATGAAACCTATTCTGTAAATATGTATGAATTTGAAAAAGCTGTTGAAGAGTATGAAAAAGGAAATGAGAAATTTTTAAGAGAGATAATTATCCCTGCAGAGATTGTTGGAAGGGTCTATCCTGTTATGAATATAAGAGAAGATAATTTAAAACAAATATTAACAGGAAAACCTATTTACAAAAAGGATTTAATTGAAGATGAAGGGTGGAAAGTTGATTCAATTGTAAGCTGTTTTTGTAATGGTAATTTTGTCGGGATGTATAAAATCTTCAGGGGAAAAGAAATATTTGCTAAACCTGAATTTGTAATGCAGGAAATCAGAGGATAAAATGCGTCAATTTGTATATTTTTCAAGTTCAGCTGCAACATCTGGAAGTGCTTTATCTAAATATTCTCAATATGATGGGGACTTAATGAAAGCAGGGAGAATGGATATTGCAATACACAGCTTTATTCAAGGAGTTTTTTTATCACATGATTTTAGAAAAGATTGCAAATTCCATTTTGTCTTTTATGGTATGCCTGACCCTCCAAAACATATTGAAATCCAAGTTAAAGATGAAACACAAATATCTAAAAAAGATGTTGGAAATATGATAAAAAAAATACTTTACAAATACAAAGAAAAAGAAAAAACAGAGGTTTTTCCAGGATGTTTTGTTGAGAAAAAAAGTTTTCTTAGTGTTATTGAAGAATTAATTGGGCAAGGGAATGAAATTTTTATATTGGATAAAAAAGGAGAAGATATAAGAAAGATAAATATCCCTAAAAATTGTGTTTTTATAATTGGAGACCATGAAGGGCTTCCAAAAAAAGAACTTAAAAGATTAAAAAATTATTGTAAACCTGTTTCTATAGGGAATAAGATGTATTTTGCATCACAAACAGTTGCTGTTGTGAACAATGAACTAGATTATAGAAATGTCTAATTATCAAAATGTTTAATAATCTCTTTAAATATAATAGAATATAGGAGATAATATGAAAAAAGCTGTGAGAATGTATATTGATGGAACAATTCAGGATGTCTTTTTTAGAGGTTTTGTTAAAGAGAATGCAGAAAGACATAATGTAAAAGGATTTGTAAGAAATCTTGAAGATGGAAGAGTTGAAATATTTTTAGAAGGAAATATAGACGATGTTAATAAAGTTGTTGAATTATGTAAAAAAGGTCCAAAACACTCTCAAATAAAAGGGATAGATATGCGTCCTGAAAAATTTCAGGATTTCAAGACATTCAAGATATTACACATTTAATCTTCAAAAAATATACCCATACGATTTCTGTGGAAAACATCAAGTCCATGCCAATTTTTATTTAAAGTTGAATAGTTTATACTTCTTGTTTTTCCGTAAAGAGGGTCATAATAGAAAACTTTTTCGTGTTTAGTGTCATAACCATTTGCAACAACATAGTGTCCGCTTTTCCATTCCTGAATAAGTAAGATTACAGGATTTTTAGTGTTTATTGAATAAATAATGTCATCTATTGAAGCGTTATGTTTTAGTTTGTGATTTAGGTTAAAATTTTTAGATATCTGAATCATTCCTCTTACTGGAGTTCCTGTTTCAGTAGAACAACAGGACATATTAATCAATTGATATTCTGGAATATCTAACCCTATTTTATACAATATAACTTGCTTCATTGCATTTGGTCCGCATGAGCTAAGATTTATTTGTTTGTTTCCTTCTGGGAATTTCAATATTTTTTTCATTTCATATAAAAATAAAAATCTAAGAATGTTTTATAAACGTTGTCATTATAATTAATACAAATGATATATACAAATTCAGATGGAGGTGCTAGAGGAAATCCTGGTCCTGGAGCAGTTGCTGCTCTTGTAAGAAAAGAAGGGGAAATTATAACTAAATACAGTAAGTTTATAGGTGAAAACACAACAAACAATGTGGCAGAGTATGAAGGGTTAATTCTTGCATTGGAATTAGCTTCAAATATAACTAAAGATGAAATAACTTGTTTTTTAGATTCAGAACTTGTTGTTAAACAACTTTTAGGAGAGTATAAAGTGAGGAATAAAAATATTCTTCCATTATTTCTTAAAGTTCAAAAACTCCAAGAAAGATTTAAGAAAATAAAATATGCACATGTTCCAAGAACAGATAATTTTCAAATAATAGTTGATGAAATGTTAAATGAAGAATTAGATAATAAAGGATATAGAAAAAATAGATTCAGAAGAAGAAAATGAAAGTAAAGATTAAATATAAAAACTAAAATTATTTTTAATAATCATGGGACGAGAAGAGCAAATAATAAGTGAAAGAATAAGGAAACTTGAAGAGTTAAGAAAAGAGGGAATTAATCCTTATCCAAACAAATATGACAAAAAACAAACTTGCCTTGAATGTTCTAAAAGTAAGATTAAAAGCAAAGTCAAAACAGCAGGAAGATTAATGACTAAAAGAGATTTAGGTAAAATAGCTTTCTGTGTTTTAAGAGATGGAACTGGAGATATACAATTAGTTATTCAGGAAAAAGAGACACCTGAAAAGTTCAGAGAATTTTTTAAGAAATATTTAGATTCTGGAGATTTTGTTGGGGTTGAAGGAGAAATAATAAAAACAAAGACAGGAGAAATATCCATACTTGTAAAAAAGATAGAGATTATCTCAAAATCAATATTACCTTTACCTGAAAAATGGAAAGGATTACAAGATGAAGAAGAAAGATATAGAAAAAGATATTTGGATATTTTAATGAACAAAGATGTTAAAGAGATGTTTGTTAAAAAAGCAAAATTCTGGAATTCAATAAGGAATTTTCTTCTTGAAAAAGGATTTTTAGAAGTTGAAACTCCTGTTCTTGAGAGTTCTGCTGGAGGAGCAGCTGCAAAACCATTTATAACTCATCATAATGCTTTAGATTTAGATGTTTATTTGAGAATTTCAATGGGAGAATTATGGCAGAAAAAATTAATGGTTGCAGGATATGAAAAAACATTTGAGATAGGAAGACAATTCAGAAATGAAGGAATGGATATGGAACATTTACAGGATTACACTCAAATGGAATTTTACTGGGGTTATGCAAATTATCAAGATGGAATGAAACTTGTTGAAGAGATGTATAAGAAAGTTGCAAAAGAAGTATTTGGAACAATGAAATTTGATATACATGGGTATAAAGTTGATTTCTCTAAAAAATGGGAAATTTATGATTTTGAAACACTCATAAAAAAAGAAACAAAAATAGATATTTACAAGGCAGATGTAAATGAAATAAAGAAAAAACTAAATGAATTAAAAATAGAATATAATCCTTCAGTTGATAAATGGAGACTTGTGGATCAGCTTTGGAAATATTGTAGAAAAAAAATATCTGGACCTGGATTTTTAACAGGGCAACCTGTTGAACTCTCTCCTCTTGCAAAGAGAAACCCAGAAGATAAAAGAAAGGTTGAACAATTTCAAGTTATAATTGCTGGAAGTGAGGTAGGAAACGGATATTCAGAATTGAATGATCCTTTAGACCAAGAAGAAAGATTTAAAGAACAATCAAAACAAAAAGAAGCAGGAGATGAAGAGAGTATGGAACATGATAAAGGATTTGTTGAAGCTTTGAAATATGGTATGCCTCCTACATGTGGATTTGGATTAAGTGAAAGATTGTTTGCATTTTTAATGGGAAAAACATTAAGAGAGTGTGTTATTTTCCCTTTAATGAAACCTGAAATAAATAAAGAGAAATAAAAATGGGATTAATAATAAAATCAAATATACGTCCAAGAGTTAAAGAACTAGATAAAGAAAACGTAATATCTTCTGTTGCAGATGAAGTTGAAATTGCTCTTGAAAGAAAAGTTGAAGAGATATTAGATGAAGCAATAAAAAGAGCAAAGGCAAATGGGAGGAGAACTCTTCAAGCAAGAGACTTGTGATATAAATAATTATGATAAATCCTGTTTTCTTTTATATTTTGGGAATAATTATATTTGTTTTACTTTTAATCTTTGGACTTAAATTCTCAAAATACAAGATAAAATATATAAAGTATGGAGGATATCTTTTAATTATAATAGGGTTATTAGGATTAGTTATTGATTTATACAATATATTCAATAAATACCTAATGCCTTCAATAATAAACAAGTAAAATGGCAGTTCGTAGATATCGTAGAACAACTTACAGGAGAAGATTTCCTGTGCTTGGATTTATAATTCTAATATTTGCAACTTTATGGCTATTAAGAGAAATGGATATTATTGATTTATATGTTCCTTGGTTACCAGTTGTTTTAATTATAATAGCAATTGGAATTATTTTTAATAGATTGATTGGATAAAAAAATTAACTAGTAGATTAGAGCAACTTAGATGTTTTTTCTAATATGCGTTATTTACCATTTCACACAATTTGCTTTGATAAGAATCTTTGTGTTTTTGTTTCATCTTGTAAAGCATTGCTATGATATCACTATTTCTTTCATCCCTTGTTTTTATCTGATGGTTTAAATCAGATATTAATTTTTTTAGATTATCTGTTGTCAATTTAGAACCTCTTTTGATGCCATAATCTATTTCCATAATATCCATTATTCTTTTAGAAATAACTTGCTGTTCTGGTGCTTTACTTGCCCATTTCCCCAATGTTTCTACAGGGATTAAATAATCTATTACTCTTTTATTATTTATTTTAGGGTATCTCCTATAATTGCTTGTAAATACCTTGATTAAATCATCCATAGTTTCAAGAGCTTGTTCTGAAACAGCATGTTTTATCTCATGGTCGATAGCATTTAAAGTGCGATATCTGCTACCATCTTTAAATATATTAATAACTGGATTTTTTTTGTCTTGATAATAAACCCCTTTTGCTAAATCATCTTTTTTATTTGAAATATTTAGTTTTGTTTTTGCAAGTTGTTCTTTAATCTTTTGGATATCTTTTTTTATCTTGCTTTCTGACATTCCAGTTGCTTCTTTTTTTCTAGAAATATATTCATTGCTGTCTAACCACTTTAATTCTCTTTCAATAAAATAGTCTATTTTTTGTGATTGTTCACTATCTGCATTATTGATTTTTTTTAGATAAATTGGTGAATTAGGCAGATAAGTATCACAAGAACTTTTAGAATTCCATTTATTGAAATCAGTTCTTGATTCAATTGGTTGTCCTAATATATCTGTAAGCTCTCTCATAAATATACTACACGTTGCTAGTATATAAGTCTTTCTATTTGTTACCACTTGTTAGATACTAAACAATACTATTTAATAAGACATAATCAAAATTATTTAGATACTCTGAATTAAAAACAACAGAAATATATACATGGGATTCTACAAAAGATTTATCAAAAATAAAACTCTATAAATAAATTGTAAAATGGTAGCCAAAAAAGGAGTTGATATAAAAAAACAGACTAAATCGGCACATTCAAGCCAAGGTAAGAAAAATCGTGCTGCAGGAAGAAGGTTTGAAGCTAAAGTACGTGAGAATCTAGAGGAAATGGGTTGGATTGTAAATAAATGGATGAATAATATTGACTATGAAAAAAACAAGATAGTTCCTGCAAAAAGAAAATACAATCCTTTTTTGAAAGCTTTGAGTATTGGAACAGGGTTCCCAGATTTTGTCTGTTTTAAAAAAGATGAAACTGGAAGATATGAAGTTATTGGGCTGGAAGTTAAAAGTAACGGGTATTTGGACCAATCTGAAAAAGGGATGTGTTTGTGGCTTATTGAAAATAAAATTTTCTCAAGAATATTAATTGCAAAAAAGAATATGAAAGGAAGAAAAATAGAAATAGAATATATTGACTTCTCTGAAAAGTATAATTCAAAACAACAGAATACAGAACAATAATCCTTAAAACAAACTTTATTTAATTATTTAAATGAGAAAGAAATTTCTTTTTTTCATTGTATTTTTCATATTTTCAATTATAAATTTTAGCTTGATATCTGCTTCCTGTCAAAAGAATCAAATTAATATTAATACTGCTTCATTAGAAGAGTTGGACAAACTTGCAGGAATAGGTCCTGTTAAAGCACAGGCAATAATTAATTCTCGTCCTTTCAATAAATTAGATGACTTGTTAAATGTTGTTGGGATAGGTGATGTTACACTTTCTAATATAAAACAGCAAGGACTTGCTTGTGTAAGTGATGAAGAGGAAGAGGAGGAAGAACAAGAAGATAATGAAGAAGAGGATGAATCTGGGGAAGATAGAGAGGATGAAGAAAAGGAAGATAAAAAAGAAACAATAAAACAAATAAAAAAAATTAGTGTAAATCCTGAAGAAAATAAAATACAAGAGGAACAAGAAATAAAGCCAATAATACTCTCTCCAATATCTCCAAAAAGTATAAAAACAGAACCGTACAAAAAAGAATTAGACAAGAACAAATTTGCAATTTATGGGCTAGTATTTTTAGGCATTTTGGTTTTTTTCTTGTTTAAAATGAAGAAACAAAAAAATGAAAAAACAGAGTTCAAATAAAGAAGATTCAGGAAAAAAAGTAATTAGTTCTACAATCATACTTGAAATAATAGGAAGACCAGCAGAACAACTTGTAACTACATTAGAAGGTTTAATAAAAAAGATGGGAGAAGAAAAAGGAGTTAAAGTAACTAACAAAAAGATAAATGAACCTGTATTAATAAAAGACACAAAAGATTTTTACACTACTTTTGCTGAAGTTGATTTAGAAGTTGAAGATATTTTATATTTAGCGATTATAATGTTTAAGTATATGCCTGCACATGTTGAAGTTGTTGAACCAGAATTGATAGCTCTTACAAATAATGGTTGGACAGATATATTAAGTGAATTAACAAGAAGGCTTCATGGATATGAAGAAGTTGCAAGAGTTTTACAGTTTCAAAATTCAGAGATGCAAAAAAAGCTTAAAGAATTATTACCAGAAAATAAAGACCAAGAAAAAAAGAAATAAAATCTATTTTTCCATTTCTCTCAATTTCTTTAAAACATCATCTAATTCACCTTTAGATTTTTCTTCTGCTTTTTTAGGTGTAGAAGGTTGAGGTGTAGAAGATTTAGTTTGTCCTGTAAAAGTTGGTTTAGGTACTGGAAGGGGTTGGGCTGGAGATTGTCCTGAAATAGGCTGTCCCATTGTTCTCATAGGGAATCTGGTTTGTTGAGGAGGTCCTGAAGGCTGTTGCCCTGGAGGTAAAATTCTTCTAGGTAAAATTCTTCCTTGAGAAGTTGGTTGCATTGTCATAGGCATATCAGGCTTTTTCTTTGATTTTTTCCCACTCATCTTATCTTTTAATTTTATCCATTCAGTTCTCAATTTATCTCTGAAAACTATTCCTATAACAACTAAAAATATTAAAATCAGCAAGATAACTATCAACACCCATCCTTTTTTAGGTTTATCATTATCCTTAATACAACAAATTTGATTATCCCCGCAAATATAATCTTTTTCAGATTCTCCCTTTTTACAAGAATCAGAGGACCTGCATTCTCCCCCTTTATCTATACAATTGATATCTTCTGTTGAACCTCCTTCATCGCATATTCCTCCGACACAACAGGTTTCACCATAATCTAGGTCATCTGATGATCTCATTTCTGCTCCACCAACACAAGATTGTTCTTCAGAACATATTTTTCCACCCAAATCTTCACAAGGCATTAAAGGGGGTTCTGTATCACAACACTTTAAAATACCTTTATTACAAGAATATTCCTGCATTATATTTCCCTTACAAGTTGATGGAGTGGTACAATAATATCCTGCATCTTCGCAACTATCAGGAGATTCACAATATCCGCTTGTTGAACATACTCCTCCATAACAATCATAATCATCTATGCAAGACCTAGGAGAACAAACTCCAGAAACATCACAGTATTCATAACCATAACAGTCAATATCGCCACTACAATAATTTTTATTATCCGCCTCTTCGCATACTCCCCAATTACACTCTTCTGTTGCATCGTCACATTCTTTTACTAATTTTTCTGTTGTACTTGAAACGCAAAGATTATCTTTACAAGTGTGCTCAAAAACCTCAATATAAACATCATTATCATCTTTCCCTCCACAAAATGTTATTCCTTCTGTATTCATGTGAGAACAGTCCTTATCCTCATTACACTCTTTATCATCGCAAACATAAGAGTAAAGGCAGGTTCCAGAATTACAAGAAACCTCATAACATTCTTTCTTAGGACAATCACTCTTAGTGTAACAGACTGTTTCAGGTACACAGCTTCCTTCATGGCATTTGTAACCTGATTCGCAAGGATTTGAATCAGAACATTCTATAATTAAACAAGTTCCTTCATAACATTCTTTTGATGTACCACAAACTTCAAGCTCCTCTTCTATTTTAGTTTTAGGAGAACATAACTCTTTTTTTGTATCACAATAATAAGGGTAATAATCTTGATAAACAGCAGATTTATCTTTACTACAATATGGAGTTCCATAATATTCGTAATCTGAACAATCAGAATCATCAGTACACGAACCTCCTGTTTTAATACAAGTTCCTTTTACACATTTATATCCCTCATCACAAAAAAGAGATGCTATACAACTATCTTGAATACATTTTCCATCTTCACATCTTTTTGAATCAGAACAAGTTTCAACTACTTCATCTGTTACCTCTGCTTCACATATTCCCTTAGCGAGATTACAAGAATAATCATATTTTTCGCGATAAACAGTATTTTTGCTTCCGCAAATTTTTTCTTTTGAAGTAGAATCATATTCATCACATTGAGAATCTTTTGTACATTTAGCATAAACACAACTTCCATCAGATTCATAGACGCATTTCCCATTTACACAACTTTTAGATTTACAATCTATGTCTGGACAATCATAATAATAATCACAACGTCCAACAGGAGAAAGGGGATTTTTTGACCATACTGAATAAAGTAAAAATGCAGTATCTCTTATATTTCCATTGTTCCAACATCCATTTTTATCTTGTACAGATAAAAGCCAGGATTTTGAACTAGATTTTTGAGGTAGGTTATTACCAGAGAGAGGAAGTAATGCAATGGCAGTGTCATAATATTTATTTCCTGATTCTTCCCAATACGAGTCAAGTCTTTGTAGCTGAAGAAGGTCAATTTGGAATTTTCCTGTGACATAATATAAAAAAGATTCTGGGATATAAATTTGGTTAGATATTTCGTCTTTCATTGTGATTAAATAAGGGGTGAATCTTAAAACTTCTTCATCATAACCCAAAGAATATAAAACAAGAGCAGCCCATAAACTTCCTTCATAATTACACTTTCCTGCTTGTGCAAAACAAAGCGAATCAACTTTTTCTATTGTTTTTCCACCTGGTCCTGAATTAATAACTCTATTTGAAACATGAATTGTAGAAGTACCTTTTTTTATAAAAAGAAGTGTTGTTAAAAATGGTTTATCACAAGAAATTTCAATTTCTTTGTTGTGTATCTTATTAGAAATGCTTAATAAATATCCGTCTTGTGCTAAAGTCAAATGATTTCCTGCATTAGAAGAAATTTTTCTATCTTCCCCTATTGTAACTTTATAAGTTGCTCCAGAATAAGAAATATCACATGAAGTAGCTCCTGATTTAGATTCTATTTCCAAAAACCATTCAATATTTTCAGGTGATGTTGTTTGTTTTAAAAGCCAGTTTTCAGCTTTTTTTGTATCTGCTCTGGAATTTAAAGCCAATATTGCCTGCGCAGTGGATTTTAATGTACATCCTGATTTTGGCCAACACTCATTAGAACGATTTTCTAAAGATAATTCATTTCCACAGTTTCCTGAAGCTAGATAAGAAAAAACTTTTTCCTCAAATTTAAGAGCAGAACATCCTGTTGAATTAATTCTTTTATCAAGACAGGTATAAGCAGATTCAAGACCTTTTAATTCATCTGCTGCATTAATAGTTGATAAAGGAATTAGAAATAATGTAAAAACTAACAACAATGTCACTTCTCTTTTCATATGTTCTGAAGCAATTTCTTATTTATAAATATTTTTATAAAAATTAATTATTTTTATTTATCTTTTTAGTTGCTTTCTTTTCTTTTTTATTGTTTGAGATATAATTCTTTCTTACTAAATAGTTTACTGGATTTTTAATTAGATTGCAAAATTCATTTGGTTGACATGCTCCAAATCCTTGATAAAATTCTTTGCAATTAGGAGGCATTATTGGTTTTTTTCTGTATGCCCATAAGAGTTGGGTTTGTAGATATCCCTCTCTTAGAGGAACCTCATTTTTCTTGTTCCACTCGTAAATTCTTTTTTCCATATCTTCTTTATTCATACCAACAGAACGAAAAAAGTTTATTAAAGCAAATAATCCTCTCTTTTTACCGTCTGAAATTCCTTTCAGGATATTTTTTATGCATGGAGGAAAATCTTCATCTTTAATTGATTCTAAAATTATTGGTTTAAAATCTGCATATTTCCCCTTAAGAATTTCTTTTGATTCTCCCGAGGATATTTGATTATTTTTTGTCCAATCCAAGGCCTCTCTCACAAGATAATCTGCTTCGTTTTCTTTGCATTTTGGCATAAAATTTTTTACTTTTAAATTTAGAGGAGATGCATCTTTCAAGTCAAATTTTTCTAATTCATCTTCGCTTAAAACAATGCTGGATAAACCACTATTTTCGTGAAGAGAGTAAGGCATTCTGAATAAATGTCTTGGAGAGATTAAAATTAAATCCAACCCCATTAAATCAAACAAATCTATTTCAATATGTCTTGAGAAATTATCTGGTTTATCTTTAGAAGAAATATTGCATTTTTTACATTCATAAATCTTATCTGCTCTGTTTATTTTAAATTGAGTTCTGCAATCAGGACACTTAAATTCTTTTTTTTCGTTATGAAATATTTTTTTTAGTTCTCTCCTAAAACATTTTGGGCAAAGATATTCTGTTAATATATATTCCTGAGCAATCTCTTTGCAATTGTTGCATTTTATTCCTTTTTTTATTTTTGTGTCTTTAAATGCCTCAAGTTCTTCTTCAGAAATCAAATCTCTCATCTCTTCTTCTGCTTTAAATCTTACATAAGCTAAAATCTTTCGTGGTAATTCTGGAAAGAGGTCTTTTGTTTTTTCTCCTGCAATCTCTTTGGGAAATGACTTGAATGGGAGAATAATATGAAATCCTTTATTCCCTGAAAATTTAATTCCATAATTTTTTATGTGGTGATTTTTGAAAACTTTGAGTATTGCCTGTGTTGCTTTTTTACTGAAATCAATATATTTACAGTCAATGTCTATGAGTAAATCCCATCCTATTCTTAATTCATTTAATTGCTTTTCATTCATACCTGTTTGTATTTTAAGAGGGTCTGACCACAATTCTTCAGAACAGTTAAAGGAAGTTGCTCCGCGTTTTACAAGTTCAAATATATCTCCGGGATATTCAAAAGAATCTGGTCTTTTTCCAAATCCCTCAAAATATCTCGGACAAATCTCCCTATTTTTTGAAAACTCAAAAATAGCTTTTTGAATTTCTGGTTGAGAATAGTATAGCGTAGTTATTTTCCTTATTCTTTCCTCTTTAAATGAAATTTTTTTTGATTCCATTGTTTTATAAGTGGGAAAGGATTTTAATAATTATCTTATACTTAAGAATAGCAATGCTTAAAAAACAGGAGTATCTTTTATGATTATGAAAATTAAACTTGATAATGCAACTATATTATCTAAATCCATTGATTTAATCTCTGAATTAGTAACAGAGGTAAAAATAAAAATAAATGAATTTGGACTGAGTATAACTGCTATAGACCCTGCAAATGTTGCAATGGTAAGTTTGAAAATACCAAAAAAAGCTTTTTCTGAATTTGAGAGCGGAAATGAAAGTTTGGGTGTAAATTTAGATAGTCTTAAAAGAATATTGAAAAGAAGTGGAGGACAGCTTGTTCTTGAAAGAAAAGAAAATTTACTTTATATACAAATGGATGACAGGATAAGAAGAAATTTTGTTTTAAGTTTAATTAATATTGAAAGTGAAGACAAAGAAATACCTAATTTAGAATATAGTGCAAGAGTTGAATTGAAATCTCAGGATTTAATTGATTGTGTTGAAGATTGTGCAGTTGTTGCTGATGCTTGCTCATTTATTGTGAAAGACGAAAAATTTGTGATTGAAGCTAAAGGACTTAATTCAACAAGAACAGAGTTTTCAAGTGATGAAGCTAATATAAATGCAGAAACATGCAAGGCAAGATACAGCTTAGAGTATCTTCAGAAATTTGTAAAAGCATCTAAATTAACTGATAAAACCATTTTGAATTTTGCTAATGACCATCCATTAAAAATGGATGTTAGAACAGAAAGTATGGAATTGTCCTATATTCTTGCTCCAAGAGTTGAAACTGAAGATTAAATAAATTTATTTAATATAATTTAAATTAAGAAATGTTTTTAAACAACTAAAACATTAAAAAGAAATGAGTTTAAAAGAGGGAGAAAGAGGCAAACTAAAAATTTTTCCAGAAAATTTTAGAGGCCAAGTTACTATTTTTATAATAATTGCAATAATCATTGTTGCATTTGGGGTATTAGTTTATTTATATTATCCAAAAATATTCCCTAATTCAGGGGGTGGATCAAAAAATCCTGCATTATTTATTCAGGATTGTCTTGAAGAAGATATTGAAGATAATTTAAAAATAATAAGTTCTCAAGGAGGAAATTATGTTATGAATAAAAATAGCGGTTATTTTTACAAAAAAAATTATGAAGATGAAGGTAAATATGTGAGATACCTTTGTTATACTGACGATAATTACAATGTTCCTTGTGTCAATCAAGAACCATTTTTAAAAGAACATATTGAACAGGAAGTATTAGATTCTATAAATGAAAGCATTAAAACATGTTTTGATAATATGGTTAAAGATTATGAATCCAAGGGTTATCGTACTAATTTAAAGAGGGGAAAAACAAATATTCAAATAATTCCAGGAGAAGTTTATACTGATTTTAATAGCACACTTACATTAACAAAAGGAGATGAGAGTGAAACCTACAGAAATTTTGAGATAAGAATGAAAAGTAGCTTTTATGAAATAATTGAAGTTTCTAAGAATATACTTATTTGGGAAATGAATATAGGAGATTCGATACCTGAAGCATATATGTATAATAATCCTTATATTAGAGTTGAAAAACACAGAAAAGACAATGATATAAAAATTTATGTGGTATCTGAAATAAAAAGTGGAGAGGATTTCAGATTTGCAGTAAGAAGCTTTGCTTCTCCTGTTGGATTTGGAGATATAAATATTTAAGATGAAAAAAAAGTGTGTGATAACAGTTTTTGCTTTGGCATTAGTTTTATTTGGGAGTATGTATGTTTCTGCTATTTGTTGTGAGAAACTAAAGGAGAGTGAAATGTGGTGTAAAGCTGCAACAAGTCAAAGTCAATGTGACTCATCATATCAGATATGGTTATATAAAGAGACATGTAATTTAGTTCCAGAATGTTATGGAACATGTGTTAATCCAAAGACAGGGGAGTGTAGTCAATATACTCCTAAAGCGCAATGTGTTGATTCTGGAGGAGTTTGGAGTGAAAAAGATATAGATGAAGTTCCAGCATGTCAGGAGTATTGCTGTGTTTTAGGACAAAATGCTTATTTTATGACAGAAACTGAATGTAAAAATTTAATGTCTCAACATGGAATTCAAGGGATAATAAGAAAAGATATTAGTTCTCGACTAGAATGTGAAGCTATGCAAACAGCTGTTAAAAGAGGGGCTTGTGTTGTGAGTTCTTTAAATGAAAAAGTGTGTAATATAACCACAAATATTGAATGTACTCCTGAAAAAGTAAATGAACTTTCCAAATATTTGCAAGATCCCCCTACAGGAGTTAATCAAATAGATGTAAGATTTTATGAAAACCATTTATGCACTGCTTCAATAAATGGTGTTTCTATTTCAAATTGTGCTAAAAGTAAAAATACCGTGTGTAAAGACAATAAAGTTTATTACATAGATTTGTGTGGAAATTTAGCTAATATTTATGATTCTAGCAAATATGATAATGTTGATTATTGGAATTATATGATAGAAGAATATGATGATTCTTTGTGTAAAGTGGGTGCTCGTGGAAGTACAACTTGTGGAAATTGCGATACAACTGCAAATACAGTTTGCCAGAATTACAAAGATGTTGAGAAAAGTGCTTTACCTAATAAGCCCCAAAATAATGAAGATGGGTTTGTGTGTGGAGATTTAAGTTGCAAATATAAAGGAAGAACATATCAACACGGAGAGAGCTGGTGTGAAGGAACTGCAGGAACATTAATAATTAATAGAAATTTAACTACAGGAGCAATTTTCAAAAAAGATAGAGATGAATTAAAAAATGCAAGCAAGTATAATTTACCTGGAAGCAGATACTATAAATTAGTGTGTTCTTTTGGGGAAGTTATTGTTGAAGAGTGTGGAGATTATAGAAATAGTGTGTGTATACAAGGGAAAGATGATTATTCAAAAAGAAGTATTGCTTCTTGTGTATATAATCCTTGGAGAACTTGTTCTGTTATAGATAGGAGAAGTCAATGTGAATCAAACAACACTTTATGTAAATGGATTCCTGGATATAGGTGGGATTTACAAATTTCTTCTGAGGAAGAAAGAAAAGAAGTTCAAGGTTCATGTGTTCCTTTAATTGCTCCTGGTTTTGATTTTTGGAACCCTACAACCCAAGGAAATACTATATGTACATCTGCAACTGTTCGAGAAACTGCTTTTTTTGAAGTTCGTTGGCATAAGAGCAGAGAGAATATGGGAAACAGAGAAAATGGTTGGGGAAATAAAGGGCTTGCTCATTGGTGTTTAAATGGATGTTATGCTCTTCCTTATTATGGAATGGAATTCAATCAAATAGCAGGGGAAGAAAAAAAATATCCTGAAGAAATAGAATGTGGATTTAGAGGAAGAGGGTGTACTTCTTATGAATTATTAACTGAATTTTATGATAAATATCAAATAGCATTACCAAAGAAAATTTCAGATTATCATTTATCTTTAAGAGATGGCCAATACTGTCATAAAGACGGTAAACCAGATGAGTGGTCAACTGGAAAAATAAATTATGTAGAGGGTTCTTATAATACAGTTTATGATTGCACTGGGGGATTAGGAGGTAAACAAAAAAGTTTAGATAAGATGAGAGATTACCCAATATACTTAACAAATGATGAATGGATTAAATCAATAACTGAAAGAGGTAAATCTATGGGAGATTGTGGATATAAAGCAAGTATAAATGGGAGATATAGTGACCCTGAAACAGAAATGATAACTTCTATATTTCAAAAATTAAAACAGAGTGGAGAAGTTAAAGAAAACGTTACAGTTGAACAAATAATCTATAAAGGAAATGCATATGTCCAAGGAGATTTACAAAGGTACGAAACTGAAATGGCTACAAGTGTAGTAAGTTATTCATGTATGGATACTCCTGGAGCAACATGTATGCCTGCAGAAAGTAGTGAAAATCCTTGTGAAGGGGGAGAAGCTGGAACAGGAACATGCCCTACAAATATGGTTTGTTGTGTGTTCCCAGAATTACAATAAATCAAAAATAAAAATGAAAAAAGAAAAACAGAAAAAGGAAACAAAGGCAATTGCAATTTTGCAGATATTTATATTGGTAATTGCAACAATTGCATTTTCATGGATTGTTGGAAGTTCAATTGAAACAGTGAGTGCAAAAGATGAAGGTACTTCTGGAGGAAGTTCAACAGACACTCGCCCTTTATGTGGTTCTGGAGGAAAATCATTCCAATCTTGTACTACATTATCTGACTGTAAAACAATAGATTATACTCAAAAATGTTTAAATTATGGAGAATATTGTTGTGCTGTTAAGAAATATAGTATAGATGAAGGAAAAAAAGATAGTTTATTTAGTAAAGCAGAGGATATAGCACTAAATATAGGAGAAGGTTATGCTACTCAAAAAGCTTATTCATTCCTTGATAACAAAGTATTTGGAAAAAAAGCTGGTGAAAAGGTCGTTCAAAAAGCAGTTGAAGAAGGGGTATCTTCTGGTACAAAACCTATTTGGGAATTTGCTGATCCAGGAATTAAACCAGGCCCACATTCAACCCCTGTAAAGCCAGGTTCAATCTCTAGTTGGTTAACAGGTAAAGGAGGTGGCGGAGGATATTTTGGAGGTGGCGGAGGAATGGTGGATTTATTTCAAAATTTAGTTTCTGGAGCTATCTGGGCTACTGCTGCTGTTATTTTTGTTAATTATTTTGCTAAGTGGGTAGGTATGAGCGATAGGAATTCTAAAGATATAGTAAATGCAGCGATTGCTGGAGGAACATTGGGGGTAATTACAGTTGTTGTAATTGGAGCATCTTCATCAGGACCAATAGGATGGATTGCTGGGGCTATTGCTCTAGCGATAGCTGCTCTTTGGACAGGAATTGCATATAAAAAATATGCGCAGGAAGCTTATACTTATAGAATTGCATTATGGCAACCTCCAACAGGAGGAGCTGAATGTAGTAAATGTAATTTATTAAAAGTTGGAACAGGAAAAAATCAAGTGAGTGGATGTAGCGAATATATTTGCCATTCATATGGTGCATCTTGTGAATGGGTAAATGATAAAACAGAATATGAAACTTGTATTGAAGTAAATAAAGGAGATATTTCTCCACCTGTAATAACACCTGCAAAAGAAATTTATGGTGAACCTGTTTTCAAAGATAATAAATTTAAATATGTTAGTTCTGCTGCAGGAACAAGAATTGTTTATGAAGGAGAGGGTGGAGGAGCTGCAGGATGTGTCCCTGCTTTCACCCAAATTAAATTAGCTTTAATTACAAACGAAGAAGCTCATTGTAAAATAAGTCTTAAATCAAGTGATGAAACAGCAGCAAATGCATTCGGTGCAATGCAAGATATGGCTGAAGGAAATGTTTATACAAAGAATCATACATTACAAATTCCTTCTAGTATTTTAGCAGATAAAGAATCCTTTGAAAATGCAGGATATATATTAAATAATGGAGGAAAATATAACTTTTATGTGAGATGTAAAGATAAAAGAGAAAACATTAACACTCAAGATTATGAAATACGATTCTGTGTACAAAAAGATTTAGATATAAATCCTCCTAAAATAGTAGGAACAAACCCTGCTAAAGATTCTTTTATCCCATTCAATGTAAGTGTTATAGAAAATTTCCAAGTTTATACAGATAGGCCTGCAGATTGTAAGTGGGATATTAAGGAAGCAAGTTATAATTACATGAGTTACGACTTTGATAAGTGTTCTCAAAATGTCGACGATTATTTAATTGGATTTGATTATGGATGTCAAACTAATCTAACTGGATTTAAGGACGGTGTTGAAAATAAGTATTATGTTGCATGTAAAAATTATCCAGAATTTAAAGGAAATCCTGAAAAAGAAAGTAAAAGAACTCCTTCAAGACCTTATGAAATAGTTTTGAAAGGAACAAACAAATTAGTTATACAGAGTGTAAGAATAAATGATAGAGCAAATGGTACAACTATAATAGGAAGAGAAGAGAATGCAAAGATAGAGCTTTCAGTTGTAACTATTGGAGGAGCAGAAGAAGGTAAATCTAGATGTTTATATTCTGAAAATCAAGTTACTCCTACATATTCTCTTTTCAGTAATGGTAGAAGTAGAGAATACCTTAATACAAACTTTGAAGAATTTTATATGCCTCAAGGATTTTATGAATATTTAATAAAATGTTATGATTCTGCTGAAAACACTGCAACAACATTGATAAATTTCACTGTAGAAGTAGATTTACTTCCTCCAATAGTTGTGAGAGCATTTAAAGACGATAGTTCTAATTCTCTTAAGATTATAACTGATGAGAATGCTAAATGTGTATATTCTACAACTTCTTGTAATTATAATGTAGAAGAAGGAAATGAATTAAGCACAGAAAATGGAAAAGAGCATTATATTGAATGGAATCCAGAAATAGATTTATATGTTAAATGTATTGATGATTACCATAATTATCCAAATGAAGGAGAATGTAGTATAGTAGTAAGACCTTTTGAAATGATGGGGGTTTTTTAAAAGAACTAGTGAAATCTTTATAAAATACAATTATCTAGTTTAATAATGGTTGAAAAAAAAGGGGAGATGCAGATTGGATTTGGAATGATTTTTTCTATATTTTTAATAATAGCTTTTATTGCTTTTGCTATCTATGGAGTAAGTAAATTTCTTTGTGTGAATAAAATGGCACAAATTGAATCGTTTAGAAATGATTTTCAAAATGATATAAATAGAGCATATAAAAGCAGCCATATTTCTCAATCTGTAAGCTATACTCTTCCAAAAAAAATAAAGCAAGTTTGTTTTATAGATGATGGATATTCTAATGTGTATTTTGTTCCTAAAGACATTGGCTGCCAAATTGAAGGAGAGATGATGATAAAAAACATAGACATAACAAAAACAATTTCTGATTCAAGAACCCGTCCTAAAAAACTTTGTATTGATACAGCTTCAGGTAAAATTACAATGACTATAAAAAAATCCCATAATGAAGCTTATGTAACAATTACAAAATGAGAGATAAAAAAGGAGGAATTCAATTTTCATTTGCCTGGATTTTTGCAATTATTGCAGGTGTTGTTATTTTAGGATTGGCAATATACTTTGTAACGCAATTCTCAGAAAAATCTAAACTAGAAATTAATGTGAAAAATGCTGTAAGCATAGGTGTTTTAACAAATCCGGTAGAATCTAGTTTTGAGAGTGCTAAAAGATATACAATCACAACAAAGGCTGAAACAAGAATATATACTGAGTGTAATAGCCAAGAAACTGTTACTAGTAGCTTTGGTAAGCAAATAATACGAACAGCTGAAAAAACATATAATCAGTGGAGTGAGGACCAAATGACTGATATGGAATTTCAAAATAAATATATATTCTCTAAAGACCGTGTTGAAGGGAAAATATTTTATGTATTTTCTAAACCTTTTAAAATGCCATTTAAAATAGCTGATTTAATTTACCTAACATCTGCAAGAGATTTATACTGTTTTGTTAATCCTCCAGATGATATTGAAGATGAAATTGAAGATTTAATTGGTAATGAAGAAACAAGATCAGAGAGTCAAAATTTTTATTTAACTAATAGAAAAAGAGAATGTCCTCAAGAAAGCACAAGCATCTGTTTCAAAAGAACAGATAGTGGTTGTGATGTTTATGTTTCAGATAATTATGTTCAAAAAAGCAGTGGTAGAATGTATTATGAAGGTGATGCTTTAATGTATGCTGCTATATTCTCGGATAAAGAAGAATATGAATGTCAAGTCAAGAGATTAATGAATAGGGCAAAAAAACTTTTTGAAATCTATCAGGACAAATCTGAGTTTGTCTTTAAGAAAACGAGATGTAATTCAGGAACTGATATAGAACTTATGCAGATGATTAGTCTCTTAGGAGGATACCAGAGTTCTCAAGACCTAGAAATCATAAACGTCCTTGCACAAGATATCCAAGATAAACAAGATAATCAATATAGAAATACAGAGGAGTGCAGACTATGGTAAAAACAAGAAAATTCAAGAGAGGGCAGATGAAAATACAACAAATGTCTTTTATGCTTATTGCAGTGTTTTTGTTTTTTGCTTTAGTTGGGATGATTGTCTTAAGTTTTATGCTTGGAAACATAAGAGAGAGTGCTACAACACTTAAAGAACAAAATGCAAAGCTTCTTGTATCTAGAATGGCGAGTTCTCCTGAATTATGGTGTGGAGAAGTTTATGGAAGAGAAAAAACAGATTGTATTGATTTAGATAAAGCAATGGCATTGAAAGCTAATATAAGAGAATATTCTGAATTTTGGAAAATATCTAGTTTAGAGATACAAAAAATTTATCCAAAAGCTATTCCAAACAAAATAACAGAGTGTACTGTAGCAAATTATCCTAATTGTAATATGATAACTTTAATTAATAAAAAAGATTCTTATGATGTATCGAATTATGTTGCACTATGTAGAAAGGAAGTTTATAATAATAAGGTTGTAAATACATGTGAACTTGGAAAGATAACTGTGGGGTATGAGGGGGTCGAATAATGAAAATTAAGGGGTTGATTAAAAAAGCACAAAAAGACAGAAAATGGTTACCTGGAAAAGCTGGACAAGAGGAAATGGTAGGATTTGGTTTGATTATAGTAATAGTAGCTATAATTTTCATTGTTCTTATTAGCTTGTATATTAAAAAGCCAACTGAGGAATTAAGTGATTATGAAATTGATAGTTTTATTCAATCAGCTTTGCAATACACTACAACTTGTGAAGATGCATCAGGAAATCAAACTCTTCAAAAAGTTATAGGGAAATGTCAAGACAATGAATTGTGTGCATATAGAAATATGAATCCTTGTATTATTTTGAATGCAACAATTAAAAATATGATAAAAGAGAGTTGGGGAAATGTTGGAACAGAAGGTCAAATAAGAGGGTATAATTTTATCATAAATGTAACTGAAAGAACAAGTGAAGAAGAAATTCAGTTTTTAAATATCAAGAACGGTGTAGCTACTAATGAATATAGGGGCTCGGGGCAAACTCTCCCATATAGCAGAGGAAATATCTATGTTTCATTTTATGTGTACTATTAAAAAGATTAATTAAATCTCTAAATGTATTGTTATTTTATCCACAACAATTACAGGTCTATACCTTGTTCTATTTTTGGTTTTTTCTTCTACTAGTTCAATAAATCCGAATCTTTGGAGGAGTTTAATATCATCATTTACAGATTTGAAACCTCTGTTAAGTTTCTTTGCTAAATCATAGATTGAGATAGGTTTTTCGTTTTTTATTGTATCTAAAATCCTGGCCTTTTCATTGCTTAAAAGCTGCCTTAAAGCCAAGATTCCTGAGAAATTATAGCTACCTTTGGAAATTTTAGGGTTTTTGAAGATTGAAAAGGCACCTTTGCTCTCTCTTATTGTAATTTCTCTTATTTTTGTTTTTGCCATTTTAACTTTTTTGATTTGATGTTATTTTACCGTCGATAAAAAATTTTAATCCTATGTGAAGTGAAGTATATTATTCACATATCTATTAAAACTTAATATATATTATAATTATATACCATATGTTAATAAATGTTTGTATTTTGTAGATAAGTAGAAGGGTGCTTAGGTGTCTGGAAATGTGTATTAATATATTAGTGACACCATAACGTTTATAAATAAAACCTTTAAATTTCCAAGGAAGAGGAAGGAGAAGGTTATTTAGAAGGATAAGCTTTTTAAAGCAAAATGCGCTTTTGTATAGTACACCTTAGAGGTGATATTATAGGGAAAATGCCTAAAAAGGCGAACCTTAAAATATTTCAATTGAGCGGTCTCCCTATACTGCGAGATTGAGGTTAAAGAGGTTGTCATAGACAACATAGTTATATAGCTGAAAGGAGGTTATAAAATAATAAAACATGAAATTTAATTTTAGAAAAATATCTGCAATTGCTGCTAGTGCACTAATGACTGGTATGACTATGGGCGTTGCTGCTGCTGCAAATTATCCTGCACCATTTGTGTCAGGAGGTGTTGCTAATGCGGCTGTAGTCTATGGTACTGGTGATGGAGTTTCTCGACTTGATTTAGTTGAAGCGAATAATATCCAAAACTCGCTTGCTAAGTTCGTTAGTGGAGGTTCAGTAGTTGTTGAAGGAGGAGAATCTTTTGTTCTAGAGAAATCATCAAAGAAATTCCACTTGGGAGATTCATTAACTACTATTTACTCAAGCTTAGATGATGGAGAATTAAAGAACTTTTTAGCTGATGGTACTTACAAAGACGGAGATGTTGATGAAGACTATGAGCAAACAATAACTTTAAGTAATAAAGACCTTGAATTGTTCTCTGATAGAGAATACAATAACAAGGAACCAACATTTGGATTTGTTTGGAATAGTGGTGCAAAAATTTTAGAATACAAGATAAAATTTGATTCTGAAATTCCTTGGGGAAAAATAAAGGAAACTGATTTTCCAATAATGGACAAAACATTCTATGTAATTTCTGCTAAAAGAGGAGAGATGGTTATCCTTGACTCTGCTGAAAAAGTTGTTTTAGCAGAAGGAGATAGTGTAACTGTAGGAGGTAAAACAGTTTCAATAGAATATATTGAACAGAATGCTGTTAAGTTTAATGTTGATGGGCAAATAACCAAAACATTAGATGACCATGATTTTGCTGAACTTAGTGATGGTTCATATATTGTAGCAAATGATGTTATGTTTGCTTCAAAAGAATCAGGAATAAGTAAAGTAGAATTTTCTATTGGTGCTGGACAACTTACACTTTCTGATGGTCAAGAGATTGAATCTAATAAAAAGGCTATAGATGGATTAGAAGTAGTATTTGATGATAGTGCTACTGGTCTAACTGCTTTGACATTAGAATGGTATGCTGATGATAAAACATTTTTAACTGAAGAAAATGCTTTAACAATGCCAGCTCCATTTGATTCAATAAGACTTGTATTTGATGGACTAGATTTCCCAAGTTCATCAGAAAAAATTACAATTGAACCAGGAGATACACTTACAATAGATATGGAAAACTATAAGCTTCCATTTATCTGGTGGAATGATAGCGGTGCAGGTAGTGCTCATTTCGGAGAAGATGGTTATCCATTGAAGCTAGCTCCTGCTACGAACACAACAGCATATAATAGCTCTACAGTAGATCTTACTGATGGTTTTGATGTTAAAAGATATGATAGAATCTTAGTAACATTAATGGATAATGACTTAAGTGATATTGAGACAGGACACTTTGAAGTTACTAAAATAGATTATACTGCTGATAATGATTTCACTGTTACCATAAAAGACTTAATATCAAGTGATACAATCACTTTTGAAAATAAGTTGAATGAATCTAAAGAGTTTGGTGAAATTGAAATCAACTTAGTGAGTGTAAATGGGGTAGGTGATGGTAATGCATACTTTAAATTTAAGAAATTAGCAGGTACATCAATTGAACATAATGTAATTGTATCTGAAACAGGTTTAATGGTTACATTGCCAACTTCATTAGCAAATATAACTTCAACAGGGGTAGATATTGAATTCAGAGAACAGGATAAAGATGGTGATGTAGGACGACAAGGTTCTG
>Ga0208196_1000141_pt1 | contig 102555 bp, 76 predicted proteins | sample AD_JPNNA7_MetaG_FD_184443 | JGI IMG/M metagenome (GOLD analysis project Ga0208196, IMG submission 184443) | Active sludge microbial communities of municipal wastewater-treating anaerobic digesters from Japan - AD_JPNNA7_MetaG (SPAdes) (version 2) | ecosystem: Engineered > Bioreactor > Anaerobic...
CCGTGATCCAGTCTTTTGAAATGGCCGTAGTAAAGTGGAACGGTGAAATGGTGTCATTAGCAATGAGATAGAACACTGGGCAAAACGATTTATCCGTTAATCCGTGTAATCCGTTTAATCCGTATGATACCTGGCATGCAAATCTTATACGGATTGACGGATTTGACGGATTTACGGATTACTATGATAAAAGAAGAAAGCTTTTCAGCCAGCCCGGAAGCAAACCAAGCTAAACTAAAAAACCGCGTCATCACGGCCTGTCGGGGCCCCCGCCAAAGCGCGTAGCGGTTTGGTGGGGTGACTTGAGCCGTGATCCAGTGCCCAGGGGTGGCAAAGTCCGTTTGCCACAGAGACCGGAGGTCTCTTCCAAACAGGCAACTCCGTTGCCTCTGCCGGACAGACTTCGGCAGCCCTATATTTACACAATCCACAATGTGCGCCAAACAGCAAAGGGATGGAAATCTCCATCCCTTTGCGTTGAGGCTATATCTCGCGTTACTTGATGAGCATCATTTTTCGGGTGGAGCGGTAGTTGCCCGCGTCCAGCCTGAACAGGTAAACGCCGGAGGCCACGCTTCTGTTGCGGGAGTCAGTCCCGTTCCAGATCAGTTGGTGGCGTCCGGCGGCCAGTTCGCCGCTGGCGAGGGTCTTTACCAGTTGTCCGCGCAGGTTGTACACGCTCAGCTTCACCTTGGTGTTTTTCGCCAGGTCGAAGGAGATCGTGGTGCTCGGATTGAAGGGGTTGGGGTAGTTGCCATGCAGTTTGGTGACCAATGCAGGAGAGACGGGATCGTCTTCTGAGACATAGGGATAGGCAAAAGACAGGGTGTCGCTGGGACATCCTTCCACGTTGAGGTAGATGGCTGTGATCAGATACTTGTAATTGCCTGTCAGCGTTATATGGTCTTGATAGATGGTGTCCGTGGTCTGCTGGATCATTTCGAAGGGGCCAGTGTTAAACCTTTTGTAAACCTTGTAGCCCATCACCGGCAACACTGGATCGAAAGGCGGATTCCATGACAGGCTGACCTCTCCTGTGTCGTTGTCCACCTCGAAACCAGCGCCTTCAGGCTTGGGCAGGTTGATGAGGGTAAAGTCAGCCTGATACACGGGAGCGGTGGGACTGATCTGGACAGCGTTGGTAGTGGAGGACTGATGGTGGAGCAGGGACGCCGTTACAGAATAAGTTCCGTTGGGCAGATAGAGCCGGTAATAGCCATTGGCGTCGGGATTTGCGCACATGTTGTTGCTGGCTTTCACCACAACTTCCGTAACAGGAGTCTCGCTGGTTGCGATCACGTTGCCATGCAGATAGCCGGTGGTCTGATTCACGCCGCTCAATTCGAAGTCGTCAATGAACCAGCCGATACCGGAGACGCCGTTGTCGGATCCCATACGGAAGCGCAGCTTCACTTCTTGTCCGGAAAACTGGCTGAGGCTGATGCTCACCGACTCCCAGTTGGCGATGCTTCCGGAAAATCCCGGTTCGCCGCCCAGAGAATTGAGGCTGCTGTAGGGGTAGCCTCCCTGAGGGGTAAGCAGTTGCCAGCTTGCACCATCATCGGTGCTGATGGAGACGTTTCCTCCGTCATAGTTAGCTTCCATGCCATAGCGGTGTTTGAAGGTGAGCATGCTGTTATCGGTCAGTCTGTAGGTGGGAGTCACCAGCGTGTAGTTCACGTTATCCGGATAGTTGCCGCTCAGTCCGGTTGCCCAGACCCTGGAGCCGGAATAAGGAGTCACCTGACTGGGTACTCCCCACACCCAACCGGCTTCCGAGACCATGCAACCGTTGTCGGCTTCAAAATCGTGGAACACGTTGGGAATATTGTAAGGCAACAGGATGTTTGCTGAGATGGGCAGTCCGTTGCTGAGCGAGGCATTGAACTGGAAGGGGATGTAGCTGCCCAGTCCGCTGGTGCCCGTGAACTGCAGTTCATAAACAAACTGCTGAATGGCGTTGGCGCTGATCAGTGGTTCCTGAAGCAGGGGCTGGCCGATCGAGACCTCGGAACTGGAAGTGCTGAGGCTGGCCAGGATATCGCGGGAATCCACATCTGCCTGGTTTTTGACGTTTATCACCAGATTCACCGTTTCCAACGGGTCGATGATTCCATTGTAGGTGCCATCGGCGTCGTTGATCATGAAAGATTCAAACACCAATACGGAAGCGTCCACACGGATGCTGAAAGGACGGGACCACAGGTTTTCGCCGGAGACCACATCCAGGTTAAAGTTGACCACTTCGCCGTTGGGGCAATTGGGGGCAATCGCAAACCTGAAGGGATTGCGATTCACTCCAAAACCTTCGCTTTCCAGCGGGAAATAGGTGGAAACGCCTTCTATCATGGTCACATACTGGTTTTCTGTGCTTAGGGTGGCTTCAACGTTTTCAGCCGTCATGTTGCCGATGTTTTGCAACTGGACTCCCAGTTCGATGGTCTCGCCGGGTTCGCAGACGCTGTTGCCATTGCCGTCGGTGATATAGGTGTCACCCAGAATCAGGTGGGCAGCTTCGTGAAAGATGGGGATGTTGGTGATATAAATGGCGCGCTGGTTACCAAGAGGTGAGGCCGCCACAGGATAGGTGTTGTTGAAGGAATACTCCAATCCAACGTCAGCGGTGTGGTTTTCGATGCCGATGGTGCAGTAGGAACCGTGTTCATTTCCAGACTGGGAGTTGACATTGTTAAAGGTGTGATACTGTATTTTTATCGGTCCGTCTCCCATGGAGGTGGGATGGGCGGATTGATCGTAAAGTATGACCTGGAAGGTTTCTGGCGAGGTGCCGTTTTTACCATTTTTGAGGTTGTACCACTCAATCACGAAGGCATGGTTGTTACGGTCGAACCAAGTATAAATCCCGCCGCCGGCATGGGTGGCCAGATCATCCCAAAATGCCGCGATCATGGGATTGGGTCCCATTGGCCCGGGGATGCGGTAATTGCGGAATTCCGCGTTCTCGGTCACGCCCAGAGCTATAAACCCGTTGGAGCAGACTGTGATCTGGTCGTACAGGATTCCGTAAAACTGGAATGGGAAGGGCAGATTCACCACTTCGAGAGCGTCGGCACCCACCTGGTCGCCTTCATCGCTGCCGCTGTAGGCATCGGAGATCGCCAAAGCGGTTCCGAATCCTCCCTCCGCAGGAGCGATGCCAATCCAGTCATATACGGGACAAGCTTCATAGGAAATATCCTGATCGTCGTAGATCACATAACCGTAGGTATCAGGACCCAAGGGGTCTGTGACGCTCACCTCGCCGATAGTGATGGTGAAGTCAAGCCACTGTTCAAAACCAGCTTCATTGTAGAGCTTGAGCTGCATGGGTATCACCATGCCCGGCAACAGTGCTGTGCGTCCCGTGATCTCAAAAAAGTCGGTGGAAGGGGTCACCTGGACATTTAGCGGCAATTCTCCATAATAGGCGGTGTTGTCAACCACCGAGACCAGGTCGTTCCTGCTGTAAAGCTTTCCGGTGATGTTAGTAACAATAGTGGGGGCGATATTGCTGACTGTGACCGTGAAACCGGAGGTCTCGCCAGGATCGAGCACCTGGTTGCCGCCGTTGGTCACAAAGCTGTTGTTATAGATGATCTTCGCGTTATGGATGGGAACAAATTCCGAGACATCGTAGCTGTTGCCCAGGCTGTCGGTGAGGATCAGATGGATGCGCATCATGCTCTCATGGGGAGCATTGGGAGCCACCTGCAAAACCACGGGGTTGTTGCTGAATCCCTGCGAGGAATCGGCAATCGTGGCATAGGTGACCAGGGAATCCACCAGAGTCACATAGGGATTGTTGGTGCTAACGTAGCCGGATATTCCGGAGATCGCCACGCTTCCTGTATTGAACAACCCAAATTGAATCTCCACGGTTTCCCCGGCATTCACGTTTCCATCGCCGTTACCGGAGGAGGGGGGATCATTACTGTCATCCACCACAATCGCGCCTGGCACCAGAGTACCGTGGTGGACCACGTTTATATTTTGTTGTAAGGGTTTATAATTGTGTTTTGATACGGTGATCACACACTCTCCGGTTACCATCGACTGAGGCAGGGTCATTATCACATTGCCGTTCTGGTCAGTGTAGCCCCTGCTGATGATATCGCTACCCTGGGTGATGGTCACGCAGGCACCCTCCACAGGAATGTTCATGCTATCCGTCACCGCGAAGTCCATCAGGTTGAGCCCCAAGGGAATACTGTCCAAAGTGGCAATATTAAAGAAATTGGGCCTTCCTGTGAACACCTCCATTGTGGGATCGCCCATCAGGTTGCACCAGTGGGTGAATTTTTCAACGTTAGAGGGGGAAGATACGCCGTATATCTGGTGCATAAAGAGTTTACCGTTGAGCAGGGCTTCGCCCATGGTGCGCATGCCATAGGCAAAGATACCGCCGAAGATGCCGCCATGGAGCACATTGTTAAAGCTTGTATGCGTGCTGGAAGTACTCATTCCAATGCCTGTCACAGCTCCCTTGGGAGCCGCGGGGGTTCCGTAACGGATAAACTGCTCCATCTCGGAAGCTCCACTGCTGGCATAGTTGTTTGAGCCACAGGTGATGTTCACTGCATGGGGCAGGCGATAAGCGTTGTTTAGGGCTGATTCGGCAGGCGGCGTAAAGTCTATATAACCGCGAAAGCTGTAGAAACCCACACCCCGGTTTATGGCGGCATTTATCTCGGATGTGGATGGTGATCCGTTGTAAATCTCCGTGAATGTGTAGTTGGGATTGGTGAGCAAACCCATTTCCTTAATATACTTGCTGATATACATGGTGGAGATTCCTGAGGGGGTGTTGTCCCCCACCAGCAGCATCCTGTCCAGCCAACCGGCAAGATCGACGTTGATATTCTTTTCATAGAGGTATATCTTGGCAAATAGCACCTGCAGTTGAGCAAGGTTTTCCACTGAGATGCGGCCGATGAATACATCGCCCAGCAAGTCGTTGCCAGCCAGATGGGTATAAGGATAGTCTCCTGCTCCGCTTGAAGGTCCGCTATAGGCAGGTATGGGGTAACTCCCAACGGTATCTCCAAGCAGGATCACAAAGTCCGGTCGGGTGGCGGGATCGTTGTAACGGGTTTGGATATAGTTTTTAATCGAAGTTGTGGAAGCACCTGCTGATCCTGCAGAAGTGCTCGCCAGATCCACATCCGCACCTTTTTGCCGCTTCCACAGGACATATTCATTGAGGGCAGCAATAAAGTTGGGATCTGTATTGTTGCCATGAATAATCAGATAGCGGGGTGGAACATTGTGGTACATGATGTTGCGGTAATCGTCGAAGTTGAAGATCATCGATTCATATATCCTGGCAAAAGCTGGAGAAATGTAAGTCAGCTCGCCTTCCAGCTCATTTATCCCGGGGGTAGAGCTGTAATTCACCCTAAAATTAAGGCTGTTGCGGATGCTGAGCTGTTGGGAGGCAGGATCATAGCTGAAAGGATTGACCTTGATGGTCAGAATCCTGAAATCGCGCAGGATGACTGGATCGCCATACTCCAAAGCTGTCTGTGGATAACTCGCGCCTGCGGCATAGAATCCTGCATCCTGTTGAAATACTTTGGGGCTTTCCAACTCAGCGCCCTGTTGCACAGGATAGGCTTTGAACTGTTGCAGAGATGTGGTCTGGGAAGACAGTACCTGTAAGTTAACGCTGCCCTGGCGGGGAATGGCCAGGTTGAGCGTGAGCACCGGCAATTCCGGCAAGCCGCTCGTCATGGTCGTTCCCGCGCCGGGAAGCATTATTTTTTGGAAGGTCTGGCCACCTGCGGTGACGTCTTCCACTTCGAACTCCGGTAATGCAAACCGGATATCCATGTAGTTCTGGCTTTGGGCTGTTATCTCAAAAGCTTCCCTATGCTGAACCGGTTGGCTTTCTGTGATCAAGGCAAAAGCCAGGCACAAGCTCAGGCTCAACAAAGCTGAAACTATAGTTCTTTTCATGGCACACCTCACAGATTGTAGTAAGATTATGCCAATCAACTATGCAATATCTGTTCCTAACTTACAGATTATAATAAAGCTGAACCTCATGAGGGTGAACTCTGTTCGTCACAGCCTCGTGTTCAGCCATTTTCAGCTTTATGTGGGATTCGATCAGATCCTCGTTGAATACGTTACCCTGTAGCAGATATTTGTGATCCTTTTCAAGGCATTCCATGGCCTCTTTCAGATTGGCGGGTATGGAGAGCAATTTGGCCTTTTTCTGTTCGCTCCAGGCAAAGACGTTGTCGTCAAAGGGTCCAAGGTTGTACTTGCCGGGGTCGATCTTGTTGATGATTCCGTCCAGTCCTGCCAGCAGCAGAGCGCTCATGGCAAAGTAGGGGTTGCAGGTGCCATCGCCGGTGCGGAACTCGAAGCGTTTGGTATCCGGGGTATTGGCATATTTGGGAATGCGGATCGCGGCAGAGCGATTGGCAAGTCCGTAGAACAGTTTGACAGGCGCTTCAAAGCCGGGCAGCAGACGCTTGAAACTGTTGGTGCTGGGATTGGTGAATGCCACCAGGGAGCGTCCGTGTTTCAAAATTCCGCCGATGAACCAGATGGCATTGTTGGAGAGGTCAGCGTAGCCGCCTTTCTTGTAGAATATGTTTTTGCCGCGCTTGTGGAGCATCATGTGAAAGTGCATCCCGTTGCCAGCCTGGTTGTACACCGGTTTTGGCATAAAGGTGGCGGTGAGGCCATAGTTGAGGGCGGTGCGGCGGATTACGTCCTTCATCACCATGGTGTCGTCACAAATCTTGGGGAAAGGCAGCAGTTCGGGCTCAATCTCCTGCTGCGAGCTGAGACCAACCTCATGGTGGTGATAGCGCACCTTGATCCCCTGTGCTTCCATTGTGTCCACCATCTCCTGGCGGATTTCATAGAAGCGGTCGAAGGGGGTGTCCATGTGGTAGCCTTTGCGTTCCTGCTGAGCAACTGCGTCATTATCATCATAATCAAGAGGCAATGCGTCCTTGCTCTCGGCGGAGCTTACAGTATATCCGCTGGAGAACTCTCCGCTGTCGAATTCCACAGTATCGAAGAGATGGAATTCCAGCTCCGGAATCCAGGTGCTGTTGTCGGCAATACCGGTGGAAAGCATGAAATCATGCGCCCTGAGGGCCACGCTGCGGGGATCCTTCTTCACCCCGATGCGGGTGTCGGCTTCGCAGATCGAGCAGATCAGGCGCATAGTTGTCGTCTCGTAGAAAGGATCGATCTGGGCTGTGGAAATATCCGGCATCAGCACCATATCGCCCGATTCCACGGATTTCATTCCCGGAATGGAGGAGCCATCGAAAGGAATTCCCAGTTCCAACACTTCTTCCAGCCCCCTGAGGGGGAAGGTGATGTGATACCAGCGACCGTCCAAGCCGCAATACTTGAGGTCCACCGCTTTCACTTCATGTTCAGCGGCGTAATCCAGCAATTGTTTCTTTGTCATGGTTTTTTCTTCCTTGTATCTTTATGTATTTAATATCGTTATTGCAATCCCAAGAGTTGCATCACAAGCATGATCGGCTTTAGCACCAGCCTGCCGACCAGATTGAGCCTGAGCAGAGAGGAGACCATCAGCACCACAAAGAGAATCATCATTCCCTTGCGCTCCTGGGCGGTCCATCTGAAATACAGCTCGTCTGGCAGAAAGATACCCAGCACCTTTGATCCATCCAGGGGCGGAATGGGGAGCAGGTTAAAAAACGCCAGCATCAGATTGAAGAACACCACATACAGGCTCACGTGCTGGATATAGGCGTTATCCGGACTCAAATGAAAAAAGAGCTCGAAAAGTATTGCCAGCAGAAGGTTGGTAACCGGCCCCGCCAGGGCGCACAAGCCTGTGTCCCGCTTGAAGTTCCGATAGTTGTAGGGATTGAGGGGCACCGGCTTGGCATAGCCATATACCACACCCATCGTATAATAGAAAAGCAGAGGCAGGATCACCGTGCCAAACCAATCTATATGCTTGAGGGGATTGAGGCTGAGGCGTCCCATCCGCTTGGCGGTATCGTCACCCAGCCAGTTGGAAACCATGGCGTGGCTGATCTCATGCAGGATGATCGAGTAGAAGACCAGAAACACAATGATGGCATTGGTGCCAAAACTGATCATCTTCATTTGCAGTTCAGGACTCATGAGGTTTTGATCCTTATGAATTTACGCTTTCCAGCCCGCAGCACCATTCCGTCCTGCGGAGTGATCTCGGCTTCCACAGAGTCCACTTTGTCCCCATCCAGGCTCACTCCGCCGCCCTGGATCAGCCTTTTTGCTTCACCGCCGCTGGCGCAAAGGCCACTGTCGGTAAGCAGCCTGACCACCCGGATCGGGTTGGCCGAAATCTGATACTCGGGCATTTCATCCGGGATTTCGCGGCGGGAAAAAAGCTGCTCAAAGCTTTCCTGGGCGGTGTTTGCCGCCTCTTCCCCATGGTAAAAGCCCACTATACTATGAGCAAGGCGCTTTTTCAGCAACATGGGATTGGTACCTTTGGCAAGTTCCGCCTGCACTTCGTCCAGCACTTCCTCATCCGCGTTGGCGGCATATTTGTAATAGTTGAGGATCAGGCTGTCAGGAATAGACATCACTTTGCCGAATTTATCAGCCGGAGTATCGAAAACGGCGATGTAGTTGTTCAAAGATTTTCCCATCTTGTTCACGCCGTCAGTGCCGGTGAGAATGGGAGACAGCACCGCAACCTGCTGTTCCTGGCCGAAATGGCGCTGCATATCACGTCCGCTAAGGATGTTGAACTTCTGTTCGGTGGCGCCCAGTTCCACATCGCTGTTGACAGCCACGGAGTCGTAGCCTTGCAGGATGGGATACATGATTTCGTGCATACCCAACGCCAGGCCTTGTTCAAAGCGGGTGCGGAAGGTGTCGTGGGCCATAAACTGTGCCAGCGTGAACTTGCCCATCATTTTCAGCACCTCGCTCATACCCATGGAACCGAACCATTCGCTCTGATATCGCACTTCGGTGAGTTCAGGTTTGAGCACGGTGTAGAGTTGGTCCATGTACTTTTCGCTGTTGTACATGATCTCTTCGTGGGTAAGAGGGGGCCTGGATTCGTCGCGTCCGGTAGGATCTCCGATCTGGGCGGTAAAATCGCCAATGATGATCACCCCCAGGTGGCCAAGATCCTGAAAATCACGCATCTTGCGAATGGGTACCAAATGCCCCAAGTGCACGTCGTAGCCGGTGGGATCGATGCCAAATTTCACGCGTAGCGGCTTACCGCTCTTTTCGCTTTTTTCCAGCTTCTGCAGCAGATCTTCCAGAGGGACGATCTCATCAACCCCGCGTTTGATCACCTTTATTTCTTGTTCAAATCGCATGGATATCCTTCATTGAATCAGTAGTTTTTTGAACTGTCACCATAAACCAGGATTGATTTATTTGTCAAGCCTTTCCCGCCCGTGATGACACAGTTTTATGGTCTGGCTGGTTTGTTTCTGTGCTGGGTGGCTATTTCCAAAAGACTGGATCACGGCTCGCAGGCCGTGATGACACGGTATATAGTCTGGGGGTGTTTGTTTCGGGGCTGGGTGGTTGTTTCTAAAAGACTGGATCACGGGTCAAGCGGTTCACGCAGATTTCCGCGGATAAAAGGCGCGGATTGGTGTAAGTTAGGGGGCTGCCGAAGTCTGTTCGGCAGAGGCAACGGAGTTGCCTGTTTGGAAGAGACCTCCGGTCTCTGTGGCAAACGGACTTTGCCACCCCAGGGCAATGGGATCACGGCTCAAGCGGTTCACGCAGATTTACGCTGATAACAGGCGCAGATTAGCGCAGACTTGGGTTATGGGATTAGTTTCTTGATTTGCTGCTTGTTTCTAAAAAGACTGGATCCCGGGTCAAGCATGCGCTTGCCCGGGATGACACAGTATATAGCCTGGTAGGGCTTTCGGGGGAACCTTTCCACCATTTCACCTTTCCACCTTTCCACCTCAAAAACACCTTTCCACCTATCGTAGCACCTATATATTATAGAGGGATGGGCCTCATTCGCATCACCCTCTCAGAAGTGGGTCTTCCTGGGGTCAACCTTATAATTTATAAGGATGACCTAAGGATGATGGCACCAAAGCCAGTAGCAGCAAGGGAGGGAGATATGAAGTAAAAACGGGATAGTTGGCACATTATTTACTGTGCCGCAAGTAAAACAGGGGAGGTATTTTGCTTGAATCAGAGTATAAACAAGCAGGCCCGATTCATGTTGAACCGGGTCTGCTATCTTGTATATTTGATAGTAAGTTGTATCTTTTAAAGCACCTGCAGCATCTGTTCCGCCGCTTTATTAAACCGGTCGGCATTGACAGTGTTTGTACCGGACAATACGAAGCCTGGCAAGACCTTGGCTCCCAAGGTGCCCACCGCTCTGCGCATGGCGTTCATCGAGCTTGTGCCCGTGAGCCAGGCCCAGGGGAATGCGTGAGTTACGAAGGCAATCACCTTCTTGCCGGCGAGTTTTCCACCCAGATCTTCGATCGCTTTCATGATCACCGGAGAAGGCCGGAAAGCCCAGACAGGCCCGCCCAACAGCAGTAAATCGGCAGAGTTGATATCCGGCAGGTTGGCCAATGTGATGATTTTCTTCTTCGTGGGATTCCTGGTATCGACGGGTTCCACCGTTTCAAGCCTGACCAGTTCGACATTATGGCCTTGGGTGGCAAGCAGGTCTTTGGCGCATTCGGCCAGGCCCAGGGTTTTCCCTGTATGTGAATGAATAACAATCAATACATTCATGGCATCATCTCCGCTGTAGGTTTGGCGTTGTCGTCTCGTTTCCAGCGATCATCGATCTTGGTCTTGACCGGGCTGTGTTGCTTAAAGTAATTCACGATGGCATCGCGCAGGTTGATTTGGTGGTTGATGATATCTTCCTGGGGCACCTGGGTGAGCAGGGTGAGCCCCGCGTTGCCCTGAAGCAGGAAATCCGTGGTGGCGCAGGTATAGATCTTGTTGGGATCCCAGGGTTCGCCTCCGATCCTGAGCGAGGTAACTCGGTCGAAGTTGGGGCGTTTTTTGGAATAGACCACGTTCACGCCTGATACCACCAGGCCATGCCGGGAGCCTTCCACACGTGTCTCGATAATACGGCGCAGAAACTCTCCGGTGCATTTGAAACTGACCAGCATGTTATCGAAAGGCATCACCTGAAATATGTCCCTGTAGGTTACGGGGCCACTTTTGATGTCCGCCCGCACGCCGCCCAGGTTCAGAAACGCGAAATCCGCTTTCACCTCGTTGCGCATGGCGTCCGTGATCGTGTTACCCATCAGGCTTTGGGCGTCCACATTGGTACGCGAAAGATAGTATGCCGAAGAGCCAACGACCTCATCCATGCCTTGCTCCGCGATGGCAACCTGCGTTTCGATTGCCTCGGAAATCTGCGGATCGGGAATGAACTGATCCTCAAAGAGGGTGATCATCATGCCTTCACGCAAAGCCGGCAACTCGTAACCGCTGACGGTCTTGGTCTCGGGATCAATCGTCAGGGTGAACCAGCCCAGATTGGAGCCGTAGGCATAGCCCTGGATCACCATCGTGTGGGAATAGGGATCGATCCAGGGTTTGGGAATCCCCTTGTGGATGTGGCCGCCGATGATCAGGTCTATGCCCGGCACCTCGCGGGCAATTTCCTGGGCGTCCCAACCCCAGGCGGCGTAACGCTCGCCCTGAAACGGATTGCCCTTGGCGTCGTAACGGCTCAGATAGGTGGATTCGATTTCGTAAGGAAGGCCGGCATGGCCCAGCACGATAACGATATCCACATTCTCCTGGTTGCGCAGGATGTCCACATACTTGCCCACGGCTTCCTTTTCATCCACGAAATCCACGTTTTTGATGTTCTCGGGGAAACTCATCTTTTCCGTGTCGGTGGTTGTGAAGCCGATGATTCCGATGCGCACGCCCATCCTTTCCAATATAATGTAGGGTTGGGTATAGGGAACCAGCTTGCCAGTGCGCCGCTCTATTATATTGCAGGACAGGATGGGAAACTCGGCGTCGGCAAGGGTTTTGATCAGCTCCGTATCGGCGATGTCATATTCGTGGTTGCCGATTGTCATTGCATCGTAGCCAATGGCGTTCATATAGTCGATCACAGCCTTGCCCCTGGTAACCGTTCCCACGGGACGGCCCTGGAAGAAATCACCCGCGTCCAGCAGCAGGGAAGCGCGTTTGGGGCCGCCCATCGCGCGCACTTGCTTGATGAGGGTGGCGGCTGTGGCTCCCCCGCCCAGTTGAGGGGGGAAGTCGGGATTCATGAAGGTGGCCTGCGAACGGTCGATGCCGCCATGGACATCGTTGCTGAACATAATGTCCAGACGCAGGTCTTCGGCACCGAGGCCAGCTATCAAAGCCAGGCCCAGCGCCGCTGTCAGCAATACTTTTCTCATAGGATACCTTACCATTTGAAGCTAAGGCTTGTTGTGAGACTGATGATGTTTTCGCGCACCTGGTCAGGGTTTTCCCAACCGCGATCCTTAAGCTCTATATAGGTGTTGGGCCACAGCACTTCGTTGTTCAGCCCGGTATAATGGGTATCGTCGTAATAGGTGTCCATAAATAGATCCAAAGCCTGATACTCGCGCCAGGTGTAGGCAAAGGCCAGGTCGAAAGTAAAGCTCTTGGAGATGTTCACGCTTGAACCGGCTGTGATGGCAGGGCTGATATACTTGGTGGGGGTATATACCATTATGGTCTCGTCCGGAGTGGCAGGGTCTTCATCCAGATCCCCGGTCACCAGCTCGCTACTGCGGAAGTAGCTGTTAACGGTGTTGAAACCCAGACGCAGGGGAAGGCGGTTGGTAACATGGTGTTCCACGCCCACATAAAAGTTATACTGGTCGTCATAGTTATCCCCCATCTGGCTCCACTTTACAAGCTCCACATCCATATTGAACCAGGTGCGCATGATATTGCGGGGCTGATAGTTGAAACCGACTCTCAATTCCGAGGGCAGCAGATACTTCTCGTCAATATCGGTGCTTTCATCGGAAGCATCCCAGGCCAGGCATTCTTCGTTAATCTCACGGGTCTTGCCTTTCCGGTCGAGCTCGGTTTTTTCTGTATAAGTGACGCCAAAGCCCAATATGTTATTGAGGCGAATGGCAGTGCCGAACTTCAAACGGTTGCCGGAGTAATTCACATTTTCGGTGAGGGTATAGTCCGGCAATACATCTTCAGGATCGCTGATATTGTTTTCCCGCAGCAGGTTGTAGGCTTCGGGAGTCCAACGGATAGTCTTGGCGCTCCTGGCATAGCCGTCCAGAACAAGGTAGGCCATGCCAGCGTTCAGGCTGAGCTTGTCTCCAAGTTCATAGCCCAGACTGAGCACATTGTCAAACTGGTTCAGGGTACCCTTGTTTTCGATCATATTCACTGCGAGTTTGTCGGCATATCTATCGTAATCCGTATTTCGGTTGTTGCGAATCTCCTCTTCATATATGCCTTCAAAGCTGAGCAGGGGCCTGTGGGAGATACCCAGGCCTATCCGGCCGTTTTCTATCACATCGTAGGAGGCAAATCCAGCCAGTGCGTAGTCGTAGAAGAAATTAATGTTCGAGGCATACACCGCGTCGTCAATATAGGCATCGAAAGAGTTGTAGAGGGGCACGCTGCGGTTGTCCTCATCGCGGTTCAGCAAAGCCGAGCCTTCCAGGCCCACAGTTATATCCATCAGGGTCAGGTTGGCGGGGTTGATGCTGAATCCTGAAGGACGCATATCGTCAAAAACGCCGATGCCGCCCATGGCTTGATTGCGGGCGCCCATGGCAATTATCTTGTTTCCAAAATAGGTGTCTGTGATGGACCAGGCGGAAAGAACTGCCACGGCAAGTAGCAGGGCAAGAGTTATGATAATACTTTTATATGATCTCATTATTTCCTCCACTAATAGCGGTATTCAAGGCTGAGCCTGATTGTGTTTTCTTTGTTCTCCACTCGCTGATAGTAGTTTTCAGCCTGGACGGGTACATTGTATTGCCGGATCGAAAGCTCCTTGGCTTCGTATGCTTTGTGCCGGTATTTCAGAGACAGATACATGTTCCGCGAAACGCGGGAGTGCAGCGCGATCCAGGCTTTGGCACCCTTCTCGCCCATGAAGTCGATCTCCATGTCCTCCCAATCCCAATGCGAAATGCCATGCCCGAACCAGTAAAGTAAAGATCCCTGGATCTTGAAGTTGGAGTTGAAGTTGTGGGTGTAGTTCACCCCGATATAATCTCCAGTCATCAGGGTCATGGCTCCTGCCATGCTGTTGTTGCCGGGTTCAGCCGGATTGGTAAGTGAGGTATATGGCGGGCTCAACACTGTGTTGTAGCGATATTCGAACTCCAGGAAGTCCCGGTTGGAAAGGAAGGTGCGCACTGCCAGGGTGTATTCGTTGGTCTTGGAAACACCCCTGTCGGCGGCGTCGTCATAACGGTTCACCTGGTTTTTATACCGCAAGCGCAGGGCCAGTTGATAGAGAGGCCTGAATTCCAGTTCGCTTTGGAAACGGGCAGTGCGGCGTCCGTCTGCCAAACGCTCGAACAGATCCAGATAACTCCTGCCGATGGTGTAGTAACGGTTGAATTTGTAGCGGGTCTCAAAATACAGCCCTCTTTCCGGCTGCGCCTGGGTGGAATTGTTGTAGAGATCAGCCAGGGTTGGATTGGTGAGCAGGTAGGCGGTGTCGGATTCCAGAATTGTATCCTTGAAGCGCTCATGCTCCGAGAAGGCGTTGCTGTAGGGATTGTCAAACCCGATGTCGTAGTTACGGTAAAGGCTGATAAAATAAAGGTTCGACCATTGTGTGTAAGCGCTGATCAAGTAGGCTTTGGGATCATCTGTAAGCACGGTATCTTTGCCATCCACAGTAAGTTCGGCATACTCTCCCTGGATCGAGGTGTTGCCCAAAACTGTCTGGGCATCGAAACCAACCACGCGGCGGAAATTGCGGGCATAGCTGTCGGTGAGCGTGCTGTAAAGCCCCGCGACCTCGGAGTTCATCATCTTGTAGTCCGACTCTCCGTAATAACTGTAATCCCGCAGCAACACATACTTCAGACCGTTCCAGTCCGGCACCGCAAAATAGGCGTCATCGTAAAACGCGGTGTAGGTGGTAAAACCAAGCTTGGTGCCAATGAAGGGGTTCACCTGCAGATGCGTTCCCACCAGCCGTTCTTTGAGCGCGTCCTTTCTATAGCCAAGATTGATGTAGCTGTTGTCATAGGGGGTTCCGCTTTGCAGTTCGGAGTTGAAGTAGGCCTCAGCCTCGCGCAGGTCATTGTTGTCAAAGCGAATTGTCGGCACCACGTAGGAAAAGACCTTGCGCTTGCCCTGGACTGGCGTTCCGTCATCGTATGTATAGATCTGGTCATTCTGTCCATCGTTATCGATATCGTCGAGATAGTAGTGCTTTCCCTCCTCATCGATAAGAATATTGTTTTGGTATTTATCGGTGAGGGCATAGCTGCCATCCGGCCTCAGATAGACCACGGCATCCTTATTGTCCTGTGATAGCCAACCCGACACATGGAAATAGGGATTGGCAATCTCCAGGGCGCCTCCACGCAGGGCATATTCCTGAGTGCGGGAAAGATCAGGAGTGATTCCCAGAATCCTTTTGCTGAAGCCATATCCTGTCTTACGGGCACTGTAGAAATCGCTGTTTTCCATCACCAGGCCCTCGCCATAAGTTACCCGGTAATGCCCCAGATAGGCTTTGAGCTTGGTATTGTTCAACAGCGGCACCTCGTTGTTCTCATAACCGGCATAGAACTTGGAATCGGCAATGATCTCGTCCATATCTTTCTGTTCCAGGTTGGCTTCACCTTTGGGGCTGTAGTGCATCCAACCGATCTTGTAGCGGTTGCCATAGCGTGCCCGCAGCTTGATCAGGATATCCGGATCGATCCGGTCCAGATCGAAATAGCCCCAATAAGTAAGGTCTTTGCGATGATTAACGCTCAGATTGGTGCCATAATCGTCCAACAGGAACGGCTCCAGATACATATCCACCGAACCTTCCTCAAGATAGCGGGTGTAATACTGCATCTGAGCATCCCACATCAGGCGGTTTTTCACCGGGGGTTCCTTGTAGTAAACATAACTGCGGAGATTGGTGTAGCCATAGTAAGACAGCCCCACAGTGTTCCGCAGGTCACGGGTGTCGGCGATCGTATCCCCCTGGGCCACGCGGCGCAGAATCCCCACGGCATCAACGCCGGATACATTGGGAAGGCTGATCAGATCGTCAAAATGCATCTTGTTCACATTGTGGGGAGTCATCAGGTAGTCCTCCCAAACGTCTGACATCCCTTCGGAACCGCCCTCATTGCTGTCCAGGCGTTCCATCAGGTCTCTGATCTCCTCGCGCCGGGCAGCGACATCATCTTCCTCAATATAGAGGGAGACAACCGCCAGATCCTTGATTTTAAGCAAAGTTTTCTGGTCGATCGAGGGTATCTTGCGCAGATCATAGATACTGTCAAAGATCGCGACATGTTCGCGGTATTCCAGGATGTCCTGCGCCTGCTTTTGAGTGATGGGTAGCAGAAGCAGTTCGTCCAGGTCCGCGGTGTTCAGATCCACTTTGGCAGCCAGCTGTAATGCGCACACAAGCACAAACAGCAGGACAAGTAACTTTTTCATCGCTTTTCCTTACAGCACTTTATACTTTTCTATTTTTATGCTTTCTTCTCGAATAGACACTTTGGCGGAGCTCTCAAATCTGTAAAGCGTTTTTTTCGTTCGTTCCCCCCTGCGTATCCAATCAGTAAAAACCTATATCCCGCGTCTTCATTTAGTTTGATGACCCTTGGGATTGGTCTGGCGCGCAGAAATCCCTGCCAAAGTATATGCTTGCCGCCATCCACTTTTGATGGATTTGTCCACTTTACTATTGACAGAAAAGCTCTTTTTTTAGCTTAGTTACTGTAACCAAAATAAATACAGCAATGGAGGATAAATGCCTGATATTAAACGTGTTTACCTCTTCGGAAACGGTAGTGCCGAAGGGAAAGCTGAGATGAAAAACCTGCTGGGCGGAAAAGGCGCCAACCTCGCCGAAATGAACCTGATCGGCGTTCCGGTGCCCCCCGGCTTTACGATCACCACAGACGCCTGCAACGAATATACCAAGCTGGGCGAAGACAAGATGCGCGAACTGCTTAAAGCGGAAGTGCAAACCGCGGTCAAATATGTGGAAAACCTGATGCACATGCAGTTCGGTTCCAACGAGAACCCCCTGCTGCTCTCCGTGCGTTCAGGTTCCCGCGCTTCCATGCCGGGCATGATGGACACCATTCTGAACCTGGGCATGAACGACCAGGCGGTGCAAGGCATTATCAAAAAGACCGGAAACGAACGCTTCGCGTGGGACAGCTACCGCCGCTTCGTGCAGATGTACGGCGATGTGGTGCTTGGCCTCAAGCCCGCCAGCAAAGAAGAACATGATCCCTTTGAAGTGCTCATCGATGAAATGAAGAAAGAGTGCAAGGTGACCAATGACCTCGAACTGACCGCATCCGACCTCAAGGAGCTGGTGACCCGTTTCAAAAAGGCCGTGAAGGACAACACCGGCCACGATTTCCCGGATGACCCCTGGGAACAGCTTTGGGGAGCCATCTTTGCCGTGTTCAACAGCTGGAACAACGATCGCGCCGTATTCTACCGCCAGCTCAATGACATTCCGGATGACTGGGGCACGGCGGTGAACGTGCAAGCCATGGTCTTTGGCAACATGGGCGAATCCAGCGCCACCGGCGTTGCCTTCACCCGCGACGCAGCCACTGGCGAGAACCTTTTCAATGGCGAATACCTCATCAACGCCCAGGGCGAAGACGTGGTGGCCGGCATCCGCACCCCGCAGCAGATCACCAAGATCGGTTCACAGCGTTGGGCCGCGCTGGCAGGAGTGACCGAAGAGGTCAGAGCCGCCCAATTCCCCTCCCTGGAAGAGGCGATGCCCGAAGTTTACCAGGAGCTGTTTGCCACTCAAAAGAAATTGGAAAACCACACCAAGGACATGCAGGATGTTGAATTTACGATCCAGGAAGGCAAGCTCTGGATGTTGCAGACCCGCAACGGCAAGCGCACCGGATTTGCCATGGTCAAGGTGGCCATGGATATGGTCCGTGAAGGCCTGATCGATGAAAAGAACGCTCTGCTGCGCATGGAGCCGAACAAACTCGATGAATTGCTGCATCCGGTCTTTTCCGGCGAAGCCCTCGCCAAAGCAAAAGAGATCGCCAAAGGCCTGCCCGCCTCTCCGGGAGCAGTCACCGGCCAAATCGTGTTCTTTGCCGAAGACGCCGAAGCCTGGGCTGCCCAAGGTAAAAAAGTCGTGCTCTGCCGTCTGGAAACCTCTCCGGAAGACCTGCGCGGCATGAACGTGGCCCAGGGCATCCTCACCGCCCGCGGCGGCATGACCTCCCACGCGGCTGTGGTCGCGCGCGGCATGGGCAAATGCTGCGTCTCCGGCGCCGGCTCGATCAACATCGATTATAAAAACCGCACCATGAGTGTGGGGAATACCGTTTACAAGGAAGGCGACTGGATCTCCCTCAACGGCAGCACCGGCCAGGTCATCGAAGGTAAGCTCCAGACCGTGGATCCCGAACTGAGCGGGGACTTTGGCGAGCTTATGCAACTGGCGGACAAATACACCAGAATGTATGTGCGCACCAATGCCGACACCCCCAAGGACGCCACCGTGGCACGCAATTTCGGCGCCAAGGGCATCGGCCTTTGCCGCACCGAGCACATGTTCTTTGAAGGCGACCGCATCAAATCCATGCGCGAGATGATCCTCGCCGATGACGAAGCGGGCCGCAGGAAAGGCCTGGCCAAGCTTCTCCCCATGCAGCGCGCCGATTTTGAAGGCATCTTCACCGCGATGGACGGCTTGCCTGTCACCATCCGCCTCTTGGACCCGCCCCTGCACGAGTTTGTCCCACATGAGGAAGACCAGCAAAAAGAAATCGCCGAAGAGCTGGGCATGCCCCTGCAAAAGGTGAAAGACCGCGTCAACTCTTTGCATGAGATCAACCCCATGCTGGGCCACCGCGGCTGCCGCCTGGGCAACACCTATCCCGAGATCACCGAGATGCAGGCCCGCGCCATAATCGAGGCCGCCCTCAACGTCCAGGCCAAAGGCGTGAAGGTCTTTCCCGAGATCATGGTTCCGCTGATCGGAACGCAGGCGGAATTTGACATGCAGGACAAGATCATCCGCGAGACCGCGGAAAAGGTCTTCGCCGAGAAGGGTGCCAGGGTGAAATACCTTGTGGGGACAATGATCGAAATCCCCCGCGCCGCGCTGACGGCCGACAAGGTCGCCCAGAAAGCCGAGTTCTTCAGTTTCGGCACCAATGACCTCACCCAAATGAGCTTTGGATATTCCCGTGACGACGCGGGTGTCTTCCTGCCGGTCTATCTGGCAAAGAACCTGCTCAAACACGACCCCTTCCAGATTCTGGATCAGGAAGGCGTGGGACAGTTGGTGAAGATAGGCACCGAACGCGGACGCCAGACCAGGCCTGACCTCAAGGTCGGCATCTGCGGCGAGCACGGCGGCGAGCCGAACTCTGTGGAATTCTGCCACCGGGTGGGAATGGACTACGTGAGCTGCTCCCCCTACCGTGTGCCAATCGCCAGGCTGGCTGCGGCCATGGCGGCAATTCGCTGATCAACTGCAATCAGATATACATACAGCCCGGTCTGAAAGGATCGGGCTGCTTTTTTTCCCAGCTAACGCAAGATCCCTACAAATCAAGGCGATAGGCACAGCCTTTTTTGGAATCGGGCTGCCAAAGCTGTTTTAATATTTCGCTTGCATTATTTCAACTGGATCACTTTTTTCACCATTTCACCTTTCCACGGCGTGATCGTAGCACCTATATATTATGGAGGAGGATGGGCCTCATTTGCATACCGCCCTCTGGCGTTAGTCATCCTTAGGTCAACCTTATAATTTATAAGGTTGACCTAAGGATGATAGGCTAACACCTTGCAGCCCAAAATGATAGCCAAACGGGAGAGGAGGCTGGGGCACTGGACTCAGACAAAAAGATTGACCGAAAAATCCAGCCCTGAATTAATGGGTTTCAGAGGTGCTTATGAAAGACGATATTTTTGAAGGCAGGGAAATCCCTGAAGCTGAGCAGGAGAAAGTCAAAGACCGGATCCTGGAAATGGATGACAAAAAAATGCAGTATTATGAGAAACTGAGGCAAAAAGCCAAACGCTGGGCAAGCGAGAAAACAGGAAAGACAGGCAGCGCGCTGAGCGAGTATCTTTTCTTGCTGCCTGACTTCTTTGTGCTGGTCACCCGCCTGGCCCTGGACAAACGCGTTCCCACCAAGCGCAAACTGATGATGGGCGGCATAATCGCCTACATGATGATGCCCATCGACATCATCCCGGATTTCATCCCTATCCTGGGACATGTGGATGACATGGTGCTGCTGGTGATGGGGCTGAACATGGTCCTCAACGATACCGACCAGAAGGTGTTGGAAGACAATTGGAGCGGTGAAGGCAACATCCTGCAGATCATGCAAAAGATCACCGCCAACGCGGAGAAGTTTTTGGACAAAAACGTCTTGCAGCGCATCAAGAAATGGCTTGGTAAAAGAAGCTGAATGCCGGCACTGCTGATCGCATCCCACAACCCGGACAAGATTGGCGAGATTCGCGACCTGCTGGGCGATCTCAGGGTGGAACTCCATTCTCTGAGGGATTTCCCCGAGCTGAAGCCCACGGTGGAGGATCAGGACAGCCTGGCTGGCAATGCCATGAAAAAAGCCCTGGAAGGCGCTTCCCACACAGGATTGCTCTGTCTGGCAGACGATACCGGGCTCTTTATCCGGGCACTGAACGGCGAACCAGGCATCTTCGCCGCCCGCTATGCCGGAGATCACTGCAGTTACGCTGATAATCGTGAAAAGGTCTTGCGCCTGATGCAGGGCGTAAGTGACCGGCGGGCGGAGTTTCGCACCTGCGTCGCTTTGGCTGCCCCGGACGGCGTGATCGCCTGCCTGGAAGGCGTTATGCCAGGCTCGATCGCCACAAGCGAACGTGGAGAAAATGGTTTTGGCTACGACTCGATCTTCATCCCGGAGCATGGCAAGCTTAGCTATGCAGAGCTGGACGACAGGCAAAAGAACGCCATCTCCCACCGCGCCCGGGCGTTGCAGAAGGCGCTTCCAATGCTCAAAGATATTTTAGAATTACAAGCACAAGAGGTATAGACATGATAAAAGCACAGGTTTTTAGACAGTATGACATCCGCGGCATCGTGGGCGAAGAGCTGAATGAAGAATCCTACTACCTTATAGGCAAAGGATTTGGCAGCTATCTGCGCCGCAAAGGGCTGAGCACCATCGCCCTGGGTGGAGATGCCCGCCTCACCACACCGGAACTGAAGGCTGCCTTTGTAAAAGGCGCGCTGGAAACAGGTTGCGACGTGACCGATATTGGCATCGTGGCCACTCCGGTGCTCTATTTCTCGATCTGGAAACTCAAAATGGACGGCGGCGCGATGATAACCGCGAGCCACAACCCTTCCCAATACAACGGCTGCAAGCTGAATCTGGGACTGGGCTCCGTGTATGCCGAAGAGCTGCAAAAAGTGTTGCGGATCATCCAGGCGGAGGATTTCGTGACCGGCGAAGGCCACTACAGCAAAGATGATACCATCAACGATGCCTACATCGAATACATCATCCAAAACATCCATCTGGAACGCCCCGTGAAAGTGATCGTGGATGGCGGCAACGGCATGGGAGGGCCTTATCTGCCGGAAATCCTGCTGCGCCTCGGTTGCGAAGTGATCGAGATGTATTGCGATCCGGATGGAAACTTCCCCAACCATCACCCCGATCCCACCGTGGAGAAAAACATGACAGACCTCTCCCGCGCCGTGGTCGCCGCGGAATATGAACTGGGAATTGGCCTGGATGGAGACGCCGACCGCATCGGAGTGGTGGACGAGAAAGGCAAGATGCTGTTTGGGGATCAGATCCTGAACATCCTGGCACGGGACTACCTGAAAGAGAATCCCGGCAAGACGGTCATCGCTGATGTGAAGTGCTCCAAGAACCTCTTTGACGACATCCGCAAACATGGCGGCGTGCCGATGATGTATAAAACCGGACATGCCAACATCAAGATGAAGATGAAGGAAATCGGGGTGGAATTCGCGGGCGAAATGAGCGGACACGTGTTTATGGCAGACCGCTATCTGGGCTTTGACGATGCCATCTACGCCGGATGCAGGATGATCGAGATCGTTTCACAGACTGACGCGCCGGTCAGCACTTATCTGGCTGACCAGCCCAGGATGCATAACACGCCAGAGTTGCACATCAAGTGCGCGGATGAAAGGAAGTTTGACGTTGTGGCCAAGGTCTGCGCCGAATTCAAGGCAGAAGGCTACGACGTGAACGACATCGATGGAGCCAGGATCACCTTCAGCGACGGATGGGGACTGGTGAGGGCTTCCAATACAACGCCCGTGCTGGTCACCCGCTATGAAGCAGAATCAGAAGCCCGCATGAACGAGATCAGGGAACTGATCGAAGGCAAGATCAACAAGTATATCTAAACCCGAGAATCCACTGGCTGGACCGGGAACGTTTCGGACCCTGTGGCTGGAAACGCCGCGGGGTCCACTTTTTTGCCTGCCAATTGCCCGGCAAGGGGCAGGATCTATTTCTGTATGTCAGCAGCGCTTGAGGGCCTCGATGAACTGGCTGGTCGCGTCCAGCTCCAGCAGGCGTTGTTCTCCGCTCTGCAGGTCTTTAAGCAACGCTTTGCCTGCCGCAGCCTCGTCTTCGCCGATGATCAGCGCGAAACGCGCCTGGCAGTTGTTAGCTGCCTTCAACTGGGCTTTGAATGAATTCTTGGTGGGATCGTATTCCACCCAGACGCCACCCAGGCGGAGCTGGCTGAGCAGAGGCAATGCCAGTTGCTGAGCCGCGGGCCCCATGGTGATGAGATAGGCGTCCGCAACAGGTCTGGCACCAAGGTCAATCTGTTCTTCACGCAAGGCCAGCAACAGGCGTTCGAATCCTCCCGCGAAACCAATGGCCGGGATGTTCTTGCCGCCAATCTGTTCCAGGAGGCCATTGTAGCGTCCTCCGCCCGCCAGGGAGTTTTGGGCGCCCAATCCTTCATAGACCACCTCAAAGGCGGTGTTGGTGTAATAATCCAAACCCCGCACTATCCTGGGGTTGATCACGAAGGGAATGTTCATCCGGGCCAGGAAGTCCTGCACAGAGGCAAAATGCTCCTTGCAGGGCTCATCCAGATAGTCAAGTTGCGAGGGTGCGCCCTGGGCGATCTGCTTGCAGGTCTTCACCTTGCAATCCAAAAGCCGGCGCGGTTTTTGGCTGTGGCGAATCTGGCAATCCGGACAAAGTTCGTTCAGATGGGGAGCAAAGTAATCCTGCAAAGCCTTATCGTATGCCTTTGAACACTCCGGGCATCCCACGCTGTTCAGTTCCAGGCGCATCCTTTTGATGCCCAGGACAGACAGGTAGTTCCACAGGATGGAGATCACTTCCGCGTCAAAATAGGGATGGTCGCTGCCGATGAATTCGATGCCATATTGGTAAAATTGACGGTAGCGTCCCGCCTGGGGGCGGTCGTAGCGGAACATCGGGCCAACGTAATAGAGCTTGGAGTGGGCTGCGCCTATGTCCAGCCGGTTTTCCAGATAGCTGCGCGCCACCGGGGCGGTTCCCTCCGGGCGGAGGGCAAACTCGCGCCCTTTTTGGTCTGTAAAGCGGTACATTTCTTTTTTGACCACATCCGAAGTCTCTCCGGAGCTTCTTTCAAAGAGCTGGGCCTGTTCAAAGACCGGCGTGGTAATCTCCTCATAGCCGCAGGCCGCAGCCAGTTGGCGAAACTCAGAGATGATCTTGTGCCAGTCGTGGCTCTGGGAAGGCAGGATATCGTAAGTCCCGCGCGGAATCTTGTAGTTCATATCAAAACCTCATGCAATGCCATGTCTCAGGGCAAAGGTGTTTCGTCAAGTTGCAAATTGGGATACCGCACCCCGCTCAGGTACAGGCCCTGGGCTGGGGCGGTCACCACCAGGCGCTGCCTGGGGTTCTTTTCTGCCAGGATATTCAGCAGCTCCTGAGGGCCAAGGTCAAAATGGGAAAGATTCACCAGGGTGCCCACAATCCTTCTGACCATATTGTGCAGAAACCTGTCCGCGGTGATGTCGAAGCGAACCAAATCCCTCCACTCGTAAATATCCAGTTTGGAGAGTGTGCAGATGTGGTTTGGCACCAATGGATTGTCCCTGCTCAGTGAGCTGAAATCGTGACTCCCCAACAAGTGCTCCGCGAGTGTTTGCAAAGATTCCAGGCTGAATTTGCTGCGCGGCATGAAGCCGGCAAAAAGCCTGTTCAGGGGTGTTTTCTCCCTGGCCAGCAGATAGATGTAGCTGCGCGCCATGGCACTGTAGCGGGCATGGAAATCCTGCGGCACAGGCCAGACGCCGGTAACCAGAAGATCGTCCCGCAGCTTGGTATTCAATGCCAGTTGCAATTGCAGGGATGTCATCTTGCCTTGATAGTCAAAGTGAGCGTAGTGAGCCAGGGCATGCACTCCCGCGTCTGTGCGGCCGGAACCGGTCAGACCCGGATGCCTGATCCCCAACTGCCTGAAAGCCGAGATCAGGTCTCCCTGGATGCTTCTGCCCGCGCATTGCACCTGCCATCCCCGGAAGGCCAGGCCGTCATACATCACCCGCAGCAGATATCTGGCCATTAATTTCTCACAAAGACAGGATCAGGATCATGCAGCAAAGCAGGCACAAGGCGATCAGATTGGATCCGGAGACCTGGGCGATATCCTCACTGCCGCTATGGATTTTCCTGATCTGAGCCTCGATCACATACGAATTGCCCGCAACCTCTTTTCCGACCGCGACCAACCTGTCGAACACATTGCCGATATTGTCGGCGGAACGGATCCCCGAGGCGGCAAACCGATGCAGGTAAGCCCTCAGAAACAAGGCCGTGGCAAGGCTGAAGTGCACCAGGCGGCTGCCCCAGCCAGTGTTACGCAGACAACGGGTATCGTGCAGGACTCTGCGCAGGGATAGATTTCCAAAAACATACACGGTGACCACAATGAAGAACACTATCTTTGCCGTGAACAGCAGCATCTCCAAAAAACCTGTGCCAAAGAGAGTGGCAAAGACCCAGTAGCCAGCCAGGAAAGGTAGGCTTATACGCAGGGCTTTCAAGATTTTGGCATAACATTCAAGATCCAGCAGCAGAAACAGAAGAAACAGGACAGTAAGTCCCAAAATCTGCTTGAGGGATGCCTCCAATGCCCCCATCAGAGAAAGGATCAGGATTACAATCCGCAACCAGAAGTTCTGCTCACTCAACAGTGATCTGGTTTCGTTCATTTATTCTTGAGGCTCGGTTTGTTTGTCGGAGGGAGCTTCCACAGGCTCAGGCGCAGTGATTGGTTCTTCAGGCGTTTCCGTGGGGACATCGTCATCAACGGCTGGAGCCTTGTCCTCTTCCTGCGCGGATTGATCCTGAATCAATTCCGGGTTCTGGTCTGCCAAACCTTTTTCTTCTTCCTGCGCTTTCAGCGAATCGTCAACCGCGGCAAGTGTGTCTGCAACAGCAGACGACTTCGCGGCAGCCTGCCATCTCTCCAACAAGTCTTGGTTCAGGGAAAAGTCTTTGCCATTAAAGAATCTGCGCGTCAGGCTGGCATAATCGCCGCTCTGTTCCAGCTTGAGCACTTCTTCCAAATAGGGTTTGGCACGGGCTGTGTCCCCCGCCGCAAAGGTATAATGCCAGCCCAGGCGGAAATTCGCTCTCAGCTTGACGCTGTGATATTGAGATTCTGTAAGTTCGCCAAGTATTGCCACCATGGAATCCGGCGCCGCTTCGGACAGGCCCAGGGCGTGATCCAGCGCTTTCTCTTCGGCGTCTTCCTCTGGATCGATCAGGCGGGCAGGCTCGCCCCGCAGCATGGAAGCAAGGGCGTTGGTATATTTGCTGCGCGGATACTGCTCCTCCATGCCTGCATATATCTCCTGCACCCTTTCCTGCTGGCCATCCCGCCGGTTGTGGATACTGGCCTTGGAAAACATTGCCAGGGGAATGATCTCCGCAGAGTAACGCCTCAGCATCTCCGCCATCTGTTCCAGTCTGTTCCCGCCTTGGTTTATCCGGGTTTGAAGGGCAGCTTTTTCTGCTTCCAGCTTTCTCCTGCGATCAGCCGCAGACTCGGGTTTTTGTTCCTGGACCTCGGCTAGATCAGCCGCCAGTGAATCGGCAGGCGGATTATCCGGCTCCAGGATTTCCGGTTCCGGCTTGTCTGGCTCGCTTGCCACCGCGGTGGAATCGGCGGCTTGCTCTGTATCGAGCTGAGTGAAAAGACTGTCCGCGACAGTCAGGCTGTCTGCAGCAAGAGTGGTTTCCGGCTTTGGCTGTTCACCCGCTTTCACCGCATTCAGACTGTCTTGCAGGGCAAGTTCGGAAAGCACCAGCGACAGCGAATCCAGTTCAGCCTCCAAGCCCGGCAAGAGCAGGAAGAGAGAGTCATGTTCAGCCTGGATGCCCGCTTGTGAATCGATAAGCCGCTGATACAGCATCAGAGCGGAGTCAGGCAGATCGAAGGGGCTAAGATAGTTCTCGGCAGCCGCCAAATGATAGTCCAGATACTCCTGCAAGCCAGCCCGGGGGGTCACTCCGCTGCCCTGCTTGAGCTGGTTGACAGCCGAATTCTTGCGCTGGGAAATCTCTGAATAGGGAGAGCCAACCAGCTCGGAGCGGACCTTGCCGTAAGCCACGCCAGCCTTTTCGAGGTCACCCAGACGGTAAAAATAGTATTCTCCCAGAAAGTACTGGTTAGCCGCGGAACTTGCCGTGCGGGGATAGTCTTTGCTGATGTTCTCCGCCAGCTTCAGAGCCTCCTCATCCTGGCCTGTGGCGAAAAGCAGCCTGACGCGCAGAACACTCGCCTGGGAAATGCTTTCCGGGCGGTATTCGTCTTTGAGCAGTTTGCGCACCAGTTTCAACCCCTCGTCATACCGTTTCAGTTCATACAGGTTCAGGCCGGCGTAATATCTGGCGTCCAGCTTCATGTCCTTGGTTATGTTCCGCATATCTATGATCTTTTCAAACTCTTGCAAGGAAGCTGGATAGTCCTGCTGGTCATAGTAGTTTTTGCCAAAGAGGAAGTGCGCCTCGTGGTATTCCCTGCTCTTGGGATAGTCGGTGATGATCTTTTCCAGCCAATACTGCGCTCTGTGAAAATCCTTGTCCTTGATCTCAAAATCCGCCAGGGTCAGCAGAGCCTTGGGATGCAGCTTCTTCTGCAGCGGATCACGGATGAAATCCTCCAGCAGATCCTCCGCCTGCTCAGGCTGATTGATCTCCCTCAATACCCTGGCCAGCCAGATGTGCGACTCTCCATAGAATGGGCTGTCCGGGAAACCCGCGATCAGCGCCTCAAACTGGTCTTTGGCCTGAAACGCGCTATTGCCCTTCAGATAGAGGGCTTGCGCCATCAGATAGAGGGCGTCGTCGGTCTTGGAACTCCTCTTTTTATTGCTAAGGATGATACCGCATTTTTTAATGGCCTTGGTATATTCATCCACAGCCTGCGAAGAGGGGCGTCCATTGGCAGTCAACGGCCTGGACTTGGCGTCATTGAAGTATTTCCTGGCGTTGTACATCGTGTTGTTCAAGCCGCAGGAAAAACCAAGCAGCAGGACACAACAGAGCAGCAGACGGTATTTTCTCATGTTACCATGATGCCCGGGGCAAATGATTCTGTCAATACAAATCCACACCGGCAGATTTTACCGCTTGCAGCAGACTGTGGGAACTGAGCACTGCGATGGCGTCCCTCACGAGGGTGTACATAACCCTGTCTTCGCCCAGGGAAGGAACGCATTCGCGGAATTTGGACTTTGCCGCTTCCAGGCAGGGTGAGCTGGGAACAGCCCGTTCGTCCAGCCCTTGCATGGCAGCCATCAATTCGATAGCCAGCACTCCCCTAACATTGTCAACCACTTGCAATAGCTTATTCGCGGAGACCGAGCCCATACTCACATGATCCTCCTGATTGGCGGAGGTGGGAATGCTGTCCACGCTGGCGGGATGGGTGAGCACCTTGTTTTCTGAAACCAGCGATGCCGCCGTAAGCTGGGCGATCATGAAGCCGGAATCGACTCCCGGCCTTTTTGCCAGGAACGCGGACAAACCACGGTTGAGCGCGGGATTCAGCAGTTGTTCCATCCTGCGTTCTGAGATATTTGCCAGCTCAGCGATGGCAATGGCCATGGCATCCAAAGCGATGGCCAGAGGTTCACCGTGGAAGTTTCCGCCGGAGATCACAGTTTCCTCATCCGGGAAGATCAGAGGGTTGTCCGTGGCGGAGTTTATCTCGATCTCCAACACTCCGCGAGCGTAAGCCAGCGCGTCTCTCACGGCGCCATGCACCTGAGGCGTGCAGCGCAGGCTGTAGGCATCCTGCACATTGCCGCAATCCAGGTGGGATTCCCTCAGTTTGCTGCCTTGCAGCAGATTGCGCAGATTTGCCGCGCTCGACCGCTGCCCCGGATGAGGCCGCAGGTTATGGACCAGTGCGTCGAAAGCGCGGGGGGTCCCTTTCAAGGCGTCGATGCTGCAAGCCGCGTTGATATCCGCCTGTTGGCAAAGCCGTTCCGCTTCCAGCAGGCTCAACACGCCCAAAGCCGCCATCACCTGGGTGCCATTGTTGAGCGCCAGCCCTTCCTTGGCTTGCAACTGAACTGGTTTGATGCCCGCCCTGCGCATGGCTTCCGCGCCGGAAAGCACCTGATCCTGATACTCAGCTTCGCCTTCGCCAAGCAGCGGCAAAGCCAGATGGGAAAGGGGCGAAAGGTCTCCACTGGCGCCCACCGATCCCCGCATCGGGATAACCGGATGCACGCCGGCGTTTAACATGTCCACCAGGGTTTGCAGCGTTTCCAGGCGGATGCCGGAATGCCCTTTGGCCAAAACATTGATGCGGAGCAACATGATCGCCCGTGTCTGCTCGCGGGTGTAGGCTGGGCCGATGCTGGTCGCGTGGCTGCGGATCAGGTTGACCTGCAGTTCGGCAATATGTTCCGGGGGAACGGTTACCGTGCTGAACTTGCCAAAACCGGTGGTGAGCCCATATACAATATCTCCCCGCTGAATTACCTTATCCACATAAGCACGGCATTTTTGCACCTTTCCCACACACTCATCGCTGAGCGCAATTGGAACCCGACCAACAGCGATGGCCTCCACCTGCCTCAGATCCAGACTGTTTCCATCGATCATTATTGTTTGCATTAAAATCCTCGGTTGGTGCCGCAGGTCTGACCCATCAACGCCAAAGCAAGCGGCAGATTGTTTGGCGCAAACTATTTCCCCTGTCCTTTTTTGTCAAATGGCATTAACGAATTGACCAGCCGTATCGCCGTTTCGCTTGAGCCGATGCTGTCAGATCTGTGTACAGGCAACAGGAATCCAGATAATCAAGCCACATCCCACCCCGCCATCACTCTCATTTGCAAATCAGCCTCAAGCATGGCACAACCGTAGGTCAACCTTATAATTTATAAGGAATACCTAAGGATGATGGGGCAAAAGCCAGGAGCAGCAAGGGCGGGCGGTGTGAAGGATTTTGGATATGGTACAGCATATTATGTGATAACGTGAACTATCTGACATCTGTAATCCGCCATCTCCGTAATGAGTTACAACTAAAAAGGCGGGACCTGGATCCCGCCTTTATGCTATTTTATCATTGATTTAGTGTTTATGGGTGGCTTCTGCTGTAACCTGTCCGGTGTTGACCGAGCGTTTGAAGTAATGGGTATGCAGCAGCTTGAGAGCAAGCTTGGAGTTAGGTTCGCCCAAGAAGCGCTCATAGACCTTCAACACTTCAGGATTGCGATGGGAAAGGCGTACTGGCAGGCTGCGGTCCTCGGCATAGAGGGCCTGTCCACGCCTGGCGCGGGACGCGATATCGTTGCCGTAAGGCTGTCCGCCGCCACCTACGCAACCGCCGGGGCAAGCCATGATCTCAATGAAATGCCAGGGAGATTCGCCTTTGGTAGCCAGGCCTTCGCGCACCTGATCCATCACCTTGCGGGCGTTGGAGAGTCCGTGGGCCACAGCCACATGCACATCGCCGAAACCGGGAATGTTGACCGTGGCTTCCTTGACGCCATCAAGGCCGCGTACTGCAAGGATTTCCAAGTCCTCAAGATCAGTCTTGGTGACAAGGTAATAAGCCGAACGGATGGCGGCTTCCATCACACCGCCGGTGGCACCAAAGATGGTTCCGGCACCGGTGTAGAAGCTCATGCCTTCATCGGGTTCCTCTTCAGGGATGTTGGCGAAATCGATTCCGGCTTCCTTGATCATGCGGATTAGCTCGCGGGTGGTGAGCACATAGTCTGTATCCTGAAATCCGGAGTCACTCAGTTCTGGACGTCGTGCTTCGAATTTTTTGGCGGTGCAGGGCATTATCGCTACGGACACGATCTTGGCGGGATCGATATTGTTTTCCTTGGCATAATAGGTTTTGGAAAGGGTGCCAAACATACTCATGGGCGACTTGGCAGTGGAAACGCAATCCGCGAGGTCGGGATAGTAGGTTTCCATGAACTTGACCCAGCCAGGTGAGCAGGAGGTGATGAGGGGGCGCTTTTCGCCAGCCACCAGCTTGGCAACACATTCCGTTCCCTCTTCCATGATGGTTAGGTCGGCAGTGAAGTTGGTGTCCATCACGCTGTCGAAGCCTATCTTACGCAGCGCGGCATACATCTTGTTGGGGGTGACCGATCCGAAAGGCATGCCAAACTCTTCGCCCAGGGATACCCTGATGGAAGGGGCTTCCTGCACGATAACGTGCTTTTCGGGATCAAGTATCGCTTCCCAGACCGCGTCGATCTCGCTGCGCTCACGCAGGGCGCCGGTGGGGCAATAGACCGTGCATTGGCCGCAATTCACGCAGGGGCTGTTGGCCATGCCCAGGCTGAAAGCGGTATCCACATGTGAGTCTATTCCACGATCCGCGAAGGTGAGGGCATAGACGGTCTGAACTTCGTTGCAAACCGTGATGCAGCGTCCACAGGCGATGCATTTGTTGACGTCGCGGACGATGGATAGCGAGCTATCATCGACTGGATCTTTGCGCAGAATGCTGGGCAGACTCTCGGGATCCACACCCAGGTTGTTGGCCAGGGTCTGAAGTTCGCATTTGTTGTTTGCCGCGCAGGTGGGGCAAACCACATCGTGGTTGGAGAGGATCATCTCCACCAGGGTTTTGCGGTAGGTGCGCAGTTTCTTGCTATTGGTGACAACCTTCATGCCTTCTGCCACCGGGGTGCAGCAGGCACGCTTGGGAACGGGGCTGCCTACCAGTTCCACCACACAGACCCCGCAATTGGCTGTTGGCGGGAGGTCGGGATGGTAGCAGAGGCGGGGGATATAGATCCCGTGTTTGTCGGCAGCTTCGATGATGGTCATCGTATCAGGGACTTCCAGATGTTTGTCATCGATCCAGATGTTTACTGTTTTAGCCATGTTCTAATCCTCTTTATTTACTTTTTGTAATCGCAATGAACTCATCTTTGAAGTTCTCGATGGCCGAGCGGACGCCCATTATGGGAGATTGGCCCAGCGCGCAGAAACTGGTCTGCTGCATGGTTTCGGCAATGGTAAGCATGAGGTCCACGTCCTCCATTGTGCCTTTACCTTTCTTGATCTTGGAGATGAGACGATAGAGCTGCTGCGTGCCGTTGCGGCAGGGAGCGCATTTTCCGCAGGATTCGTGGCGGAAGAAGCGCAGGATGGACCAGAGTATGTCAACAATGCTCTGATGCTCGTTCATGACCAGTATGGCCCCTGAACCGAGCACAGCAGCGTATTGGTTGAGACTGGAAAAGTCCATCTTGACGTCCAGCAGTTTGTCCGGCAGGATCACGCCAGCCGCGCCGCCAACCAGAGCGGCTTTGAAGCGGAAGCCTTTTTTCATGCCGCCGGCATAATCATTGATGATGGTGCGCAGGGTGGTGCCCATATCCACTTCGCAGAGACCGGGATGAGCAACGTCGCCCAGGATCGTATAGACCTTGGTTCCGGTGCATTCCGGTGTGCCGTGCTTCATGAATTCATCGGCTCCCTTTTGGATGATGAAGGGCACATTGGCAAGGGTCTCCACGTTGTTGACCACCGTGGGGCACTTCCAGAGGCCTTCCACGCCAGGGAAAGGCGGTTTCCAGCGGGGATTGCCGCGGTTGCCTTCGAGGGACTCGATGAGGGCCGTTTCCTCTCCGCAAACGTAGGCTCCGGCGCCGATCTTGATAAAGATATCCAGATCAAAACCGCTTCCGAAGATGTTCTTGCCCAGGATGCCATATTCGCGGCACTGGTCAATAGCCTTCTGAAGGCGGTCGATGCAGAGCTTGTATTCGCCGCGGATATAGATCCAGGCTTGGGTGGCACCCACCGCGCGGGCGCAGATCATGGTTCCTTCCAGCAGTTGATGCGGGTCGCCCTCCATGATCAGGCGGTCCTTGAAGGTGCCGGGTTCGCCTTCGTCAGCATTGACTACCACATACTTCTGGGGAGCGTCAATGGGGGCTGTGAAGTTCCACTTCACTCCAGCCGGGAAGCCTGCTCCGCCACGACCGCGTAAACCGGATTTCTTGACCTCGGCCACGATATCGGCAGGCTGCATCCGGGTAAGGGCTTTTTCCCAGGCTTCATAGCCGCCGGCACCGATATATTCGTCGATGTTTTCCGGATCGATGATGCCTGAATTGCGCAGGACTATACGATCGGAGTAGTTCAGTTTGGGGCTGAATTTGCCGCCGTCATCCAGCATCAGGCGTTTAAGTGGACGTCCTTTCAGGAAATGTTCGGAGACCAGCTCCGGGACATCTTCCAGCTTGACGTCTTGATAGTTGATGTTTTCAGGATACACGCTGAGACAGATTCCGCGCCCGAAGAAACCGAGGGGGCCTGTCTCCAATATGTTTATCTCTTCTTGTAAGTTATGCTTGGCAAGCTCGAGGCGCAGGGCTTTGATGAAGTCCTGCACGCCCGCCATAATTGAAGTCTCGTTGATCCCAACGAGAACATGGCTGCGAAAGAATTTCATCTTTTACCCCCTTCTCACTTTCTCGATGATCTCTTCCACTTTTTCTTCGGTGAGATCGCCATAGACATCGTTGTTGATCATCATCACAGGCGCGTTTCCGCACACACCAAGGCAAGCGCAAAGCTCCAGAGTGAAGCAGCCGTCTTTGGTGGTCTCGCCCACTTCGGTGTCCAGCAGCGTCTTCAGCTTGCGCAGGATGTTTTCGGAGCCCTTTATATAACAGGGCGGAGATTCGCACAGACGGATGATGTTCTTGCCCCGAGGCTTGGTGCTGTACATGGTGTAGAATGTAAGCACGCCATAGATATGGTTGGCCGGCACTCCCAGATACTCCGCCACGGTCTGGACAGCTTCCTCAGAAATGTAATGCTGAGGATGGCTGTTCTGGATCTCGTGCAGGATATAGATCAGGTTGTCTTTATCGGGAGCGTATTTGCTGCAGATTTCCTGGTACATAAGTACTCCTTAATCTTCACGCGCCTTTTGTTTAAGCATTTCTTCCTTGTGGGCACTGACGTCGCTGTGCACTCCAGGGATACGGTCGATCGCTTTCACGGGACAGACATCCTGGCAGTTTCCGCATTTGACGCAATCCACTTGGCCAATGGTATATTTATCTTCACGCGAACCGGATATGCAGTTCACCGGGCACTTGCGCGAGCAGAGGGAACAACCGATACAGCGTGATTTGTCGATCTTGAAATGGAAGAGGTCCGGGCAAACCTTGGTGTGGCAAGCTTTGTCTTTGATATGGGCCTCATATTCATTACGGAAGTAACGGATGGTGGAGAGGACAGGATTGGGTGCTGTTTGCCCAAGCCCGCATAGCGAAATCTTGGAGACAGTCTCACCCAGGCGCTGCAGTTCCTCGATATCCCCTTCCCGGCCTTCACCTTTGGTGATACGGTCAAGAATGTTGTACATCTGTTTAAGTCCGATCCGGCAGGGGGGGCATTTGCCGCAGGATTCATCCACGCAGAAATCCATGAAGAACTTGGCAACGTTGACCATGCACTTCTGGTCGTCCATCACGATCACGCCGCCGGAACCCATCATGGCTCCGCGCGCTTTCAGGGTTTCATAATCAACTGGAACATCCAGATGCTCTGCCGTGAGGCAGCCGCCGGAAGGACCTCCCAATTGAACCGCTTTGAAGTCACGTCCGCCGATCATGCCGCCACCCACGTCAAAGATCATCTCACGCAGGGTGATACCCATCGGAACTTCGACCAGACCGGTATTTTTGATGTCACCGGTAAGAGCAAATACCTTGGTGCCTTTGCTGGTTTCGGTGCCCATGGAGGAAAACCACTTGGCGCCTTTCACAAAGATGGTGGGCAGGTTCGCCAGGGTCTCCACGTTATTCACCACGGTGGGTTTGCCCCACAAGCCGCTCACAGCAGGATAAGGTGGCTTGGGAGTGGGATTGCCGCGTTCGCCTTCGATGGAATGGATCAGAGCCATTTCCTCACCGCAGACGAATGCGCCTGCTCCGGTGCGGACTTCAGCTTCAAAACAGAAATCCGTTCCGAAGATGTTTTTGCCCATCAGGCCAACTTCTCGGGCCTGCTCGATGGCTTGCTTGATCCTCTTGATAGCCAGGGGATACTCGGCGCGGATGTAGAAGAATCCCTGGGAGGCACCGATTGAGTAGGCGCAAAGCATCATGCCTTCAAGGATTCTGTGGGGATCGCCTTCCAAAAGCGAGCGATCCATGAAGGCTCCGGGGTCTCCTTCATCGCCGTTGCAGATCACATACTTCTGGTCTTCTTTGCGATCGTGCACCATCTTCCATTTCATGTGGGTGGGGAAACCACCACCACCACGGCCACGCAGACCGGATTCTTTCACCACGTCTATGGCCTGTTGAGGCGTCATCTGGGTGAGAGCGGTGCCCAATGCCTCGTATCCGCCGGTGGCGATATACTCTTCCAGGCTTTCCGGATCGATGAAGCCGCAGTTGGCCAGAGCTACTTTAACCTGTTTCTGATAGAAAGGCACTTCCTTGTGGGCAGCGATGGTCTTATCTTCGTCCTGCAGCATCAGCCGCTGGACAGGGCGTCCCTTCATAAAGTGCTCGGTTACTATCTCTTCCACATCTTCCGGAGTTACTTTCTTGTAGAAGATGCCTTCGGGATAGATAACCATCACAGGGCCGTAGTCACAGGGCCCCATACAGCCGGTTTCGATGATGTTGATTTCGTTGGTCAGGCCTTTCTCGCTGAGAACAGCGTGAAACCTTTCCTTGATTTTCAGCGCGCCCGCCGATATACAGCCTGAGCCACAGCAGATCAGCAGGTCAATTCTTTTCAAAGACATTTCTTTCCCTCCGTCAGTTACCCGTGGCAACCACGTAATCGGAAACTATCCTGCCGTTGACGATGTGCTCCACGACCACTTTTCTTACTTTGTCAGGGGTCATATTGCCATAGGTGACCTTGGGTTTCCCCTCTTCGATCAAATCCACTACCGGTTCCAGCGAGGACAGTCCCTTTTCCCCTGTCTGAGTCACGAGGACATCAGTCAGATTGCGGTTGGAAATCTCTTCCAGGAAGGTTTTCATGACTTCACGAGCGCCCATGGCGATGCCGGATGTTCCCATCCCGACAACGATCTTGATGCGCACGCTTGAGCCACGAAGCTTCATTTCTTCCTGGGCTTTCTCACGGATTTTCTTAAGGTCTGCGAGTGTCTTCATCAGACCACCTCCATGTTTGTATTTTGTATTCCTTCTTGTAAACTTTGATCGATGTATTCGATCACATCTGGGTAGGTAAGCGGGATGTCTCCCAGCTCTTCTTTTATTGCTGCCGTGCTGAAGTGGAAGGATTGCTCCCTCCCCTTTTCACGGAACAGCAAAGTGATCTGAAAATCCACATCCGGATGCCCGATAATGACACCCAAGAGAGTGTCCTTGAGATTACCCAGGGGCATCCTGTCGATGTGATCCAGCTCAAAGTCCGCGGTTAAAACGGTCCCAAAGCCTGGTTCGCTGGTCATGTTGAAACTACCGTTGGCAAGTTCCGCGTTCTGCTTGAACAGTGGAATGCCCAAGCCCACCTTTTTGGCCCGTTTTTCTTTGCTTGTATAGAAAGGATTCTGAGCCATCTCCAGAGTCCCGGTGTCCATACCAACGCCATCATCTTCCACAATGATGCGCAACAGGTTCTGTTTATGGTCGTTGATCACACGGACCTTGATGTTTTTCGCGGTAGCCCGGACTGAGTTTTCAATGATATCCAGCAGATGCAGTGAAATGTCTTGCATTACAACATCCGCATCAGTCGTATCTTTTCAGAATTTCGTTGATCTTGTCCCGAGTTTCGATTCTGCCAAAGGTGTCTTCCCCGATCACAAAGACCGGAGCCAAAGAGCAAGCCCCCACACAACGCACCGCGCTAACGGTAAAGCGGCCGTCGGAAGTGGTTTCGCCAACTTCCACCCCCAGTTCGTCGCTGATCATCTGCAACAGGCGAGGCGCGCCTTTCACAAAGCAGGCGGTTCCCATGCAGATGTTGAGGGTGTGTCTTCCGCGGGGTTTCATTGAAAAGAAGTTGTAAAAAGTCACCACCCCGTAGATCTTACTGGCGGGAATGTTCATTTCCTGGGCAATGAACTCCTGAACCTCGATGGGCAAATATCCAAAGATCTCCTGGGCGTTGCGCAGGATCTCAATGAGCGGGTTGCGCAGATTCTTTCTTTCTGCAATGACAGCGCGCAGTGTGTCATATAGCAGGTTGTCTTGTTGAGAAATGGGATTCATTTCTCCTCCTGTTCTATATTTTTTATACTAATAATCTTCTTTCTTCCAGGTGAAGGGCTGCCTTGGCCAGTTCGGACACTCTTGCTTCGTGCGCGAACACCTTGCTGCTGCCACTGCCCAGATCGTTCAGATAGTGGGCATCGGAACAGCGTAAAAAGGCTTTCCCCCGCAGTTCAGGATGTTTGGACAGATATTGTTCCAGATTGAGCCCGGCACTAATACCCAACAAGGGAAAGACAGGTTCCGCAGGCAGAAAACCAAGTTGACTCATTATACTGTTCACTTCGGCATCGATATGCGCCGGAACGCAGTATCCGCCATACTCCATTGCCTTTGCCACGGACGTGTTCAAGTCCCAGAGGGAGGAGTTGATCAAGGCTCTTTGTTCCATTCCTAAAATGTTCTCATTTTCGTCAATGATTACTTGATCCCCAAAGAAATCAGGATCGTTGGGCAGCGGCAGCAGCGACTCATATAGCTCGGCACCAAATGCCTGCGCCTTGTCCGGCTGGTCAAAATACACCAACAGATGTATTTCTTCCGCGGTCTGAACTTCCACACCCCAGGTAAAACCAACCCCCTCCCGCGCCGCAACGGCAGCATAAGCCGGACAGTTTGCCAGAGTGTTGTGGTCCGTGATCGCCATCCAATCTATCCCCAGGCTTTTAAGGCATCCTATCAGAGCTTTGGGAGCCATTTCCAAGCCCCCGCAGGGTGAAAGGACAGTGTGGATGTGCAGATCTGCGGTAAACCAGCGCATCGCATCCTATTTTTGGAGCAGAGTGTAAAGAACTCCCGCCAGAGAAAAGCTATCCATCTCACTTGAGCAGATGCAGATGCCCTCTTCACTGGCTTTATCGATCACCGCTTGCTCGGGAATGTTGCCTTTGGACAGGATGATCGCCGGAACGCCGGTCATGCTTGCCACCGCAATGGTGTTCAGGTGCTTCATGATCGTGATCCAGGCCTGGCCTTCCCTGGCTGAGCCCATCACGTCGCTGAGCATGTCGCAGACATAGCCGCCCTTCAAAACGATCTCGCGCGGATCGAGCCCGGGAGTGTGATTAGTCCCCTCGATCTCCATCAGATAGTCGTGCAAAGTTATCATTCTTTATCCTGTGCTGAGTTTATTTCTTCTTGTTTGATCTCTTCTTCCACCTGGCTGTGCCTGCGTAGCAGCACTATGCAGTCCTCGATTGTTGCCTTGCCCTGTACGATGTCCTCCGCCAGTGCATAGCAGGAGGGAGACCCGCAGGCGCAACAATTGAGGCCCGGCAGACTTGTGAGGATCTCATTGAGTTTCTTCATCTTGACTATGGCTTTCTTGATGTCCTTGTCCAGTTCCAATATCGGACGCGAAGAAAGGGGAGCCACATCGAACTCACCTTCGTGATACAGGTCGACCAGATCCTGGACGTCAATCTTCTTGTCCTCGCCATCCTTGATCATCTTTTTGATGCGGCTCATAGCTACAAAAGGGTTTTCCACATTCAGACAGCCGCCCACGCATCCATTGGTACAACTGCGCAGGACGATGAAGTCGTATTGGTCAAGATAGTGGTCTTCCACCCGGGAAAGTATTTCCATAACGTTGGCAATACCGTTCACCGACAGCGCCCGGATATCTTCGCAGTCAACCAGGTCAGCCTGAACGCCGGACAGCGCCCACATCAGCCCCTTGGGAAAGGTCTCAATATCAGGTGGATTGTTTTGCAGGCGTTTGATATGTTCGCGCACCTTGCCATAGATCATCCCGATCGAGAAAGCGCCGTCCTGCAGATGTTTGTAAGCTCCTTCCGGTTGGTGCACGGCGGTGACATGCGCCACGCAGGGCACGATCAGGAAGATTCCGATCTCATTCTCCTTCAAACCCTTTTCCTGTTTGATACTTTCACGAAGATAGCGGGTGAGGATGCTCATCGGGGCTTCCAGTTGGAAAAGGTTGGGAAGCAGAGACGGATACTTGAGCTGGATAAGGCGCACGACTGTGGGGCAATTGCTGGACAGGATCGGTCTCATGTCCCGATTGGCACGGATATAATCGCGGATCATATCCACCTGAAACTGGGTCACCATCGCCTCTTCCTGCACATCGTCGAAGCCCAGTTCATAAAGCGCCTGTTTGGCCACTTCATAGGAAACATCCTCGGTGAACTGGCCAAAATATGAGGTGGAAAGGATGGCCACCTTGTATTTGAAGTTGTTGATCACATCCAGGGGATCACTGCGGGGGATAATGGCATGGAAGGTGCAGGCCTCTATGCAATTGCCGCAGTCCACGCAGCGAAGGGGATCGATCTGCGCCTTGCGGTCACGCACCCGGATCGCCTCCGTGGGGCAAACCCTTACGCAGGATGTGCAGCCTGTGCAGTTATCTTCCAGGATATGCAGGGCATGAAAGTATTTTTTTTCCTGTTTACTCATCGCTATTGAAATAGACTAAAAACTCCAGCAGGGTCGGATTCCCGTGCTCGGAAAGGATATGCAACGCGTCCGAATTCTTCTTGATATTCGGCAGCCCGAGACCCGCGCCAAAACCAAGTTCGCGCACCATATCATCTGCTGTGGAATAGCCCGGGGTCATGGCTTGTTCGATATCTGAAATACCCGGACCCATATCCTTGAAAATTAAATGTATAAACTCATCATAGATGCGGCACACCATCATTCCGCCCAGGGAATGCGCTGCCACATTGATTTCCGCTTCATAGGCGGCAACTGCAACCCTTCTGAGTATCCCGGGATCCACACCGAGGCGTTTCAATAGGTTTTTCACCTCAGCGGAGCCTTTGCCTGCCTGGTTGAAGTCCTTTTCGGGTATCTGCGATTCCAGCGCCATGTCAGCTTCGGGTTGAGCCGAGAAATAGTCGTTTACGCTTTCCTCAAGCCCGGGCCGGATATACCAGTATTCTCCCATCTCAGATTTTACAGCTGCGAAGCCCTGCATTGAAAAGCAAACCGCTGGAACGGTACATGGTAAGATTGGTACAGATCAAAGGGATGTTGCGCTCTTCCGCCATATCGATGATCTCTTGCAGAGGCCTTTTTCCCCTCACAAAAACAATTCCCACGATGTCGATCATGTCACAAAGGCGGATAACCTGATTGTTGGTAAGCCCGGTAAGCAATAAGGTCGGCTCCTTGGTGCACATCAGGATGTCGCTGATCAGGTCGGACGAGAAGGCGCAGGGCACCTCGATATCGAGATTAGCCCCAGGAAGCAGTATCTCCCCATCCAGAATGGCCACAATTTCTTTCAATTTCATTGAATTTCACCTGCTATATAAAGTGACGTCAGTTCAGAGGATTGATATATTTCGTCAAGTGAATATTTTGGCATTGCGGAATTAAACTTGGATATGGGGTTCAGCCTGTATAGAGTATCAAGTGAAATTGCAAATAGTATCACTTTCGTTGCAAAGCACAACCAGGAAAATGCTGATTCTGAAATAGTATCATAGAGCGGGGGGGCGCAGTAGCATGTGCAATAGCATGTGCAATAAACGTGCACCTTAAGACTGGTATTAATTTATCCAATATACCAATGTCGGAAGTTAGTCCAGATTATGTTGCTGTTGTATCAAGTGTACCAACTCATAGGAGCGCTTGAATGAGGAACTCAAACGCAGGGAGAAATGCATCCGGATATTCCCGGATGAAAAGAAATGATGAGTTCCACTCACTCCTCCGGCATTCCATCGAATACTCCTCTCGACATTAGGAATATATAGATGAATCTGCGTTCAAAGCGGTTCATATAGGTGGAATTAGGCGATAGCATTACCTTTTGATCCAGCTCAACCAGTTTATCGATTTGGTCTTGGTTCAATCTGCCTGTTTTGAACAAACGATCCAGTTCCCATCGGTGAATCAGAGATTCTTTCGTCTCTTCCTCATTTTCCCAGTGATCGCCCAGGTCAATCAGGACGTTTTCCCACTTGCATAACTTGTAGTCGATATCCACGTTTTCCTTAGCGTGATCTGTGTATTGATACAGATTGTCTTCGCGGTACAGGTAGATCAGATCGTGTTGTTCCAGCAGTTCTTCTATCAGGTTCCGATAATGACGGTTGATTATGCCATAACCGGGATCGGCAAAAATGCGCAAATCTGCCTGAATCAGCCTATACTGTTGATCTTCGCTGAGATGATTGCCCCAATAGACTCTTTGGAGGGCGTTACGAATATGGTATATGGACCTACAGTCAGTCTGGTCGCAGCGGATTAGCCCGCTGAGCGCTGCCTCTTCCCAAATCGAGATATAGGCTTCGGTTCTGAGCCTGAAGTAGTCCAATTGGCGTTTGCTAAAGCGATCATCGCCGAGGAGCGGGGCTTGCGGTTTGCCTGTGTTTGTTGCGTCCTCGCTGTACATTTCCATACTCCCTTTGTTCATTGATGAAAGCCTGATATGGAATTGCCAGAGATTTGTCAATATACAAATCAGTTACCGAAGATGGGTAATTCTTTCCAAGCGGATCGTGGACGTGCCTGATAACTGGAGATAGAAACGTTGGCAAACCCCTCCAATTAGCAATGATCCTAAAAAAGCTACTTGACAGATATAGGGACAGAGCAGAGTATGAAAAGCATCTCTAAAAGACCGTTGAACAATCTGGTATTTATAGCCTGCTTTTCCAGGGAAGTGCCATACTGCTGCCAAGTTACACAAAAACCAACCTGATAGTTGTCGGGGTTGGGGGCATATTTCCCCTCGCATGGAACCTCGCCCCCATTTGCATATCTCTTTGTCCCGCTTGCTGTTGACCTGTCATCCTTAGGTCAACCTTATAAATTATAAGGAAGACCTAAGGATGACCCTTGTAAAACCCCAGCCCTTATATGAGGGCCAAGTGGCTGGCTCGCGGTTGCAATGACAAAAAGCACTTATTTTACCAGGAGCATCTTCCCGCTGCCGTCAAATCCATTCGCCTGAAGGCGATAGAGATAGACGCCGCTGGCCACCGGTTTCCCCCGGTCGTCCCGACCGTCCCATGCCACATTGTGCCGACCAGTGCTTTTTGCAGCCTGGAGCAAGCTGCGCACCAGTTGCCCCTTCAGGTTGTAAACAGAAAGCCTTACCTGGGAAGCTTTGCCCAGGGTGAAGCTGATTTCCGTGTTGAGTTTGAAGGGGTTGGGAGAGTTGCCCTGCAAGCCGGCAATAAACTCCGGCGCGGCAGGATCATCGGCAGATGTGTAAGGCACATAAGCAAAACTGGTTTTGGGAAACATAGCTATTGCGGAGCCCACGGGTGGATTGGCAGGATCATAGCTGGTTACGTCGCTGCGCGCGTATCTGGCCCTGAGCAGGGTTCCCTGCTGGCAGTAAAACCTGTTTCCGGAATGGTAACAGGTGCTATCCATGGGCCGCTGCACCAGCATCACGAGGTTTCCGCCAGTATAACGGAAAGGCGGGGACAGTTCGATGGTGACGGTGTTTTGCCCATCCGGATAGACCAGAATGCCATCGAAGACCGGTGTAAGTTCTGTGGAGGGGATCCAGCCCTCGCTCAAGGAAGAAAGTCCGGTGTTTCCCAACCAGATTCTGGTCGCGCCGTTGATGTCATGCACGAAGTTGTTAAAAAAACCGATGGAGTAGATATAGGCATCGTCAACTCCCAGTTCTGCGGCTGTATAGATGCACTCGTAAAGGGAGTTTTTGAAGTAGAAGTCCATGGGATAGCGTTCCTGTTGATTGCCATCCCCGATGGTTACATATTGCATTCCAGCCACTTGAGCGTTAACCGCCAACCCCGGGCACTGGTCGTTGGCAGGATACTCGTCCGTTTCCAGAATAACCTTCGCATAGAGGGTTTCAAACCCGCTTTGCTCCGGCGCCCAAAGCAGTTGCACCGATACTTCCCCACCGCTGGGCAAAGGCCCCTGCGTTACAGAGTCCAGTTCGTTCATCTGGCTGTCATAGAGCTTCACTAAAAACTCATCCTGGCTGACAGACCCGGGATTGGAGATCAAGGCCGTGTAAGGGGTTACAGTTCCCACGGTGGGATGGATCATGCCATTGAGGCTCAGGCAGGCAAGGTCGTTCGCATAGGTTTGCGCCGGAGTAAAATGGAAGCGGGTGCCAGCCGGCATAGATTCATTAATTCCGTTGAACGAAACGGTGGTTGAGGCGGTGTGTGGAGTGCCAGGGGTCACGCTATAGAACCAGTCTGATCCTCCCGGCAGCATACTGATGCCAATCGACGCGCTGGCGTTTTGGGGTTCACCAACACAACTGCCATAGATCAGGTCGATGCTGCCATTTTCATGCAGGCGGGCTTGAAAATCGTATAGGTTTTCGGCGGCAAAGTTCCATTTCGCCGCCGTGTATTGCACTGTAAAGATTCTGTTTGGTGCGTTGCCCGTTAGCAGATACTCCACCAATCCATAATCCATGCTCAGATCGTCCCAGAGCGGAGCGATAACCGGATTTGGAGTGAAGAGGGAAAGGTCGTTGCCATGATAGCTGGAGTTATGACTCGAACCAAGGCCAATCCAGCCGTTGGTGCTGATCCTCACCTGGCTGTATATGTATTCTCCATAGGGAAAGACAAAGCCCAGTTCGATGGGTGCTGAAATCACATCGTCATCGCTTAGGGCCTGGATAACGGTGCCGTTGACAGACTCATACGGGGCAAAGCTCCAGGAAAAATCATAGTAGCTATCAATGCCTGCATATACGCCGCTAATGGCAAGCCAGACAAGGCAAAATAAGGCAGTTATCTTCATGGTGATCCTCCATCGGTGTTCTCAACAGCCAAGGGTGTCCAAATATCTTGCTCGTAATGGAGCGGAAACGATGTGCTATCCATTAGGTTTCAAGCAATTAACATTCCAAATATCTGTTTCTTTCTCAAATGCTGTCAGGCTGGGCAGATGGATACACAATGTGTCTAACTAAGGCTTCACTTGCCCGTCCGTACCAGACGAAAGCCCAGATACCTGGCGTTACTGTGGGGTTTGGCAAAAGCCCGGTTGGTCACACGCATATCTGAGGAGGGATGGTACCAGGATCCTCCGCGGATGACCCTGTCCGTCCCGCTGTCCGGGCCGCCGAAAAAGGTGCTTTGCTTCCAACTGTAGCGGGCATACCAGTCCCAGCACCATTCATAAACGTTTCCGCTCATATCGCTCAGACCCCACTTATTGGCTGGCTTCTGCCCCACCGGGTGGACATCCCCATCGCTGTTGCCATTATACCAACCTACGGCGTCGGGGGTGTTGGAACCGGCAAAGAGGAAAAACTCTCCTTTGGAGCTGGCTTTGGCGGCATACTCCCACTCCGCTTCCGTGGGCAGGCGATAGCCAGAAGCCGAGAAATTGCAGCTTACGCTGTTTGATGAGAATTCATAGCAGGGCTCCAGGCCATCCAGTTCGCTCTTGGCATTGCAATAATCCAGTACTTCAAAGAACGATATACCGGTGATCGGCAGAAACTTGTCCCCATCCTGATAGGGGTAGCTGGTGTTTACCATCGCCCATTGCTCGCGCGTGATCTCGTGGGGAGTGATGCGAAAAGCCGGTATCCAGACCGTGTGGGGCGGAAACTCATCGTCCTCCGCGAAAGACCCCACGTCGCCGATCGTGACGCTGTCCGCAGGAATTGACACCATCCGCAGGGGCATGTTAACTGGATTAACATCTCTGACCACTTCTTCCGGCTCATCCTTGTCCCCCACGGTCTCGAACCTGGGCCTGCGGGCAAAGACAAAGTATTTGAGCAGGATGAACAGCAGTATGCCCAGGGAGATGTATCCGAAGATCTTGAAGAGACGCTGGATATAGGGGAGGTTGTCTTTCTTTGGCGCAGCCTGGGGCTGGTAATGATAGACCGGTTTCGGCTTGGGAGGCTCTTGGTAACTGCCTGGCAAAGGATCGGGTATGCGCCAGGATTCCTGCTTGGGGTCGACAACAGGATCTGGAGAAGGCGGAGCGGGGGTTTGGATAGGGGCAGCTTGTTCCTCCATCGGAGTTGGAGTTTCTGAAACAGGTTCCTCTGGAGCACTAACAACTGGAGCGGGGATGGGCTTTTCAGGTTCCTTAACTATATGCAGAGGAGCGGGTTCGGCAGCCGGCATCTGATCCCGGACGGGGGCGCCGCTGCGCTGCAAACAGGACTGGTAGGGCAATTCCTGCTGCTCCTGCAGAGCAGTGATCAGACGGGACACACTCTGGAAACGCAGGTTAGGGTCCAGCATCAGGCAGCGGTTGAGGATGGTGAACAGCCAGTGGGGCAAGCGTTTGCCAGTCAGTTCGGGATCAAGCACCGGGCGTTGCAGGGAGTTCTGTTTCTGAGTGGCGGAACTCTGGCGCAGATCAAGATACCAGGGAAGCTGCCCGCACAGCATCAGATATGCCAAAACACCAATCGAATAGATATCCGAGCGGGCTTCTCCCTTTTCGCCCAGGTAGGTCTCGGGTGACAGAAAGAGCACGGGATGGTATTCATTCTCCGCGGGTTCGGCAAATTGCCATTCCTCGCCGCTTTTGCCAAATCCCAGGACAAAAAGGTCGCCGGACGCATCAATAACTATATTTTCAGGGTTGAGATACAAGTGCCATATCCCCTGGGAGTGTGCATATTCCAGCGCGTTGAGCAGTTGCAGCAGCCATTTTATAGCGTCTGACGGACTGATGGAAACGGCTGGGTCGGCAAGTAAACTGTTCAGGGTATAACCGTCTACGTAATCACCCACAATATAGAGGTTGCCACCCTCTTCGAAGGTGCCTTTGATCTGGCGGATGTGGGGGTGCTTAAGCCTGGCGGCTATTTCCGCTTCTGCCTTGAGAGAGTTGCAGAGGGTGGAATCTGAGCGAAACCGCTGATCCAGCCCTTTCAGGGTAACCAGCTCTCCGCTGAAGTAGTCCTTGGCCTGGTAAACACAGTGATAGCGGGATTTGTGCAGGGTCTTTAAAATGACGTAAGCCTGCTCTCCCGGCTTAGCGTTCACTCCGCCGCCCTGTGTACGCAAACACCCTTGCAGTAAACGCTTGTGATGTGCGAACTGCCCAGATGATAGGGGATAAAGTTATGGGATGGTATATCCCAAATTGTGAAATCCGCGCTCTTGCCTGGCTCCAGGGAACCGACCAGAGCCTCACGGCAGACCGCCCTGGCAGCGTTACGCGTGGCGGCCGTGAGCGCTTCCGCCGGCGTAAACCCCATCTGCAAACAGGCCAGGCTGATGGTGAGGGGCAGGGAATCGCAGTTGCAACTGCCTGGATTGTAGTCCGTGGCGATGGCAACGGGAAGCCCGCGCTGGATCATATCTTTGCCCCGGGCATAGGTCTTGCTGCGCAAGGAAAACAGGGTGGCAGGCAACAGCACCGGGACGACGCCTGCTTTGGCCAAAGCCTCGATGCCCTGACCGGATGTGGCACCCAGATGATCGGCAGATACGCAACCCATTTCCGCGGCAAGTTCCGCCCCGCCCATGGGCTCGATCTCATCGGCATGCATCTTTAGCTTCATTCCGTGTTTCCTGGCGCAATCCAGCACTATCCGGGATTCCTCCAGGTTATATACATGGGCTTCGGTGAAGATATCGCAAAACTCCGCAATGCCCTGCTGGGCTACCGCGGGGATCATCTCATCCGTCAGGATGTCCATATAAACGGAATGGTTGTCCTTATACTCTGCTGGAAACTCATGCGCTCCCATGAAAGTAGGCACTATGTGGATGGGCAGTTCTTTGGCAAGGCGGTCTATCACCCGGAGCTGTTTGAGTTCGCTGGCAGTATCCAGTCCATATCCGCTTTTGGCTTCCAGTGTGGTGGTTCCCAAGGCGATCATTCTGCGTATGCGCCTGGCGGCCAGCTCAAAGAGCAGCTCTTCATCGGCTTCCCTGGTGCTGCTGATCGTGCTGCGAATCCCTCCTCCAGCCAGAGCGATATCCACATAGGTCTTGCCCTGCAGGCGCATGGCAAACTCATCTTCACGGGTGTGCACAAACACAGGATGGCTGTGGCAATCCACGAATCCGGGCAGCACGATGCCTCCCTCAGCTGAGATATGCTCTGAAGCGGTGTAACTTGCCAGGATATCCGCCTCGGTTCCTACAGCCTGGATTTTGCCGTTGCCGATCGCGATCGCGCCGCCGGAGACAACTCCGGGATCATCCATCCCGGCTGGTTCGCCTGCGGCGTTTTGGGTTTTAAAAGTAAGAATCTGCCGACAGTCGCGGACTATCAGGTCTGCTTGCATGTTTGCTTGTACCCCCAGGTTGAGGTATTATTCCTCTTCTTCCTCGTCCTCCAGGTTGAACAGTTCGTCAAACTTGGCCGCCACAGCTTCAAATTCCGCGTCGTCCTCAATAACGTTCAGTTCCACCGTTTCACCTACCACATTCATCCTCAGGATGTCATATTCCATCGTTTCGACCTCAGCCAAAGCGATGTAATTCTTGCCTTCATGCTCCAGGGTATCCAGCACCAGAAAGTCTTTCTGGGTGCCGTCTTCCATATCCAGGGTAATGGTGTCGCATTCGCAATCATCGCCGCAGTCGCAGTCGTGTCCATCTTCGTGATTGCCGCAGTTACAGTTTTTTAAATCTTTTTCACTCATGGGAAACTCCTTATGTTCAAACGCTTATTTCCAGATTGAGTTTTTTGGCAAGAGAAAAGATGCTCTCCCACTAACCTCACATTAAACTGAGGGGGTCAACGTCAATCTGTTCCGTGATGGCTCCTGGCAGCTTGTATGCCTGGCGGATGGCTTGCAGCAGAGCTGGTATCAGCGAAGCATTTTTCAGCTTGATGATCAGGTGATACCGATAGTTGTTTCTCACTTTGGTGAGAGGAGCGGGAGCCGGGCCCAACAAGAACACCGCCTGATCAGGATAGCCGTCTTCAAATCCCTGCAGCCTTCGCGCCAGCGCGTTCATTTCCGCAGTTAGCAACGCTTCATCGGCACAGAGATAGAGAATCCTCGACAGTCTGTAATAGGGAGGGTAATTCATGCGCTGTCGATAACCCAGTTCCTCCTGGGCAAAGGAAGGAAAATCCTGTCTGCTGGCATGCTGGATGGCGTAATGTCGCGGATTGTAGGTTTGGACCAGCACCTCGCCCGCCTTGTCTCCCCTGCCGGAGCGTCCCGCCACCTGTGTTATGAGCTGGAAGGTGCGTTCCGCGGAGCGGAAATCCGGCACATTGAGGCTGATGTCGGCATTGATGATGCCCACCAGGGTCACGCCGGGAAAATCAAGCCCCTTGGATATCATCTGGGTGCCCAACAGGATATCGACCTCTTTGTTTTTCATGCGGTTATACATGTTTTTGTGGCTGTCCGGTTTGCGGGCGGAATCGGAATCCAGCCGCAGAATCCTGGCATTGGGAAAGCAAATCCTCAATACCTGCTCCACTTTCTGCGTACCCGGCGCGCCGTAGGAAAAAATGAAGCTTCCGCAGTGGGGACACTTTCTGGGGCTGGGCAGGGTGAGTCCGCAATAGTGGCATTGCATCTGTTCCTGATCCCGGTGGTAATACATGCTGATCTCGCAGTTGCCGCATTTCACGAGCTCGCCGCACTTGCGGCACTGTATAAAAGATGAAAAACCGCGCCGGTTCTGAAAGAGGATCACCTGTTCCTTTTTTTCCAGACGGGTTGAGATTGCCTGCAGCAGCTCATCCGACAGCAACTGCTCATGGGGCACGTCGCAGAGGTCGATGATCCCCACCTCGGGCAGGGCATAGTCCAGGGGCCGGCTGTTGAGCCTGTGCAACGAGTATTTTCCCATTGCGTGATTGTGCCACGACTCCAACGAGGGAGTGGCGGATCCCAGAATTATCTGCGCGCCCTCCAGTTTAGCCCGCATCACAGCCAGGTCCCTGCCATTGTAACGCGGATTGTTATCCTGTTTGTAGCTTTGTTCGTGTTCTTCATCAACCACTATCAGCCCCAGATTGGGCATCGGGGCAAAGACCGCGCTGCGGGCGCCGATCACGATCCTGCACTCTCCCCCACGAATTCTCCTCCACTGGTGCAAGCGCTGGCGGTCGCTCAACTGGCTGTGGCTGATTGCCAGTACCTCGCCGAACTCAGCTTGAAAGCGTTCCACCATCTGGGGGGTCAGGGCTATCTCAGGAATCAGGAAGATCACTCCCTTGCCCTCTTGCAGGTAGCTGCGGATCATGGAGATATAGACTTCTGTCTTGCCGCTGCCGGTGATCCCATACAACAGATGCGCGTGGAATCCCCCCTGATGGCTGCCAATCTCATCCACGGCCTGCATCTGCTCACCGTTAAGGGTGATATTCTTGCGGGTGGAGGAACGGTCATAACGGAAAAAAGATCGTTCGATCTGCCGCGGATAGATGGAGATTAAGCCTTTGCTGGCGAGGGCTTTGAACACCGACCAGGAGAAATCCTGAGCCAGCTCAGCCAGGGGAAGGTCCTCGCCTTTGGCAAGTATGATTTGCATAGCTTCCTTCTGCCTGGCGGGAAGCTTGTCCAGAGCGGGTTCCTGCTGCAGCAGCTTGATATAGTTCAATATCCTGGGTCTGTCTTTGCCGCTGAGCTTACGCTTTTGCTCCAGATAGCCAGCCTCTTCGCCTGTTTCCACCAAACGCAAGACCGGAACGCCCTTCAGCGCCTTCCTAAGTTCCGAAACCTTGTGGAACTCCCCATCCGCCAGCAAGCTGTGCAACCTGGCATATTCATCCGGTATTTCAGAGCCAAGCCATCTAACTTCCGCGTCGATATCCGGAGTGAGCCAGGCAGGCAGCATGGCAAAACAGGCACTGCCCACAGAACATTGGTAATAACCTGCCATCCATTCCGCCAGCCTCAACAGCCGCGAACTCAATACAGGCCTGGCATCCAACACTTCCAACACAGGCTTGAACCTAACTTTCAAGTCCGGGGGACTGCCGCAAGCTTTGCCGCAGATGCCGATCATATCCCTGCGGTTGAAAGACACCAACACACGGGTTCCTTCGGCCAGAGACTGCTCACAACGATAATGATACTCCTGGCGCAAGGATATCGGAAGATGGACAACATAGTAATACATACGGGCATGCTCGCGGAGACACGCCAATTGTGTCAATCGAAAAAAGTCCGGAGTCGGGATGCCATCTGCACTACAAAATAAAGACGCTTTTTGCAATTTATTGCTTGACAGCCTGGCAAAATACACAAATGTTGCTTTAGTAACCACAAAGGGGGAAGCTGATATGCGCTGGATGTACCCGATCGTAATCCTGGCGGCATTTGTGCTGCTGTTTGGAAGCAGTTGTGATGAACCGATTCCTGTAAAGGTGTTTTGCAGGATCAACGCGGATGGCAGCGGATTCAAAGAGGATAACCGCTTGCGGATTGACAATCTGGGCAGGGCCTTTTATGTGTCCGACGACCTGATTTTCCACCTTGGCAAGCACTTGGTAAAGCATGGCATTGGCGGCTCCGTCACCACGCTTTCCCCTGTAAACAGGTCCATTACAGATACCCAATACCTGGCGATAGACCAGCAACACTCGAGGCTCTATTTTGCTGCAGATTACGCAATCTACCAGGTAAGTTTTGAAGGATATAACTGTAGCCGGGTCAGCCCGGATGACAATGGCCATTACAGTGCGCCTGCGCTATCCAGCGATGGAAATTACCTCACCGCCATCCGGAATGGCCAGATAGCCAGAATGGACATCCAAACTGAGGAATGGACGATCCTGCCGCAACCGGTAACCGCCAGATATGCCATTTTCACCGAAGATACCCAGGAATACTACTACTTCAGCGGCTTCTTTGGTAACTTTCCGACTCAGGCTCTGTGCAAGCTGGATGCCCAGCAGGATTCAACCCTGATTTTCACCGCCTTCGATTCAGACCTTCCCCATTATTACAACGCCCAGGTTAGCAGTAGCTTCCGCTATTTTGCCTTGCATAACATGAAGGAACCTACCGAAGATATTAATTATTTTGGCAGTAGTTTCACCCGCTATACTTCTCCTCTGAGTGTACATGACCGCCAAACGGGTGAAAGCTTCAATATTGAGGATTGTTTTGCCTACACCTTCGACCCCGGTGGCAATGCCATCTTATATTCGCGCCTAAAATACGGAATGGCGGATTTGATGCGGATGGATCTCTCCACAGGTCAGTCCACTATGATCTGGGATGGCTATCACAAAGCTAATGTCTTTTCCTACAGCGTGTCGGAGATATTCCCCCGCTTCGATGGCCAGTTAATGTATCTTCAAGCCTGGAAACGCGTATGGAGAACTGACGACGACAAATCATTCACCGCGCCAAGGCACGAAAACTATCACCTGCCCTCAGGAACTATCAGCGCGCGCTGATCTTCCCGAGTAGCTTTTTGTTCACTTAAGAGCTATTCCGCTAATTGTCAAAGTACGAGGCGGCGGCTATGCCAATGTAGCTGCGGCGCTGTTTGTTGACCGGTTGGACCGGAACCTTGAAGGTGAGGATATCCCCCCAACAGCGCAGCTCTATCCTGGTTGTCTTTCCTCGCAGGCCAAGACCAAGTTGCACACCGGGAACAGGATTGGAAAAGGAATCCTTGAGATTCATCTTCTCTTGCCCTTCCTGCATGAGGTAGTACAGCTTGTTATTCGACCTGGCATAATGCACGATGTCCGCGTAAAAGGCGGCACCCAGATAAGGGGAAAGGCGGGTTTCGGAAACGTGCATTGTCCAGTCGCCTCCCGCTATTAAGCGGGTGGCAATGGTGGTAAGCCCAAAATCCATCTCCATCACATAGGGATAGGGATGGCACACCAACCTTTTGGAGTAATATACCTGTTCGCTGATCCCGCCCCTGATTTCGAAACGGCGTGCGGGTTTGTAATTGTAGTTAACTCCGATGCCAGTAGCAAGTCCATATTTCCATCGGTTCTCGGGTCGGGTATCAATACCCATGCCAAAGCCCTGGTTCACTTCGATATCCAGACGGCTCACAGCTTCCACAGGCGCGCTCTGCCCATAGAAGCTGGCGCAACACAATAGGATCCACAATGCCAATATGAAAGCTTTCATCCTCGTACTCCTTACTTCACAATTGTTTAATGGCGGCTGAGATGTCAAGAACTTTCTGCTGTCGACAGCCACTATGATATCAGATGGATGGTCAACCGGACAAATTGCATACGGCCTGCTTTCCTTGCTGATACTCTTATGAAAGGCCATCGTTTTGGTCCTGAGGCTTACCTTGAAACAAGCTTAGGTCAACCTTAACCTTTTTAAGGAATACCTAAGGTTGATAGGCTCAAAGCCTTTACCCTCGCATGATGGAGCTATGAAGGAGGGGCACAATCAATAGAATTTCTTTCATAGTTTCTCTCAATACCCGGGCTTTGGCAGATACATAAGAACACTCATATATTTCAAGGTGTTATGGAATCCTATAGTCATTTGATACTATTTCATGAGCACCATTTTATGCGTCTGTGACGTGCCATTCATCTCGACCCGCACAAAATATACTCCCGAGCTTACTGCGGTTCCCCTCTCGTCAAGCCCGTTCCAAACGATACTGTGATGGCCTTTTGAGAGAAGCCCATTGTAGAGCATGTTCACTCTTTGTCCTTTGATATTGAACACAGACAGCTTGGCAGTCCCAGCTCGAGAAGCAATAAAACTGATCGTGGTCGTTGGATTAAAGGGGTTAGGGAAATTAGCAAGGCCGAAACCTGTGGGTTCAGGTGACTGCGTATTATCGTCATTGGCTACATTACTGCGCACAAGCGGGATATTTAGCACGGTGTCCTCTCCCTCGGCAACATGGACATTGGGAATGATCAAGTCATCATAATCCCAACGGCTTGCCTTCACTGTATAATTCCCCGCTCCAGAGGGATACCGGAAACAGCCACGGGTATCGCTGTATTCCGGAAGTTTACCCAATATCTCGATCTTCACACAGTCAACAGGCAAGCCTGATACTGAATCATTCACATACCCCCTTATCCCACCGATATATGCAGAATTGTACTCATAAGCCCCGATATCTATGGATCGCGGGCCATCAGGAATACCGGGTACTACTCGTTTGTGATACCTGATATCGAATTCAGGCAGATCAGGCCGGTATGCACCGGCATCTATGCAGGGAGAGTCTGCTGATAAACTGTAGTCAGCATTCAAGGTGTCCGCAAATACTGGATCGGCTACTATATTGCCCCCGCCATCCAACATATCCCATGGGGGAAGTATATTTGAAGCTAAGCAGTTATTGATGAGTAGTGGATGATGATTTTGAGAAACGCTTCCTGATGACCATTGAGTGCATGGGATTATATTATTTTCAAAAACCATATCACTGTCTCCAATAGTTCTGAAGAGAATAGTGTAACCTATAAATGTGTTATTATAAAGGATAGGTGATGTTTCGGAAGTTTTGACAATAAGTGGATACTGATAATCCCCAACAAATCTAACAAGATTATTGAAAAACCTAATATGTCCACCCTGATACGCAGAGTTGTAGTTCTCGAATATCAGTACCGCACTTTCGTAGTTGTTATCTATAATGTTGTTATATATGTACGATGTTGTGGCATTGGACATCGTCGTTTTAACTTGCACACAGCCTGACAGGTAGTTATCTGAAACATAGTTAGTTCCAAAACCACCAGCACCGAGTATTAAATGTGAATTCTGGGGGTTTAGATTTATAGGTTTTATCAGGGTGTTTCTTCTGCTATATACTATGTCCGATTCTGTTGCTGAGAAGCAAGACCAATCAATAGAGCCATTTATGATAGTGTTACCATAGCTGGAGCTGTTTGAATAGTTCGGTCGTTGTATCTCCGCATCATCTCTTAGCACCCCGAAATTGTACAGAGTGTTGTTTAAAAACAATACGTCGGTATATTCAAAATTATAGACAAAGAAGGGATTGCCGGTAAAATAGCAACTGGCAATGGTGAGAAGGTAATTACCACCTGTACTGGATGGGCCAGACGCTCCGATTGTCATGGCGGTAGCGTAACCAAAAGGAGCTGGGAAAGTACCATCGTAAGAGATGATTATGCAATTATAAACAGGCAAGTCCATGCTTAGGTTACCGGTTCCCAAGGCTACGTAATTATTTTCGAACAAACAGTTCCGAATGGACAGTAATCCATTTTGAAATGCTATCGCCGCCAATGACCAAACTCCAGGTATATAATCACAAAAAAAGGTATTCCTAATTTCGCAAAACTCGAAAGTAGAGATAGGCGCCCCAGGATACATATAAATCCCACCCCAGCGGTAGTCAGTTTCGTCTTGATACTTATCAAAAGTGATTGGACAACGGGCCGTGCCAACAGCGTGGATAGTGCCATTCACGATGATCATTTTTGATATTGGTTGGTTGTTTCCGCTCCACATGAAATTGTAGATATCGTTTTTATCAGCCCCTGTGCAGCGTATCTGTGTACCGGGTAATATGGTAAGCGTAACTCCGGAATCAACATAAAGGAAGGATGTGATGATATATGGATTGTTGTGAGGGTTCCAGGTAGTGTTTTGAGTGATGTGACCACCAACCTCAATACATAGTAGTGTTGATGTAATGGAAATAAGGGACAAAATCAATAGAATTTCTTTCATTGTTTCTCTCAATACCCGGGCTTTGGCTTAATGCAAAAGTCCGGGTTACTGAATTCTATTTAATTAACATCATTTTACTAATGCGATGCTTGTTTCCATGCTCTCTCCTTGCAAAGTATAGAAAAGTCATTTTCTATAACATCTAAAATGGACTCACTTGCCCAAGCATCTTGTAACAGGCAATATAGGCGGTTCTCCACAGTGAGCAAAGCTAGACATACCAAGTAGAAATCCTAGCACTGCTAATAGTTGTCTTTTCATACTAACCTCCTAATGTGATTGACTAGGGGAAAATCTCCTCCCCCATGCTTTTCAACCAATGAAGGAGTAGTTATTTCCTACATCCTTCGTAATCGACAATATAATTATACACATATTATTTGAGGTTACTGGTGTCATACAAATGTCGACATCATGTTTTAGACAATCAATAAATATGTCAAGAATTATCTTCATTCCCCCATTTATTATCAGCTTGATTTTCATTTGCCATGGTTCGGTCAGATCACCTTAATATGGGGACTTGTGTTATAGTGGATGACCTGTTGCAGCCATATTCTGAGATTACCTTACACTATTTCGCTTGCTATTACAACTGGGGAACCTTTCCACCTTTCCTCGGTTTTTAGAGCATAGCACCTATATATTATGGGGGAGGGGTGGGCCTCATTTGCATCCAACCCTCCGGCGTGGGTCTTCCTTGGGTCAACCTTATAATTTATAAGGATGACCTAAGGATGATGGCACAAAAGCCAGTAGCAGCAAAGGAGGGCGCTATGAAGGATATTGCAGAATGTAGCGGTTTATTTATACGGTTGTCAAGGAATTGATGCCGGTTACTTTTTGACTGGGTGCTTGTTTTATACTGTTTAGCTTGCATTACTACAACTGGATCTCTTTTTCACCTTTCCACTGCCATTTCAAAAGACTGGATCACGGCTCGAAGGCCGTGATGACGCGGTGATGTAATCTGGTGTGGTATATTTCTGGGTCGGGTGGTTGTTTCCAAAAGACTGGATCACAGCTCAAACCACCCCACCGGATCGTTGCCGATCCGGCGAGGACCCCGGTAGGCCGTGATGACACGGTATATAGTCCGAGGTGCTTTGTTTTAGGGTCGGGTAGGTCTTGTTTCAGGGGAACCTTTCCACCATTTCACCTTTACACTGAATTTACAAGAGAATATCAGTTTACAAATAGCATAAAACAGCTTGGTGAAAGCGAATTGGTATTACACAGTAGTTCAGTCCTTATTCATGTAGCAGATAAGCCCTAAAAAAAAGACCCTGCCGTAAAAGCAGGGTCTCTCTTCCCGTAACATGTGTTTTATCTTTGGCTGAGTCGTATTTGGAATTGGTAAATGGTCTTTTTGCTAACCCGGAAGGTCCAGTTTTCCACCAATCTCTTTACTTCCTGCAGGAAGCTCTGAGTGAAACTGGCACTATTGGGTGTAACATCCGCTACCACCGTGCCGTTGGAATCAATGTACAGTTTGATCGAGATCGAACCCGATGACGCCTGCACGGCAGAGTGTTTGCGGTATAGCTGAGTAATCTGTCCTTTGCGACCGTAGAGTTGTCCATAGATATCGTCGACATCTGAGGAAGCTCCTGCGGTCGAACCGACTACATTGTTTTCAGAAATGGTCGATATGCTGGGTGATTGGAAACTCTGGATTATCCGTTGAGTTTGAGCCGATTGTGGTAAAGGCTTCCTTGCGGGAGCAAGTTTGGAGGCATCTCCGGTAAATTTATCGATCTTTCCGGTTGGCCTGACCGTGGTGCCGCCCCGTGGGGTTTGGCCAATCACCACCTGGCTCAGATCAGTTTGGTTGTACCTTGCTGTCTCGCCGGGATTGAAGCTGGGCGAATAACCACTGCCAGCTCCACCGCCGGTGATGCCAAAGCTAGGACCTACACCGTCTGATCCGCCTGACCCGCCCGTACCGATCCTGCTGCCCGGCCTTGCGGTAACGAACTCACGCAGGACAGTCGCTTGCTGAGCAGGCTGACCGCTGGTGTAAGCACCTGAAGTGGGGTCGGATGAGCGGAATCTCCCGAAGGTAGCTTGGGCTGTGGCGGGTGCGCGCCTGCCAGTACCAGTAGTAGTTGTTCTCTCTTCCCTGGGAACCGTTTCCGCTTCAGTCACTTCCATATCATACTCCGGCAATGCTTCCGGTTCGCCGATGATTGCCTCAATGCGCTGTGCGCGTTCCAGTTCAGCCAGTTTGGCAGCCAAGGTGGCCGCTGCTTCCGCCTTGGGTTTCAACACATAGTCGTAAACCAGCAGGAAGGCGATACCAACTATCAGACAAACCAGGATCAGAGTACGATTTGCACGTTCTGTGGGTGACAAGGCCTCCCGGCGTGAGTATTGGGCTACCAGGCGACGTTCCTGATCGGTGAGCTGCAACACTCTTGGTTCAGCGTATTCATAGCTGATATCCCAATCCGGAGCGATCTTTATCGTTCCTGCCATATCGTTGCGCAACAGCAGGCTCCCGCCTTGCAGGATCCCGTTTTGCTGCAGAAACGCGGCTTCCACGGGCTGGCCGTCTTTGCTGCAACTAAGGCTGGCACCAGGGGGCATTTGCAGATAAGAATTATCGCCTTTTTTAACCAGTAGCCTGTGCTTAAACGGGAAACCGGTATCCAGAATCTGCCACATGAGGTGCTTGTTTGAGCCGATGGTCCACTTGTTGGCAAAGTCTCTGCCCTGTTTGATCACGTCTAGAACTTTGCCTTTATAGCTCAGTATGAGGTTAAGTTGAGTTTTTGCCATCTTGCCTCCTTATCCTCCCTGAGCCATTTTGGTTTTGCCAAGCCAGTCCTGATCGAGCAGGTTAGCAAAGTAGATATACTGATAGAACGAGCTGGTGCCCAATTCGACCAATGTTGTGATATGCTGGCAGAGAATGGTTCTGTCGGCCTGGATAAGCAAAGCTGTTTCAATCGGATTGCCATCCTGATCTTTCATTTCCATCGTTCTTTGCGCGGTGGATTGAAGATATTTCAGGATTTCTGTGCGTTTCACAGGGTCTGTTTCCAGCTCTTGCAGGGTGCCGAAATAGAGGTTTTCTTCGCCAATCAGAATTCGATCGGGATACACTTTGATAGCGGTCGTTCCTTTTCTTTCCAAAAGGTCATGACTTTGCATTATGGTGGGGAAATTCATGTTGTCAGGCACTGTAACCCTTTGAGCTTCCATCGATATATTCTTAACCAGGAAAACCAGCAGAATTGTGAGAACGTCCACTAACGATGTAATGGAGAGCCCCTTGGCTTCCTCGAACTTTCTGCGTACGCGCCGGTTGAGCTTTTGTGATTTCATTCTGTAGCTCATCATGCCCCCTTGGAGAAATACATCAGTTGAGGTGCTTTGTAATGCGCGTTTATAAAGCTGTTGCTTTTACAGATATCGATGGTTTTGATCAAGGTTTCGTAACGAACATAGGGATAGGGAGCAACGTTGATATCGTAGAGACCAGGATACCTGCTCCGGATATCTTTAAGCATTGAATCGAGGCCGATATAGTCGTACTGGTTGTTTACCAGACGCAGAGGCACCGGTGCTTTTCCGGGCTCGCGGATCTCAAAGCCAGGATACAGCTTTTCGCCCGCATCCTCAGGTGCCATGATTATCACCTCTACAATCGGTATATCTTGTTTTGCTCCGCCACCACCGCCTGCGACACTTCCTTCTCCGCCACCGGTACCCTGGGTAAAATTCAAGGCAACCAAAGCCACCTGAGTGATCACCAAAATCAGAAGTAGAGATGGTATAATGGTGACGAACAGGTTGATTATCGGAACAAGATCTATCATCTTGGGTTCCGAGAATGTTCTTTGGTTCCTTCCGGCAGAAGGACGATAAGCCATTGTATTATCCTTTAGAGCTGTTTATATGGTTGATTAATTTTACGCTGAATTCGTCAACATCGTTGATCAGCCTTTGTGCGCGGGTTGTGAAAGCGCCCTTGATCAAGGTCAGAGGAATGGCAGCCAGCAAACCCAGGGCTGTGGTGCCGATTGCTACCTTTATTCCTCTGGTGAGCAGTATGTTCTTTTCGCTGTCCAGAACATTCGGGGAGGAAAGAGCCGCGAATGCTTGCAGCAGACCCCAGATGGTGCCCAGAAGTCCAAGATAGGTACAGACTTGGGCCAGAGTGTCAAACCAGAAAAGACCTGAATCGATCTTGTGAACACTTTGCAACACAGCTTCGTCAAAGGAATTCTGCACCGCATCGTTGAGTTCCTCACCCTTATGCACTTTGCGAGCATCCTTGAACCCCATCAGTCCGCTCCAGAAGATGAAACCAAGAGTAGTGTTTTTAAAGCTTTCCGCTATCCTGATGGATTCATCGATCTGGTCGTTTTTGATGTAACCTTTCAGTTTCAGGTATAAATTGCTGGCATCCAGCTTCTCTCTCTGATAGAGTTGTACCCAACGGATAATGGCGTAGATGATGCCGACCAGGAAGGTCAACAGGATCAGATAGCCGAAAAATCCACTGTCCTGGAAGATGGTCCACAAATTCACTTTGTCCCCGCCCACCACTTTAGGGTTTGCGTTCAGGAACCCGATGCTGATTGCAAGAGCTAATATTACGAGAAGGGTATGTTTAGCTTTCATTTTGACTCCTCTAGCCAATTATTAATTTCTTGTTGCCATTCATTTAGTTGTTTTTTGCTTTCTTCTTGGATCACACCAAGATCTATTGTATAATTATATTCTCCCGGTTCGGAGTAGGTATCAGATTTAATCTGAACAACGCTGATGTCGGGTATCATCGCCTTGATCTGGATCTCGATCTCCTGGGGAGCCCGAGTCTCGCGGATATTGGCAAAACCACTGCGAGGGTCTATCTCTACCTGAGCCAGGAGGCCAGCTACCATCAGCAACAACGCTGTTGTAAGTAATACCTTGCTCATTTCAATTTACTCCTTTCCAGTTTTGGTAATATTTATCTCGGCCAGCATGCCACGATATTGGGAGCTGTTTTGGACCACGATCTGCAGGGTGTTCTTTCCTTGCACGATCAGTCGGGCTGGCAGTTCGATCCTGCTGGGATATGCCATGAATGGGTCAGGATCGTAATCCATCGGGTAGTTTTCGTCCAAAACTGTTCCATTCAGATATATAGTGGCGTAGTTGGGAGCAACAAAATCCAGATATCCCTCGCGGAACTGAGTATCGAGCGTAAATGTGGTTTGGAAAGTCAGTTCGTTGCGTGGTGATTCTGGGGATTCGTTGCACCAGATGGGCTTGGCAATGGTGTTAATCATGCGTTCCGACATATCCAGAGGAAGCCCGAATTGTTCAGCGGCAATCACTCTGGTTTCCTCAGATTTGCCTGTTTCCGGATTGGTATAGAAAACTGTCCAGTTTTCCTTGGAACCTATCTTCATGGTTTCCACAGGAAGTGAAGCAGCCAGCTTTTGTTTATCCAGATAGGTCACCAGACTCCAGTGCAGGTCGGCAGACTCAGCCACGGGATTGGGAAATTCGAACTGCACAAGGTTTTCGCCTGTGTTCCAGTAGGTTCCGTCAATACGCAGGGCGTAATGAATGCCGTTTTGTTTTCCGCCATCAAGAGTATCCACAGCAACATGCACATATTCCACATTCTCCCCATTCACTTTCAGCACGGGATCATACGGATATACAAGATGCAGAAACACAAAATCAGGGGCAATCTTCACCTTGATCTGCCGTTCTGCAGACAGTGTTTTCTGGGCAGGAACGCTGAGTTTGCCCAATTGCAGGCCTTTGACTGTCCTGGTCTGCCCTATCGATGCATTGTAGTTATTGGGTGAGCTGCCACTCTGAGAAACTGTGAGGCTCCAACCATCATTTGGCAGGTAGTTCTCTGTTCTGTATTCCTTGATCATACCCTTGGCAGCGAGCTTTTCCTGGGCAAGGGTTGTGTATTTATCCGAATATCCAGCCAGGGTGTAGTTCGTATACATCTGCTCGTAAAGCTCAAGTGCAGTCGCATTATACTGATCTATATATGTTTGTGCAAAGGGCAGCAGGTCATTATTAACCAGATTATCGTATTCGGCCTGCGAATACTGCGAGCGGTTCTTGAAAGGTTGCATTTCCACTGCGATATCAAGGTAGCGATTGATCTGCACCCGAATTGCTTCCGCAGCATGCTCATTGATCCTTCCGATCAGATCGAAGGCATGCAGACGCCGCTGGTTGTCAAGAAACTCCGCTTCGGGCTGGTTCATAAGTTTTATAATGTTTCGGTACTGAGATTCTACTACAGCACTCAATCCGGGAACACGATTCGGTTTACCACCAAACAAATGCCTTTGCCAAGACGTGTTTTGATTGACAGTAATCAATTGGCCTGGTGTGCTTTTGAGGAAGGTGCCGTCCTCCATTGCTTTGAGCTGTTGGTCAAACTTATTAAGGTAGGCATTTTTGGCTTGTTCAACCTTATACTCCTCATCTGCACGGGCAAATACCGCCTTGGCCTGAGAGTTGTCCATTGGCAACCCTTCGCGGGCATATCTGGCTTCCAGTTGCAGGAATTCATCCCGTTTGGCAAAAGCCTTGTTCCAGTCTTTCTCAGCATGAGCAGCATCGAAATCCATCGCTATCTTGCCCAGATTTCGGTTGGCTGTAGTCAGATATCTGTCATACTGGGTCTTATCCTTCAGGAACAACTCGCGGGAATACTGCTCAAATTTATCGTAATCTCCCCTGGCCAGATGCTCATCTGCCAACAGGGTCAGGAAAATAGTATTCTGCTCATGATTGGGATAGGTGCGGGTAAAGTATGTGAGCAACTCTATGATCTTGTCTTGATTTTTTGAGTTACGATAGAGGTCCAAAGCCCAAAGGTAGATCTGCTCAGGTGCCACTGAGCCATTGTCCACTTTGTTAGCTCTCACCAATTCGTGCAATTGCAGATACATCTCCGCTGCCGTTTCTCTTTGGGATGGGTTCTTACTAAGTTTGTCAATCTGCTGCACCCGCAAGTTAAAGGCCAGGTTGCTGGTAGGATACAAAGCGATAAACTCATCCTTGATCCTGGAGCCTTGCTCCTCATCCCGCATCAGGGAATCCGCTATAGTCCAGGATTCGTAATACAGGAAGTATTTTTCGTTCACAACAGGATTGGCTTTCGCCAAGTCCAGTTTCAGATCAATTGCCGGCTGGTAGAGGCCTGCCTTTTTGTATGCTTCGGATGCTTGATATCTGAATCCGGCATATTTGGTTGCATCAGTCTTGTATTCCTCTGCCAGGCGCAAGTATTCGTCCGCGGCCAACGCAAAGTCTCCACTTTGTTCGGCAGATTCATAGCTGCTCTGGATCTGCAGCTTCACTTGCTGGTCAATTTCTCCAGCATCCTGCTGGTTTCGAGCAAAGGCATAAGCTTTACGATACCAGCTTTCAGCCTCGGTGTAGTTCTTCTCATCTTCGGCTATACCGGCCAAACGCAGATAGATATCGCGGCGGGTTGCTGGTTCGAGAGTTTCTTCAAACTCCAGGGGTTGCTTGTAGTGTGCCTTGGCTGGAGCTCTGTGCCCCAAACTCAGCTCTATCTCCCCGAGATTCATGATCACCTGCGCCGAGTTACGCAGGTTGGCATCTGTGCGGTAATCAGGTTTTTGGAGAGTGTTGTAGAAGCGTACTGAGGCATCTCTGAAGAAGGTGTAGAGGGCTTCCTGGGTAGCAGGTGTGCCCCTGGGCGGTATAAAATCCGGCTTGCCAATGTCTTCAGCAAGGATTGTATAGGCTCTCTGAGAATACTTGAAAGACAATCCTTCGTAGTTGAAATAGTCTGCATGGTCAGGATACTTATTGTTAAATCCGTTGAGGGAATCTATCGCCTTGATATGGTATTGTGGTTGATCTAGTTTGTCCGCCATGGCCATAGCCAATGCAACATTCGCCTTGTCCTGATCCTTAATCCACTGATCATGATCTTGCGCGGTAAGTTCCCGATATGCGGCAAAATCATCCATATGCTGGTTATACGCAGCCAGATTCTCCAAGGAAGGATCTCTGACAACTGCGTTATAGTGGCGTATCCTGATCTCCTCATAGGCGTTGCGGACTATTTCAAGTTGCTGCGATATTTGTGGGTCGCGGTAGTCTTTGCCACTCACATTCTGAGTGTACCATTCAGAATTCTTGTTGTATTGGTCGAGAATAAACTGGTATTTGGTGGTGCGTATCGTAGCCAGATCCTGTCCAGGCCTCAATTGCAGCCCGGGTGTATGGTACAGTTTAATGATCGAATCCACGATCGTTGGGTTGGTCAACTCAAGCGGAGAGGATTTCAAGCGGAGTTCCATATAGTCTATCGCCTGTAGCGGTGCCTGCATTCCAATCTTGAGGAAAGCGGCTTTTTCCATAACCCGGTCTTTGACTTGAAGGTTTTTATAATCAGCCATGGCTAGCTGGATTACTTCAACCCCCTGCGCCTCCGCGGTGTAGTCAACTCCATCCAACGCTATCAGTGTGTAGGCAAGGTTTTCTACAGCATTGTTTTTAAAATCCTGGGCTAGGTTATCGTTTTCTATATTTTGGGCATCAACCGCCTCCAGCAGGCTGGTAAAATCTGCCATAGCCAGTTTTAGGGACTCCAGGTCTCCCCGGTTCATATTCACCCAGCCCCGCTGATAGAGGGCTTCATAGCGATAACTGCTGTTTTCGTCCGCTATCAGATGATTGAAACCATTATTCGCCTTTTCATAATAAGTTATGGGCTCTTCCGCGTCCGCACCAATCAGGAAATAGAGAACGCTCAATCTGTATAAAGATTCGTCACGGATTGAAGAGTTCTGATAGCGGGTGTCTGTGGTCACTTCCTGATAAGCCGAGATTGCTTCCCTGAAATCCGATTCTTTATAGCGCAGGGATGCGGGACGGCTGGAGTTGGGATTGTTCTTACGGTATTCGGCAATTTTGGGATCAAGCTCTTCTTTTTTAACTTCACTGCTCAGATATCCAATATTGTAAAGAGCATAGTCTCTCAGGAAGAAATCCGGATCCGTCTGCAGTACTTTGCGGTAATATGCCAATGCTAGTTCTGGACGATCGAGATCGACCGCGTACTGAAGCTCAGCCATATTGTAATAAAGGATTGCGTTGTTGATCAGATATCCGCCGCCCGGTTGTTCCAAAGCCTGGAAGCCAGGATTGGCGGAAACAAAATCCTGATGCCTCTGAAGTAAGGCTGCTTTATCTGCCAAAATCTGATTATACTGATCCTGCACTTCTTGCTCAGAAAGGGTCGCAGCCATTTTTAGGCGCTGCAAATCCCGGTATCTTAGATTCCGGTAATCAAGTTCCAGTTGGATAAAGTCCAGATTAGCGAAGAAATCCCCAACATTTTCTACACCCAAAAAGCCCTGCGAGACCTTATCAGCGGTCAGCTTTTGTTGAGCAAGGATGTCGCCCTGAATGGTCTGTGGATACCTTTCTCGCACCATTGCTGTCATTACATCTTCCACCTGAGGCAACAGGTCTTCGAGCATTTCTTTTTCCCTGATCAGGGCATAATACTCTTCCAACAATTCGTTAAATACAGCCTCTTCGACCGGATCTTCATGTTTGCGCATACCCAGATATAGCGATTTTCTGCTCTGCAAGTCAGCCAGTTTCTCCACATACTCCTGGCGTTGGGGTCCAAGATCGATATTACGGGATGGATATGCGGGATCGGCCATAAGTTCGTCGATAGAGGAAATTATATCGTTATATATACTAATATTTCTCTCAATGTCGATCAGCCGGGTCAGCTCCATATCACTGAAACCTTTGCCTTTGACGGAGGGATCATCTTTGACAAACAGGTCGTAACGATTATCAAAGAAACGGTTAAGGACTTCGATCACCTTTCCGTAATACACTGCCGTTCCTTTGAGTTGTTGCAATAACACAGCGCCTTCGCGATATCTGTCATAGGGTCCCTTGCCTGATCCCTGATAGTCAGGTGAGGCAAGCAGTTCCCAATCCAGAGGAGGTGGTTCAACGTAAGATTTTAACAGAGTTTTCAGCTCCTCCAGCAGGGCTAACTCCTCCTTGGCAACCATATCCAGCGCGTCGAGCATTATCAACCCCCGCGTGGATTTCACCTCATTATAGAGGGTTTGCAGATCAGTCTGGATAGAACTGATCTCACTTTCGAGGGCAATGTATTCCTCATTAGTCGGATTTTGGTAGAGTTGGTCAAAACTAAGGGCATGTATCCGCCTTACAAGTGCTTCTTTGCGAGGTCGGAAGCTGTTTTGCAGCCACTCCCTGTTGGCGTTGTAGTTCTTAAGGTACTCATCAACCTCTTGGTGCCTACTACTTTCAGAAATAATGTCCGCCCATATATACAAATAAGTTGGATAGTATTTGCCGGTGGGAAAAAGATTTAGAATATCCTCAATATAATCTACTGCGGCAGCCTGGTCGTTGCCCTTTAAATAGTCAACCGCCCGATAGTATAAAAGCAGATTCAACATCTGCCTTGCGTTGTCACCCAACCTGGGGTCGTTGATCAGCAGCTCAAAGAAAGGAATAGCCTTTTGAGGGTTGTCAGACACAGAGAAGAAATGTCCCACCAGATAAAGAACATCAAGCTCTTCCAGCTTGTTCAGACTCTCCACATGGATCATATACTCTTCCAGCGCCTTCTCTTTATCTGTTGTAATCAACTGAGGAAGACGGTCTTTGAGAAAATTGACAGCATCCCGCACTTGGGGGTCGGAATAGATTTCTCTCTGGGCGACTGTGGGTCTGGGCCGCTCCAAAGAGAATGCCGATGTAACCAATGTCAGTGCAATTACTGCCAAGAGAAACAACTTAAGGTGCTTTTTCATATACCCGCTCACTTAAAATACTTACTCTAAACTGCTTGACGTTAATGCAGAATTCAGGATGCGGCGCCTGCACCACATCCTGAATTTCTATCTTCACAGGAAGTACGAATTCGATAATCTACACATCTCGTGGCATCGCTAGTACTTGCTTAAAACTATTTTTGCTCTTGCAGTTCCTGCAGCCACTTGCGAAGGTCTTCCAAGGCCTTTTGGGCTTTCTGCCTTTCTTCACGCAGACTTCTAAGCTCTGCAAGCAAGTCTTTCACTTCGGGTGACAACTCTTTGTACGCGCTTGAACCTACAATCTCTGGTGTCGTGGTGGTGCCAGGGGTTGCAATCGCGACCTCGGAACCAACTCCCACAGGCACTTCGGTCTCGGGAGTAATCCCGGTTCCCTGCAAGTCTGAGGATTTGGCATAGCGGCTCAGGTCAGGCCTGCGCTTGGATTCCGCATATTTGTCGAAAAGGTAGGATATCCCCATTGCCACGCGGATGTTTTTGTTATACTGGTTCCCCTCGGATTTTTTCGCCAGGTCTTCCACCGATTCTCCGGCTGCTTTGAGGGTAAAGTTCTTGATCGAGTATCTAATACCGACATTGAAATCTTTGCCGTCATATTCACTTTGAAGGGCAAAATTCCTGAAGGGAGACACTTCTATTGAGGCAAATCCTCCGCTGAATACACGGGAACGTGGAACCTGTCCAGTGTAGCGGTTGCTTCCATAACCCAGGTTGAACATCCAGGAAAGACCGCCCAAAACTGCTTGTTTCGATATAACTGCATATGGAGAGTAATACTCATAGTCAGTTTTATCGGGATGGTCTGCATACTCCCAATCAGGATCTGGCGGCATGCCAGGATGATAGTCCTGAGCTCTGCGATGGTTCACAGGGGAGAAAATGTTGTCCATACCCACTGCCAACTGCGGCATCTTGGGGGTTTCCTGCAAAACCTTGATCTTGGCGTTCATGAAATAGACATTGTCCCCGCCAAAAAATCCCAGCTCGACCCTGTCCAGAATCCCCACTCCGATCATGCCGTAAGGAGTTAGGCCGCTGTATTTTTCGTTGGCATATCCATCCTTAAAATCTCTGTAGTACCCAACCAGCAACAATTCCGCTGACTTATTGGGCAACACATATGCGTCAGGCGTACGCAACATTCCCAATGTCTGGAAAGGCGCAGCATGCGCCATGCTAAATATAGCTGCCAGAACATAAAGGCTAATTATAAGTTTCTTCATACTTCCCTCCACCTTTCGGTGTTTTTTCTTATCATGACCCATAAATATAATTGACATAATTTCCGTCAAGTGTTTTTTCGGCTCATGGAAAAACGTAAAACCGTTGAGCTTTTTCACATCGGCGAAGACCTCGCTGCTAAATACCTCGCCGCTCAGGGCTATAACATATTGTGTAAAAATTTCCGCAGCGATACTGGTGAAATCGACATTATCGCCTCAGATATCGACAATCTCGTTTTTGTCGAAGTCAAAACACGTACCAGACACTCTATGAAACTCGCGCTAATGAGTATCTCATATACAAAGAGAAAACGGATATCACTCACCGCACAAAGATATATTACACAAAATCCAGACCAAGTCAAGCCGAAAATACGATTTGACGTGATTGTGGTCTTCTACTACCCAGAAACCGATAGTTACAAGATTGAGCATCTGCAGGATGCTTTTGTGCCAGTTTTTTGAGGATTTCTTTCAAGCTGAATAAACAAACTAGCTCTAGTACAGGCGCTTACCGCCAGAAAGGACCCCTTATCCAACCCTCTGACTTTGAATAAAAGCTTGGTTGATTAGCCTGTATGACCCACGCAATCCTAATCAATGAGCCTAGTTGTTCAACAATGAAGTGTCGAAATCGCTTCCTAAATATCTGAGATAGTCAGGATTTGAGCTTTCCCTGTCGTCATTGTCCACATAGATAAGGCGGTAGTTACCGTTCATTTGAATGTCCACAAAGAGATACACTGGCTTGTTTCTGCTGCTGTATTTCCAGATCTGATAGTCTTTACGCACATAGCGGGTAACGTCAGATGAAGTACCCTTGTCAATCTCATCAGGTTTTCCATTGCGGATATGGATCCTGCCCATGTCCGTGGTCCAGCCTGGATCAAAGAAACTGAAGTACTGGTTGCAGTAATCCACCCTTTCCCGCACTACATCAATTGCCGCCTGGGTACTCATCGTGCCTGATTGCGACCAGTCTTTCCACAACTGGCTGACGAATCTGCGCTTGGTTTGTTCGTCGTAACTCTTCCACTGGGCTGGTTCGCTGTAGCCCACAAAATACCTTAGCAGACGCAGATCATCATCCGGATTGGTGAACAGATAAAAGAGACTGGCCTTGGGTTCGGTGACGAAGAACTCAAACTCGCGATGCTCATTTTTTTCACCCAGTTGTAGATCAAGGCTGCCAACATATTTTCCCACACTCAGATCTTGCAGCGGGATTTTCAGGCTGAGGCCTTCGGAACTTCTAAGGAGAGTAAAATCTATGTATTTATCAAATACAATCAGGCTGTCTTTCTCCACAGTCAGCACCATAAGGCTTGTCTCTGTTCGCTGTTCCTCTGTTGTGTAAACCTCAAAATACAGGTTCACGAACTCCTGTTCGTTTTTATCGAAGATATGCGAGGGTTGGGTTCGGTAGAGGGTTTTTCCCCGATGGAATTTCTCCAGATAGGAACTGCTGTCTGGCCGCACTTCAGAACAGATTTCCAGATCGCTGAGGTTTACCTGTGGGAGCAGTTGTTCCGCACTGAAGTTCCAGAAAAACTTCTTTTGTGACAACACATCGGTAGCACTGAGCTTAAACTGATAGCGGGGACGGTCGATCTGGTAGCTGACCCGATTCAGATAGGATTTGGATGAGTTGACATCTTCTTTGTTGGTGATCCCGATATTGTCTGTGATCACCTGTTCAAAGACCAGACTGTCGGCCTCCATCACTTCCACCTTCATCTCCACCTGGGCGAAGTATCCTCCCTTGAGGGCTTGAAACACCAAACCATTGTAAGGGATCTGATAATCGATATGAATCACCGTGTTCCGGTTTTTATCCAAAAACCGCTGGGTGCCAACGTGAACATTCAAAAAATCCGAAGCGGAAAGAGTGCCTGACAACAGGCATAACAACAAAGCCAGCAAAATCTTATAACTCTTCATCTTTGTTCCTCAACGTATACTGTCCGTAACCGCCTGTATCTGTAAATATAAATTCCAATTTTTCCTTAAAGTATGTCCAGACGATGTAGGGATCCTCATCCAGAGGTTGAGACTCGGCCACAATCTCGTCGGGTTCCCCATATTTGATATATATTCTACCCCTGTCGGATTTCCAGCCCTTTAATCTTTTATGCAGAGTGTAACGCTCATCGGCAGTGATCACCCTTTCGTTAAATCTCTCCCTGGCTTCGTTGCGAATGGTGCCTGGGGTGGGATCGTGGACCTGCCAAAACCTTTCGATCGCTTCCTGATAATCAGCTTTGGGAACAGCTCTCAGGCTGCGCCATTCATTCTGATTCGCCACATAGCGGAGCTGTTCGATCTGGTCTTTATAACTATAGCGCTGGTTGTAGCTAAACCATTTATTATAGACAAAGGGTTCCATCTCATAGCGGATGTTCCCTTCAAATAAAGTAAGGGACACACTCTCAGGCCGAAGCTCGTTTACCTGACTCACAATGTCTGTGCTCAGATTACCCTGCTCGGGATAGTGAACGGTCGCCACATCATCCAGCCGGATCAGCAGGCTGTCCACTGGCAGGGAATAGGATTGCCGTATCCGGAACGCTTCCAGAGGGAACTCGAGGGCATTCATTCCGTTCGGAACAAACTCCAGTCCTTCTTTCTGGCAGACCAGAAACGCCTGCCCGATCTGCGTGGAAGAGGTACCAACCGAGAAGCTGCGCTCCAGGTTGATTTTGCCCCCCAACACCAGATTCCGCAATCTGATCTGGGCAGTATATTTACCGGGAGACAGCTTCTCCCGGAAGAACAAAGGGATGGCTTGATCCTTCATCCAGCTTTTACGGGGAACAAGCATGGTATGCTCAAGGGAAACTGCCTGCCGTCCATGGGAGTCCTTAATGGATACCGAAAACTGATATTCCGCTTCCTGCCTGCCTTCCTGAAAAATCAGGTCGTTGTAGGGAATCACGGCCAGAAACTCCACCGACTCCCCGTAGCTTTCAAAGAAGATTTCCTGCGCTTGCAGGGATGTGCAGGCGACAATAAGCAACAGAAAAAGATTAAGAGTTATTCTCATTGCCAGCAGTGCTGATCTTGAGCTGAAATTCCGTTCCCTGCTCTTCCAGCCATTGCAGCATCTGATTGCCGGGAAAGAGCTTGTGAGCGGACTCCAGGATGTGCTTGTCGCCATTTGAGTCTGTTAGAGTGGTCAGCAGGACGAATCCCCCACCGGATTTATTCATCTGGAGCGAAAACTCATCCAGCCATTGCGGGTTCAGCTTGCCCGCATCGAGGCTGAGCTGCAACTCGCCCTTTGTTTTGTGTGACAATTCTTCGATAGGAATGATCTGATCCGGCAGAACGCGCAGCATACTGTCCTCATTGGGGTCGTAGCCGGATTTTGTGCCCATTACAATATAGATACTGCCTGGGGACAGAAGGGGCAGGAAGGATTCGCAATCCTTGTTGAACAGCGCCACTTCAAACCTGCCGCTCAGATCCTCGAACTCCACGAAGGCGATGGGGTTCCCTTTGGCGTCCCTCTTGCGGGAAATCTGGTTGATGATGCCAGCCAGGGTGAGATCCTGGCCTGACCTGCTTTTTCCTGTGAAGGCGGTGGCATTGGTGAAATACTTGATCAGGCTGCGGTATTCATTCAAGGGATGCCCACTCATATAGAATCCAAGCACATCTTTTTCCTTCGCCATCTGATAGCCATATTTCCAGGGCTGTTCCAGAGGCAGGGGCGGATAGTATTCCTCAGCCTCCTGGTCATCGATGATCAGGTCGAACAGCGAGGTTTGCCCCAACCTTTTATCCCGTTGTTCGCCGTTGCTGAAAGCAAGTGCCTGTTCGATCACCGCCCATTTCTGGGACCGGGTACCCTCCAATTCATCCATTGCCCCGCAGGCGATGAGGCTTTCCAAAACTGTCTTGTTCACCGCGCTGCTGTCCATGCGTGAGCAGAAGTTGAATACATTTGTATAAGGCCCATTCTTGTGCCGGTCTTCCACGATGCAGGAGATGGCCGCCTCGCCCAGGTTCTTAATTGCCCGCAGGCCAAACTGCACCTCTTTGCCGTGGACAGTGAACTCCCGGTCGCTGCGGTTGACATTGGGGGCGATGATCGTGATGCCCATGTTTTTGCAAACCTCGATGATCTGGGGAATCTTGGCGGGATCATCTTCCAAAGACAGCAGGGCTGCCATAAATTCCACCGGATAGTGGGCTTTGAGCCAGGCTGTGCGATAGGCCACCAGGGCATAGCAGGTGGCATGGCTCTTGTTGAAAGCGTATTCCGCAAACTTTTCCCAATCCTGCCAGATCTTTTCCGCTACTTTGGCTGATACGCCCCGGGCAGCCGTGCCTTCCATGAACTTTTGACGGAACTTCTGCAAGAGATCCAGGCTTTTCTTGCCCATAGCCTTGCGCAGGCTGTCTGCTTCCCCGCGGGTGAAACCGGCAATCTCGATCGAGATGCGCATCACCTGCTCCTGAAACACCGTCACGCCATAGGTATCCCGGAGCGCCGCCTCCATGATGGGATGGTCATAAACCACCTTTTCCCTTTTGTATTTGCGGGCGATAAAACTGTCTATGAACTTCATCGGGCCTGGCCTGTATAGCGCCACCATGGCAATCAGGTCTTCAAACATATTGGGTTTGAGATCGATCAGATACTTGCGCATGCCGTCCGATTCAAACTGGAACACCCCGTCCGTTTCGCCCTTGCCAAGCATGTTAAATACTTTTTTATCGGTCAGATCCAGGTTTTCCACATCCACAGTGACACCGTGGGACTGCTGCACCAGATCGACCGTTTTCTGGATCAGTGTGAGGGTTTTCAGCCCCAGGATGTCCATCTTGAGAAACTTCAGCTCATCCAGCCACTTGCCTTCATATTGGACCAGGATATTGTCTTCGCCATCCTTTTGGTTGCCACGTGTGAGGGGGATATAATCGGTCAGGTCGCCGGGCACGATCACCAGTCCCGCCGCGTGGATACCGGTTTGTCGGATCAGCCCCTCCAGCACCAGGCTGTGCTTGTATATGTGTTGATACTGTTCGTTACTCTCAATCAGATGCCTGAAATCCGCGGATTCCTTATAGGCATCCTCCAGGCTTTTGCCAGAGGGGATGGTCTTGGTGATATTGTTGGCCTCGGTGGCGGACACCATGAGCACCCTGGCCACGTCCTTGATCACCGACCTGGCTCCCAAAGTGCCAAAGGTGATGATCTGGGTAACGCTGCTGCGGCCATATTTTTGCACCACATAATCAATGACCTGCCCCCTTTTCTGGGCGCAGAAATCGATGTCAAAGTCTGGCATGCTGATCCGCTCAGGATTGAGGAAACGCTCAAAGAGCAGACCGTAGCGCATTGGGTCTATCTTGGTGATATCCAGCAGATAAGCCACTATGCTACCCGCTCCGGAACCGCGCCCCGGGCCCACCGGCACACCCTGTTTGCGGGCGTTGTCGATCAGGTCTTTCACCACCAGGTAGTAGCCGTCGAAACCCATACGGTGGATCACTTCCAGTTCAAAGTCTATCCTGGCACGAATCTCATCCGTCATTTCCGGATACTTTATCTTGCAGTTTACGTCGCACAGATGGCGCAGGTAAGTGCCCATGTCCGCATACCCTTCCGGGATATCGATCTCGGGCAACAAAAACTTGTCGTATTTCAGCTCCAGATCCACGCTCTCGGCTATCTTCAGCGTATTGTTATAAGCATCCTCATGCTCGGGAAAGAGAGCCCGCATTTCCTCGGGGCTGCGAAAATGAAGCTGATTGCTGCTGTAGCGCATGCGGGTCGGATCGTTCAGAGCCTTGGCGGTTTGGATGCAGAGCAGGATGTCGTGGGCTTCATAGTCTTCCTGATGCAGGTAGTGGCAGTCGTTGGTCACCACCAAGGGCACATCCATCTCTTTGGCAAGCTTGATCAGCAGGGGCATCACCTCGCGTTCCTGGTCGATGCCATGATCCTGAATCTCGATGTAATAGCGGTCTCCAAATAGATCTTTATACCAGGCCACGGCCTCCCTGGCTTCCTGCTCCCTGTGATTGGCCAACAGCGAGGCAATCTCCCCCTGGATGCAGGCGGAAAGGCAGATCAGGCCTTCGCTGTATTGGGCAAGCACGGCCTTGCTGATCCTCGGTTTATAGTAATAACCGTCGATAAAGGATATGGAGGAAAGCTTGACCAGATTGTGGTAACCTGTATTGTTCTGAGCCAGCAGCACCAGATGGTAGCGATTATCGCTCTTGTTGTGTTCGCTGTTCAAATCTCCATTTATAATATAGGCTTCGGTGCCGATGATCGGCTTGATGCCGGCTTTTTTTGCCGCCTTGTAAAAATCAATGGCGCCATACATATTGCCATGATCGGTGATCGCCACGGCTGGCATGCCATACTCGACCGCAAGCTTGATCATCCGGTCAACCCTGCAGGCTCCGTCCAGCAAACTGTATTGCGTATGGTTGTGTAAATGGACAAAGGACATTTTTGCTTCTCCCCAAAACTCTCTGAAACGTATAAATGAGGCAGCCCCGATTTTGTCAAAGGATAAATTGTTTTGTGGCTTTCCGCGAGTTCATCGAAGCCTGCAACTGCAATATGAGTCGTTCTTTACAAGCTGTTCCACAAAATGGGATATAGTCAAATACGAGCAATGTGCGTTCAATCCAAACCGCGCACAGCAGTCTGTTATCTTTTTTTTGGGCTCATTGATCGCTGGCGCGCCCTGCTTCGAGACTTGATGCCAAACCTTGGTCTTCCTTAGGTCATCCTTAACCTTTATAAGGATGACCTAAGGATGATAGGCTAACTGCTTCTGGGGTAAAATGATAGCCATACGGGAGGTAGACAAGTTTTGACAGTATTCTTCAGAATGTTGTAGCAAGCGTAGTGCTTGAAAGCAAGGCCAGGACAAGGTTCCACAGATTTACATGACAAACGAGTATGGATATTTGACTGAAACCAAACCTCAAACCAGCACAATTATTCTGAAACCTTATTCGGGACGAATCTCCTATCAAGTTCTCTATCAAGTTGTTAGACTTAGTTGTAGGATTATTTCACACAAGCCTGCCAAAAAAAACTTGCCTTATTTTGGCGTTCCCATATTCTGGAATAAATTTAGTTATTCAGCTCTTCTTTTAGAGCATTGGAGCGTCAATGCGGCTAAAAACGTTTCCCGGGGGTGTGCATCCCCATGATTACAAGCACTACTCCACCTCGGTTCCAATAGAGGAACTTCCCCTTCCCCAGAAGGTTATCATCCCTCTGTCCCAACACATAGGCTCCCCATCAACGCCTTTGGTAAAGGTGGGTGATGAAGTGAAGGCCGGGCAAAAGATCGCTGATGCCTCGGGATTTGTATCCATCCCCCAGCACGCTTCGATCAGCGGCAAAGTTAGCAAAATCGACATTTTCCCCCATCCCTCCGGAACGCCGCAACTGGGCATCGAGATCAGCTCCGACGGTTCCGACAACTGGGTGGAGCTGGCTGACGATCCCAACTATCTGGAGCTTTCCCCGCAGGAGATCAGAAGCAGGATTGCCGAGGCAGGTATATGCGGCATGGGCGGAGCGGGGTTTCCCTCCGTTGTAAAGCTTTCCCCGCCGGAAGACAAACCCATCGACACCGTTATCCTTAACGGAGTGGAATGCGAACCCTACCTGACAGCAGACTACCGCCTGATGCTGGAACAGGCGTCAGACGTCATAGCGGGGCTGAAGATCCTGCTCAAGATCCTGAACGCGCCCCGGGGAATAATCGGCATCGAAGCCAACAAACCCGAGGCTATCGCCCTGATGCAAAAGCTCACCGCGGAAGACAGCCAAATCAGCGTGTCGCCCCTCAAATTGCAATATCCACAAGGAGCGGAAAAGCAACTGATCTATGCCGTTACCCGTCGCAAGGTGCCGGCAGGCGGCCTGCCCATGGCTGTGGGCGCGGTGGTGGAAAACGTGGGTACAGCGGCTGCCATCTATGAAGCCGTCCGTTTCAGGAAGCCTCTGGTGGAGCGGATAACCACGGTCACCGGTTCCATCGTGCAGAATCCCAAAAACCTCAAGGTGCGCATCGGCACACCTTTCTATGAACTGGTGAACTTTTGCGGCGGCATCACGGGCGATATCGGCAAGATCATTTCCGGCGGCCCCATGATGGGCGTTGCCCTGCCCTCGCTGGACGCGCCGGTTGCCAAGGGATGTTCCGGCCTTGTGTTGCTGAACACCAGGGAAGCCCGCAGCATCAAAGAGCGCAATTGCCTGCGCTGCGCGCGCTGCGTGGATGTCTGCCCGATGAACCTGATGCCCAGCCTGATCGCGCAGGCGGTCAAGGGCAACAATCTGGACCTGGCTGTGCAAGCCGGTTTGGATGACTGCATGAAGTGCGGCAGTTGCGCCTATGTTTGCCCGGCGCACATTCGCATTGTCCAGTGGATCGACACCGGCAAGCTGCGCATCGCCGAACAACGGGCCAGCAATAAATAAGGACAACATCATGAAAGATAAATTCACCGTCTCTCCAGCCCCACACCTGCATGACCGCACCAGCATCCCCAACGTGATGTGGAACGTGGTCATCGCCTTGCTGCCCGCGCTGGTCTTTGCCGTCTATTACTGGGGTTGGCGTTCGCTCTGGCTCACCCTGCTGGGCGCGCTGTCGGCCGTCCTGACCGAAGCCCTGATCCAAAAACTCCGCAAGGTGCCCGTAACCATCTATGACGGCTCCGCCTTCCTCACCGGCATGCTGCTTTCCTATAATATATCAGCTAATTCACCCTGGTGGCTTCCGGTGTTGGGCGCGGCTTTCGCCATTGCGATCGGCAAGCAGGTCTTTGGAGGATTGGGTAACAATCCGGTCAACCCTGCCCTGCTGGGACGGGCTTTCCTGCTTGCATCCTGGCCATCCCTGATGACCAGCGGCGACAATTGGATAAAGACCCTTCCCCGTCCTTTCAGCCAGGCTTCCATCAATGGCATCAGCAACCTTGACCTGATCCACCAGAACCTGCAGACCGTGGCTCCCAAGGCCTACGACCTGGTGACCAGCGCCACACCTCTCAAGGTAGCCCAAACCCTGCGTGATTCAAGCTTTGTGAATACCATCACAAGCTCCGACAGCCTGAACTCGGTGATCAGCAACAACATCTTCACCAGCCTCTTCGACCTGGGCACCCTGCAACAGCTTTTCTGGGGCAATGTGGGCGGCTGCATCGGCGAGGTTTCGGTGTTTGCACTGCTTCTGGGCGCCGCCTATCTGCTGTGGAAAAACATCATCGAGTGGCGCGTTCCCCTGTTCTACATTGGCACCGTGTTTGTGCTCACATTCTTCCTGGGTGGGATCAAGGGCACCGGTTATTCCCTGATGCTTCCCTTCTTCCACATCTTTGCCGGGGGCTTGATGCTCGGCGCCTTCTTTATGGCCACCGATTACACCACCAGCCCGCTCACCAAAAAGGGCAGGGTCATCTATGCCGTCGGTTGCGGCCTCATGACGGTGATCATCCGGCTCTGGGGCGGATATCCGGAAGGGGTTTCCTATTCCATCCTGTTTATGAACGTGATGACCCCTCTGATAGATAAGATTACGATGCCCAAAGCTTTTGGGAGGATCAAGAAATGAAGTTTTATCTCAAACTTGGATTCATCCTGCTGGCCTTCTGCGTGGTCGCCACAGCCATTCTGGCCTATGTGAACTCCGTCACCAAACCGCGCATTGATGAACTGAAGAGGGTTGCCGCGCAGGAAGCGATGGCTCAGCTGATTCCCAACGCGGAGTTCAGCGATGTTGTGATTCATCTGCCCGAGGGCGCGTCCATCCCAGACTCGCTGGTCTATTACATCGCGACCGCGAAAGGAGATTCGACCAGCATCCTCGGCTACATCTTCACGGCGGAAAAACATGGCTATAGCAGCAACGTGAAGACCATAGCCGCCATTGACACGGAGTTCAAACTTATCAACATCAAGGTAATCGAGCAAGCCGAAACTCCCGGCCTTGGAGCGAATTGCAGTTCCGACAGCTTTGCGGATATGTTCAAAGGGCTGCTGCCAGAAAAGCTGCTGGTGGACAAAGACGGCGGCGAGGTCAAAGCCATGACTGGCGCCACCATCACCACCCGCGCGGTGACCAACTCGCTCAGGGAAACTATCGCCATCGTCAGAAAGGATATTGAATCCCGCGCCAATACGCAACCGGAGGTGGAAGCATGAGCTTTTTCAAAGAACTGACCAAGGGAATCATCAAAGAAAACCCCACCTTCGTGATCGTGCTTGGCATGTGCCCAACCCTGGCGACATCAACCTCGGTGAACAACGCCATCGGCATGGGCATCGCGGCGACCTTCGTTCTGGTCTGCTCCAATATCATGATCTCCCTGATCAAGAACATCACTCCCGATAAAATCCGCATCCCGGTCTATGTGGTCGTGATAGCGGCGTTTGTGTCCGTCGTGGACATGGCGATGGCAGCCTACATTCCCGACCTGCACAAGAGCCTGGGCCTGTTCATTCCACTGATTGTGGTCAACTGCATCATCCTTGGCCGCGCAGAAGCCTTTGCCAATAAAAACAATGTGCTAAACTCGATGGCAGACGGCATCGGAATGGGCTTGGGATTCACGCTGTCCCTCAGCGTGGTGGCAACGATTCGCGAGCTTCTGGGCAACGGCACCTGGCTTGGCATCAGGATTCTGCCTCAATCCTACAATCCCATGCTGATAGCGATCCTCGCGCCGGGGGCATTTTTCACCCTCGGCTTCCTGATGGCTGCGATCAACATGCTGAAGGAGAAAAGATAATGGGATTCTTCGGACAACTTTTCGTGATGGCCGTGAGCGCCATCTTTATCCATAACTTCGTACTTTCCCAATTCCTCGGCCTTTGTCCCTACCTGGGTGTCTCCAAAAAGCTGGATTCCGCCTTTGGAATGGGGATGGCCGTGATCTTTGTGATGACCCTCGCTTCGGCCTTTACTTTCCTGATCGACAAGTATCTTTTGGTTGCCAATGGCCTGGAATATCTGCGCACCCTGGCTTTCATCCTCACTATCGCCGCCTTGGTGCAATTTGTGGAAATGGTGATCCAGAAGAATGCTCCGGCGCTCTACAAATCGCTGGGCGTGTACCTGCCCCTGATCACAACCAACTGCGCGGTGCTGGGCGTCGCCATCCTGAACGTCACCCCGCTGCCTGACGGCTCCACTTACAACTTCCTTTGGGCGACCCTCAACGGCTTCCTTTCCGGAGTCGGCTTCACCTTTGTGTTGCTGGCAATGGCTGGAATCCGGGAACGGCTCGAGCTAGTCGATATGCCCAAAAGCATGCGGGGATTTGCCAGCGGGCTGATCCTTGCCGGCACCATGGCTCTGGCTTTCTACGGCTTTATGGGCCTCAAGATCTGAAGGAGCTGAAAGATGATCGTTACAACCATACTCGCAGCCAGCATCGGCTCCCAGATTCTCATCCCGGTGATCATACTGGGGGTCATGGGCCTTGCCTTTGGCATCATCCTCGCCGTCGCAGCGAAGTTCTTTCATGTCCAGATCGACCCCCGCGTGGAAGAGATCACCGCCATCCTGCCCGGAGCCAACTGCGGCGGCTGTGGCAAAGCAGGCTGCTCCGGTTATGCCGACGCGGTCGTGCATGACGGCGCGCCGGTGAACCTCTGCGCTCCCGGAGGCGCGGAAGTGGCAGCCCATATCGCCCGCATCATGGGCACCGAGGCGGGTTCCATGCAAAAGAAAGCCGCGGTGTTCCACTGCTCTTCCGGCGGTTACAAAAACACAAACTGGAAATATAGCTATACAGGCATCGAGTCCTGCAAATCCGCCGCCAGTATCGCGGGAGGGCCAAATGCCTGCTTCTGGGGCTGCATCGGATACAACGATTGCCTGAAAGCCTGTATGTTCGGGGCAATTAGCCTGGATGAGAACGGCATGCGGGTGGTGGACTGGAACAAGTGCACCGCTTGCGGAGCCTGCGTCAAAGCCTGCCCGCGCAAACTGATAGAACTGGTGCCCCAAAACCGCGCTGTCCACATCAAATGCTCGTCCCTTGCCAAGGGACCGGACGCCAAGGCCGTCTGCGGCACCGGCAACCCCTGCATCGGCTGCGGAATCTGCGCACGCAAATGCCCGGTTCAGGCCATCACCGTGAACAACAACCTCGCCAGGATCGACTATGACAAGTGCATCAACTGCGGTTTATGCGCCACGGCCTGCCCCACCAAGGCAATCCTGGACCTGCTGGCGGGAAGCCGTAAAAAGGCGGAGATTGACCCGGAAACCTGCATCGGTTGCGCCATCTGCGCCAAAGCCTGCCCGGTGGAAGCCATCTCGGGCGAGCTGAAACAGGCGCATAGCATCGACAAGGAAAAATGCGTCGGCTGCGGCATCTGTATCGAGAAGTGCCCAAAGAAGGCCATCAGGATGCAGGACTAATCCATATTTATAAAGCTATTGACCGAGAGCAGCGGCGGGGATTTCACACCCGCCGCTGTTGCATTTAATACAATTTAGCTTGCATTATTACAACTGCATCTCTTTTTTTCACCATTTCACCTATCCACCTTTCCGCGGCGTGGTCGTAGCACCTATATATTATGGAGGGGGATTGCCCTCATTTGATTCCCGGTTTCCTGCCTGGGTCTTCCTGGGGTCAACCTTATAATTTATAAGGATGACCTAAGGATGATGGCACCAAACGCTGTAGCAGCGAGGGACGGAGCTATGAAGTAATATCGGAAAGGTAAATACGTTATTCTCTTGACAGCAAGCATGGAGCACATGGTTTTCGCCTGCAGCAGAGAAGGATCAAGCGGATATTCCTCAAATACCAAATTATGTTTTTTGGCCGTTCGCACCCCCAAAACGTGATGCTTGACATAATGACATTATCTGACAACAAAAATCCACACCCTTTTAGCTTGAATGAGATTCATAAAGTTGGCTGGCCAGTCGCCGATGGACTTTCCGTGCTTCCCTGCCGAAGCCAATTTTGCGATTGACACAATCCGCATATTAAAAATGATTGTAAAAATTATAATTTCCGCATGCAGGACTCTAAAGGAGCGAAGATGCCCTATATTTCAAATACAGATGCTGACAGGCGCGCGATGCTGGACAGGATCGGTGTCGAGTCGTTTGAAGAACTGATCGCCGCCATACCAGCCAAGTTGCGCATGGACAAACCCCTGGCTCTGCCCGACCCGCTTTCCGAGCTTGAAATCACCCGTAAAATCAATGCCAGCACCGGCAAAAATATCTGCGCCCAGGGAGCCAATTCCTTTCTTGGCGCCGGGGTCTATGACCATTTCATCCCGGCGGCGGTGGATTCCATCGTTTCCCGACCTGAGTTTTTTACGGCTTACACCCCTTACCAGGCGGAGGTGAGCCAGGGCACGCTGCAGTTTATCTATGAATACCAGACCATGATCTGCGAGCTGACCGGGATGGAGATCGCCAACGCTTCCATGTATGACGGCGCTTCAGCCATCGCCGAGGCCATCCTGATGGCGGTGCGCAAAAACAAGCTCCACAAGGCAATCCTGCCCGCCACCCTGCATCCTGAGTATGCAAAAGTGATCAAGGTTTACACCGAAGGCATTGGCGTGGAATTGCTTACCTGCCCCGCCAGGGACGGCAGGCTGGACCTTGACGCCCTCAAAAACATGCTGGATGAGAGCGTCGGCAGCGTGGTGGTGCAAAACCCCAATTTCTACGGCAATCTGGAACCGGTGAACGAACTGGGGCAGATCATCCACGCCAACCCCAAAACCCTGTTCATCGCGGCTGTCGATCCCATCTCCCTGGCGATACTGACCCCGCCCGCCTCCTATGGCGCGGATATCGCCGTGGGTGAAGGCCAGGCCCTGGGTAACAGCATGTATCTGGGCGGGCCGCTGTTTGGATTCTTCGCCACCAAGCTCGACATGGCGCGCTCCATGCCGGGACGCATTGTGGGAGGCACCCTGGATGCCGAAGGCAAGCGGGCTTACGCGCTCACCTTGCAGGCAAGGGAACAGCATATCCGCCGGGCAAAGGCAACCTCCAACATCTGTTCAAATGAATCGCTTTGCACCCTGGCGGCGACAGTCTATCTGAGCCTGATGGGACGGGAAGGGCTGGTTGAAGCCGCGACCCAATCCGCCCAAAAAGCCCACTATCTGGCTCAGGAACTCGCCAGGATCAAGGGCTGCTCGCTATCCTGGCCGGATACGCCGTTCTTTAAGGAGTTCACGCTGCAAACGGCAATTCCGGCGGCGGAGATCGTGGACAGGCTCAGTTCCCGGGCGATCTTCCCCGGAGTGGACTTGGGCCGCTTCGGCCAACCGGACAGGCTGCTGATCGCGGTCACGGAAAAGAAGAGCAAGGCCGATCTGGATGAACTGGTGGACGCCCTGAAGGAGTTGAACAATGAGTAAGACCATTTTTGAACACAGTTCCGCAGGCCGCAAAGGCGCAACCCTGCCCCGGCGCGAGATAGATATCCCCCTGCAAAGCATTATCCCCGCCGATCAGCTCCGCGAAAAGCAGGCCCGCCTGCCGGAAGTGAGCGAGCTGGATGTGATGCGCCACTATATCGCGCTGTCCCACAAAAACCACTTTATCGAAAAAGGGCTGTATCCGCTTGGTTCCTGCACCATGAAATACAATCCCAAAGTGCATGAGGCCCTGGTGCGGGATTCCGGTTTCAACAATCTGCACCCCTATCAGCCGGAGGCGACGATCCAGGGTTCCCTGGAAATCCTTTATGAACTCCAGGAACAACTGGCTGAGATCTCCGGCATGAGCAAAGTGACCCTGCAGCCCGTGGCGGGAGCACAGGGCGAATTCACGGGCATCAAGATCATCGCCGCCTATCACAAGGCCAAAGGCAACCACCATAAAACCAAAATTATCATCCCGGACTCCGCGCACGGAACCAATCCCGCTACCTGCTCCCTGGTGGGCTATGAGGTGGTGGAACTGAAGTCCAACGCTCAAGGCCGTTGCGATCTGGAACATCTGAAGAGCATCGTGGATGACAACACTGCCGGTTTCATGCTCACCAATCCCAACACCCTGGGCTTGTTTGAGACCCAACTTGAGCAGATTGCCGAGATCATTCACGGAGTGGATGGCCTGATCTATATGGACGGCGCAAATCTTAACGCCCTTTTGGGAATCGTGCAGCCGGGCAAGATTGGGTTTGACGTGATGCACTTCAATCTGCACAAGACCTTTGCCACCCCTCACGGCGGCGGTGGGCCAGGTGCCGGGCCGGTGGGCGTGGTGGAAAAACTGGTGCCCTTCCTGCCAGTGCCCATGGTTGCCAAGGCGGGAGATGAATACTATTTTGACTATGGCCACGCGGAGACCTCCATCGGCAAGGTGCACACCTTCTATGGCAACTTCGCCGTGCTGCTGCGTGCCTATATCTATATCAAGATGCTGGGCGCGGAAGGCATCCGCCAGGTTGCGGAAAACGCACTGATCAACGCCAACTACCTGATGGCATTGGTGAAGGATCACTACCACATTCAGCACCTCGAGTATTGCATGCATGAATTTGTGGCGGACTCAAGCTGGCAAAAGAAAGAGTTTGGAGTGAACACTCTGGACATTGCCAAGCGTTTGCTGGACAAAGGATTTCATGCCCCCACCATATATTTCCCCCTCATCGTGCCGGAAGCCATGATGATCGAGCCTACAGAGACAGAGAGCAAACAGTCTCTGGACAGCTTTGCGGCGGCCATGCTGGAAATCGCGCAGGAAATCAGGGAAAACCCGGAAATGTTACATGAAGCCCCGCTTACAACGCCGGTGCGCAGGGTGGACGATGTCCGCGCCGTGAAGGTGCTCGATCCGGCTTTCAACCTGGGAGACTAAACCTTTACATCTATACCAATAAAGAATTTGGAGAATAAATGAAGAAGACTTTACTGCTGATCCTGCTTGCCCTGGCAACCGTGGCCACGCTCCTGGCTGCCGATGTCAAGCTGGGTTATGTCAATACAGACCGTTTGCTGCTGGAAAGCAACGAAGCGGCTGAAATCTCACGCCTGTTCAATCTGGACAAACAAAACTGGACCCGGCAGGTGAGAGAGCTCGATGAAGAGATCAAGCGTATGGAACGGGACTTTGAGATTGGCAAGCTGACGCTCAACGAAGCCCGCAAAAGAGAGACACAGGCAGCCATCGACGCCAAGAAAGCTGAAGCGGGGCGCATGCTGGAGGAATACTTTGGCGAAGGCGGAAAGGCGGAACAGAGATACCGCGAACTGATCGATCCGCTCACTCTGAAGATCCACAATCTGATCAAAAAGACCGCCGAGGACGAGAAATATACCATGATCTTTGACGTGAGCATGGGCACAGTGCTCTATGCCGCGCCCACAATCGACCTGACCGATCAGATCCTGCTGGAACTCAACAAAGACACAGTCAAACCCGCCGATCTGACCCAGCCTGAAGGAACTTCAGACACCGGCACGGAGATCAAGCCGGAAGACAAGCCCAAGGAATCCGGCGAAGATTACAAACCAGACAAGCCATGAAGAAATTCAAGCCCGCGCTCAACGTCGAGCAAATCCGCCAGATCACCGGAGCCGTCTATCAAGGTGAAGAGAATCTGGTTTTTGACAATGCCTGTGAGCCTTCAGAGGCTACCTCAAGCAGTGTAATATTCTGGGAACAGGAAAAAATGTTTGAGACTGTGCAAAACAGCGGGGCTGGGCTCATCATCTGCCCTCCCCAGGAAGCGCACCGCCTGCCCGGACGCAACCTGTTGCTTTCGCCGCGGCCATATTTTACCCTGATGAGCCTGGTAGCCTGGTGGCTGAACGAGGCAACGGACAAACCCGCCCCCGGAATACACCCCTCAGCGGTGGTCGATCCCACTGCCAGCCTCGGCGACGGTGTTAGCATCGGAGCGCTGGCCAGGATCGGCAAAAACGTGAAAATAGGAGCCGGCAGCGTGATCGGCGATGGCTGCCAGATCGAAAACAACGTGAGTGTGGGCAAATCCTGCAGGCTTTACCCGCGGGTGACTGTCTATGAGGACTGCGTGATCGGCAGCGGGGTCATCATCCACAGTGGAGTTGTAATCGGCGCGGACGGCTTTGGCTTCCTGCTCTTGGACGGCAAGCAGCAGAAGATTCCCCAGATCGGGAATGTGGTGATTGAGGATTATGTGGAAATCGGCGCCAACACCACGATCGACAGGGCAACGCTTGGCTCGACCGTGATCGGTGCGGGCAGCAAGCTGGACAATCTGGTCCAGGTGGGCCATAATTGCAAGATTGGACACCACTGCATCCTCTGCGCTCAAGTAGGCCTGGCTGGCAGCACGATCCTGGGAGATTACGTATATCTGGCAGGCCAGGTGGGCGTGGCAGGACATCTCACCATCGGCGACAGAGCGATGGTGGGAGCCCAGTCCGGCGTAGCCAACAACATCCCGCCTGACGCACGCTATATGGGATACCCGGCTGATGACGCCAACCTCACCAAACGCGTTTTTGCCAGCCAGAAACACCTGCCGGAGATCTACCGCCACTACCTCAGGCAGATCAAAAGCGAAAAGGGAGAACAATGATGACTGAATACAAGAATACAATCCGCTCCGAAGCCTCATACACCGGCATCGGACTGCATACCGGAGAAATCTCCACCATCCGTTTTAAACCTGCCGACAAGGATTCAGGTATCGTCTTCGTCAGGGTGGACATGCCAGGCCAACCCGAAATCCCCGCCGACATCGACCACGTCGTGGATATGTCACGCGGCACCACGATCGGTATCAAGGATGCCACCGTGGGAACGATCGAGCACGTGCTTTCAGCCATCAAGGGCTTGAATATCGACAATATCCGCATCGAGATCGACGGTCCCGAAGCTCCCGTGGCAGATGGCTCTGCGATAGTATTTTTGAACCTGCTCAAAAAGGCGGGGATTGTCAAACAGGATGCCGAACGTGAGTATTTCGAGTTTGACGAGCCAATCAGTTTTTCCGCCCCCGAAGAGAACGTGGATATCGTGATCGTGCCATCTAACGAACTGAAGATCACCTTCATGATTGACTACAAGCACCCCTACCTCGGCACCCAATATACCTGGCTGCCTGATCTTAGCGTTTATGAAAAGGAGTTTGCCGGAGCCCGCACTTTCTGCTTCATCAATGAGATCCTGAAACTCAAGGAAATGGGCCTGATCAAGGGAGGCTCCCTCGAAAACGCCCTGGTGATCGCGGAACCTGGCATCAGCGACGAGGAGCTCAAACATCTGCAGGATGTGTTTGGCTATCACGAACCCGTCACGGTTTCCCCCCAGGGAATCCTCAACAGCCACCCCCTGCGGTACTACAACGAGTTCGTGCGCCACAAAGTGGTTGACCTGTTGGGTGACATCGCTTTGCTGGGCATGCCGATCAAGGGGCACATCCTGGCTGCCCGCAGCGGACACAAGACCAACGCGGAACTGGTCAAGAAACTACGCCAGATACAGTTGAAACAGCAGTTTCAGAAACAATATCAGAAAAAGACCGAAAAGGACGTGGTGTTCGATATCAACGCCATCCTCAAGATCATCCCCCACCGCTATCCCTTCCTGCTGGTGGACAAGATCATAGATTTCCAGCCGGGAGTTTCCATCACAGGCATCAAAAACGTTACCATTAACGAGCCGTTCTTCCAGGGGCACTTCCCGGGACACCCCATCATGCCTGGCGTTCTGATTATCGAGGGAATGGCTCAGGCAGGCGGGATCATGCTGCTCAACCAGCTCGACAACCCGCAGGACTACGTGGCATATTTTGCCTCCATCGACAACGTCAAATTCCGCAAACCTGTCTTGCCAGGGGACACCCTGCGCTACGAGATGGAGGTGATCTCTCTGAAGAGATCGCTTTCCAAGATGCACGGAGAAGCCTATGTCGGCCGCACCAAAGTGGCCGAGGGCGACTTCATGGCCATGATCCAGGATAAGAACAAATGACTAAGATCCACCCCACGGCAATAATTGATGAGGGCGCGCAGATCGGAGCAGACTGCGAGATCGGCCCCGGGTGCCATGTAGGGCCTTCGGTGGTCCTTGGCAACCGCAACATCCTCATCTCCAACGTGATCCTCTCCGGGCACACCACGATCGGGGATGACAACAAGATATCCCCTTACGCTGTTTTGGGCACAGACCCCCAGGACCTCAAGTTCAAGGGAGAGCCCACCCGTCTGCGTATCGGCAACCGCAATAAGATCAGGGAGTTTGTCACCATCAACCGCTCCAACAATCTGGAGGAAGACACTGTGGTGGGTGACGACAATCTGCTCATGGAATATGTGCATGTGGCCCACAACTGCCAGATTGGCAACAACTGCATCATTGCCAATGTGGTGCAAATGGCGGGGCATCTGGTGATCTCAGACTTTGTGAGCATCGGCGGCATGACTGCCATCCATCAGTTTGTGCATATCGGCACCCACGCTTTTGTGGGCGGGGCTTCCGCCATCAAAAAGGACATCGCCCCCTATACCCGGGGACAGGGAAATCCCTATCACACAGTGGGTTTGAATAGCGTTGGCTTGATGCGCAGAGGGTTTTCCAACGCCGCCATCGCGGCCATCAAGGAAGTGTACAACCTCTTTTACCGCAAAGGGCTGAACACCAGCCAGGCACTGGAAGAAGCTGCCAAACTGGGCACCCTGACACCGGAGCAAGAGGTCTTTATTGATTTTATCAAGAAGGCAGACCGCGGCCTTTCAAACTGATAGATTTACCTTATGACAGCAACCCCCTGCTCGACCAGGGGGTTCTTTTCATACCAATTTGCTTCCATCAAGCTATTGTTTGCATTTTGATATTTGACATTCTCTTGTGATATCCGTGGAAAGGTGGATATGGATAAATAGAACGTGGATGACAAGATCGACAGGATCAGCAGGATATTTAAAGGTGAAAAGGTTCCTTGAAACAACAACCCGACCCCAAAACAAATCGACCCAGACTACATACCGTGTCATCACGGGCTGTCGGGGTCCCCGCCAAAGCGCGTGGCGGTTTGGTGGGGTGACTTGACCCGTGATCCAGTCTTTTGAAATGGCCGTGGAAAGGTGAAATAATGCAAGCTAAACAGTATAAAACAGGCACCCAGTCAAAAAGTAACCGGCATCAATTCCTTGACAACCGCAAAAATAATCCTATATAATCCACAATATCCTTCATAGCGCCCTCCTTTGCTGCTACTCGCTTTTATGCCATCATCCTTAGGTCATCCTTATAAATTATAAGGTTGACCCCAGGAAGACCCACGCCAAAACCCGGGATGCAAATGAGGACCATCCCCCCATATATATAGGTGCTATGCCCCGAAAGGGCTGTGTAAAGGTGGAATGGTGGAATGGTGGCCAGTTGTAACAACGTAAACGAAATAGTATCAGGTGTGGAAACCACCCCCCTTGGCTCGCTGTCTGCCCGGACAAAAAAACTGTTGACTAAAACCATGTTCTACAAAGAAGTGGAATATCACTAATAATTTGAAGGTCGCCCATGCTGCAAGCTAAAATATTCATCCGCCTCAAACCCAACGTTCTTGACCCCCAGGGCAAGGCCGTAAGCAATTCCCTCCATCAACTGGGATACGTCAAAGTGGTGGAGACAAGAGTGAGCAAATACATCGAGATCAGCTTTGATGACGACAATGAACAGGCGGTTGAAGAGCAAGTGCAAAAAATCTGCGCAGACCTGCTTGCCAATCCGAACACCGAAAACTTCACCTATACCATAGAAAAGATGGGGACGGTCTAACTTGAGAGTCAGCGTGATCACTTTCCCGGGCTCCAACTGCGACCGCGACGCCCAGCGTGCCTTTAGCGAGAGGGGTCACACCAGCAACCTGGTCTGGCACAAGGATCGTGACCTGCAAAACCCCGATCTGGTGGTGCTGCCTGGCGGCTTCTCCTATGGCGACTATCTGCGCTGCGGGTCTCTGGCACGCTTCTCTCCCATCGTGAATGAAGTGGTCGCTTTCGCCGAATCCGGCGGACTGGTTCTGGGTATCTGCAACGGCTTCCAAATCCTTACGGAATGCGATTTGCTGCCCGGATCACTGCTCATGAATTCCGGCCTCACCTTCATCTGCCAGCATCAATACATCCGCGTGGAAAGCGCCAACACCCCGTTCACCAGCAACATCCCTGCGGGCAGAGTCCTGGACATCCCCATTGCCCATAAAGAGGGGAACTTTTTCATCGATCCCGAAAGGCTGAAAAGCCTGCAGGACAACGATCAGATCATTTTCCGCTATTGCGACCGGGATGGCGCGGCTACATCCGAAGCAAACCCCAACGGGTCTTTGGACAATATCGCCGGCATCTGCAATATCCAGCGCAACGTCCTGGGCATGATGCCTCATCCTGAAAGAGCAAGCACAGAGGGAGTTGTAAGCCGTGACGGCCGAGAGATTTTCGCTGCAATTGAAAACCACTTTGACAGCTCTCGATAACCTGTTCTTTCCCCCCACCTGCCTGCACTGCGGCGCGGGGATAGATTCTGCGGCTCAGGTTCTCTGCGGGGATTGCATCCTTGCCGCCCAGCCAATTCTGGAAAACTACTGCGATAAATGCGGTTCCCCGCTGCGGGATTACAATTGCCCCGCCTGCTCCGAGACCGATTTTGCCTTTGATCTTGCCAGATCCGCCTATGTTTACAAGGATCCCGTGCAGAGCCTCGTGCACCAGCTCAAATACAACTCCCTGCGCTCTCCTGCAAGGTTTTTCGCCACCGCGCTGCTCAACATACCAGCCGCCGGACGCTTTGCCAAAGGCTACGATCTGGTAAGCTCTGTGCCTTTGCATCACGTCCGCAAACGTGACCGCGGCTACAACCAGTCGGAGCTTATCGCCCGCAAACTGGCACGCGAGCTTGGGCTTCCCTATGGAGAACCAGTTCTGCGCAGGATCAACACCCTCAGCCAGACCAACCTGAGCTCCGCTGCCCGCAGGGCAAATCTGCAGGGAGCTTTCGCGCTGCGTAAAAACGCCGATCTGGCCGGCAAGAGAGTGATCCTCCTGGACGACGTCTTCACCACCGGCAGCACCGTGAACGAGATTGCCCAACTCCTGAAGTCCGGCGGCGCAGCCAAAGTGCTGGTGCTCACAGCTACCAGGGCGGTTTGAAATGAACAGGGAATATCAGGAATACAAGACCACCATCGACGAGAAGGAAGCCACCGAGATGATCGAGAAGGTGGCGCGCTTCATCGCGGAGCGCCATCTGGGCTCGGCGGGCATCCTGCTCTTGGAATCGTTGTATCCCCTGCACGGCATTGCCAGCCAGGCGATGTATTTTGTGCTGCCCTTTGCCGAGATGATCTTTGACTCCCAAAAATACCAGAATTTTGCCCTCACCATCCAGAATGAGGCATACCTGAAACGCCTGATCAACCGCATTGACGAGCTTGATGAAGAAATCAACCGCGAACGCCGGGCTGCGGCACGCCTCAAACGCAAGCGCCGCCGTAACCGGATCAAGGCCTTTTTTGCCAGAACCTTTAAAACTAAAGATAAGAATGCTGAATAAGCGGAGGAATAATGCAATACGATGAGAAACGCCTGACCCGTATCGTCGCCACTGACTGTGGCAGCACGACAACCAAGGCAATTTTGATCGAATGGGTGGATGGCGAATACCGCCAAACCATCCGTGGCGAAGCTCCCACCACGGTGGAAGCCCCGCTCAACGACGTTACCAAGGGCGTCATCAACGCCACCCAGGAGTTGGAGGAGCTGGCCCGCCTCAAGTATAAGAACCCCAACATCAAATTCATGGAAAACGGCGAGTTTGTGATCCCCCGCAAAGGCGATGTTGGCGTGGACGCCTATGTTTCCACCTCATCAGCCGGAGGCGGCCTGCAAATGATGGTCACCGGAGTGGTGGCTTCCATGACAGGCGAAAGCGCCGAACGTGCCGCTCTGGGAGCGGGCGCCATTGTGATGGACCTGATCGCAAGCAACGACCGCCGCATGAACCACGAGAAGATCGAACGCATCCGCGAACTGCGCCCGGACATGATCCTGATGGCGGGCGGAGAGGACGGCGGCACCGTTAAACACGTGGTGGAGATGGCGGAGTTGGTCAGCGCGGCCGATCCCCGTCCCCGTCTCGGTTCCGGCTACAAGCTGCCCGTAATCTATGCAGGGAACAAGGACGCCCAGGATGAGATCCGCAACTCCCTCAAGGACAAGGTGGACCTCATTGTTACCGACAACATCCGCCCCAAACTGGAGATCGAAAACCTCGGCCCCGCCCGTGACAAGATCCACGACCTCTTCATGGAACACGTCATGAAGCAGGCGCCAGGCTACAATAAACTGATGGACTGGTGCCAGGGCCCGGATCACGAGACGGTGCCCATCATGCCCACCCCCGCCGCCGTGGGAAACATCATGCAAGCCATCGCCAGGGAAGAGAACATCGAAGTCCTGGGCGTGGATATCGGCGGAGCCACCACGGACGTCTTTTCCGTCTTTACCGAGGACTTCATCTTCAACCGCACCGTGAGCGCCAACCTGGGCATGAGCTATAGCATCTCCAACGTTCTGGCCTCTGCCGGACTGCCCAACATCATGCGCTGGGTGCCACTCGACATCGATGAGAGCGAACTGCGCAACATGATCAAGAACAAGATGATCCGCCCCACCACCATCCCCTCCCTGCTGGAAGAGCTGGTGCTGGAACAGGCGATCGCCATCGAAGCCCTGCGCCTGGCTTTTGAACAGCACAAAGAGTTTGCCAGCGGCCTGAAAGGCATGCAGCGCCAGCGCGATATCTCCGAGGCCTTCAGCCAGTCCACCTCCGGGGCTACCATCGTCAACATGATGACCCTCGACCTGCTGGTGGCCAGCGGCGGCGTGCTTTCCCACGCTCCCCGCAGACATCAGACCGTGATGCTGCTCATCAACGCCTTCCTGCCGGAAGGAATCACCCGCCTGGCTGTGGACAGCATCTTCATGATGCCCCACCTGGGAGTGCTCTCCGAGATCAGCTCCAAAGCGGCTACCGAAGTGTTCCGCAAAGACTGCATGGTCTATCTGGGCACCTGCGTCGCGCCGGTCGGCAAAGGCAAGATCGGCAAACCAGCCCTCCACGCCAGGCTGGAAATGCCCGATGGCAGCGTTTGGGAAGAGGATATCCCCTTTGGCGAAGTGCGGCTCATCCCCTGCGGTATTGGCGAAGTAGCCAAAGCCACGCTGAAAACTCATGGCGGCCTGATCCTGGACAAGGACAAAAACCGCGAGCTCAATATCGACCTGCACGGCGGAACGGTTGGCATCGTGCTGGATACGCGCGGACGCCAGCCTTTCGTGCTGCCCACGGAAAAGGCCCAACGCATAGACATGCTCAAGAAATGGATGCGCGAGTTCAAAGCGTATCCCGAAACGATTCTGTCATAGGAGGAAAGAATGGGACAAGCATATTCAGCTGGATTGACCGTTACCGACAGCATCATTCTCAAGAAAGAACGCATCCTGCCCCTCAAGGGCAAAGTCCTTGTTAAAAAAGGCGATAAAGTAAAGGCCGAGGACGTGGTGGCGGAGACCCTGCTGCCCGGCAAAGTGGTGCCCTTCAATTTGGCCAACAAGCTGGGCGTTACGCCCGCCCAACTGGTCAATTTCATCAAGATCGAAGTCGGCCAGCAGATCACCAAAGATACCATCCTGGCGGAGACCAAAGGCCTTTTCGGCACGGGCCTCTTCAAAAATGAAGTGCGCTCTCCCGTGGAAGGCGAGGTGGAAAACATCTCCTCCGTCACCGGCCAGATTCTGTTGCGCGAACCCCGCGTGCCAGTGCAGGTGAAAGCCTTCATCGACGGCATCGTTACCGATGTGATCGAAGACGAAGGCGTGATCATCGAAAACAAGAGCGCCTATATCCAGGGCATCTTCGGCATCGGCGGCGAAACCATCGGTGAGATCAAGGTCCTGGCCAAAGGCCCCGCCGACCAGATCAACCCCCAGCAGATCGACCAATCCTGCCAGGGCAAGATCATCGTCTCCGGTTCTTTCATCACACTCGATGCCATCGAAGCAGCCCGGAAGAACGGAGTGAAAGCCATCATCACAGGCGGAATCGACGACCAGGACATCAAGATGCTGCTTGGGCACGACATCGGCGTAGCCATCACCGGCCATGAAAACATCGGCCTCACAATTGTCTGCACCGAAGGCTTTGGCAAGATCGACATGGCCAAAAAAACCTTTGAACTGCTCAAAAAGTTCGATGGACACAAGACCTCGATCCACGGCAAGACCCAAATCCGCGCCGGCGTGATCAGGCCTGAGATCATCATCCCGCTCGATTTTGACGAAAAGGAACTGGTGACCAAAGAAGCCACCATGCCCGTACTGGAGCCGGGCACTCTGATCCGCGTGATCCGCCAGCCCAACTTTGGCAAGATCGCCAAGGTCATCTCCCTGCCCGAAGAGCTAACCAAAGTGGAGTCGGAGACCCTGGTGCGCGTGTTGGAAGCCCAGTTTGAAGACGGAACCAAGATGATCATCCCACGTGCCAATGTGGAAGTGATCGAAACCTGATCCCAATAGATAAGTTACGCGTGGGGCGGCCTTTGCGCCGCCCTTTTTCTTTGCCCGCCAATAATTAGGAACGGAAACCGTGTCTGCATGCCCCTCCTTCACAGCGGAGGCCAACCATAATCTATCCCCGAAGCTCCCTCATACGCTGATCGCTCATTGACCGCCCATTGATCGCTGACCGACCGCCGAAGCGTATATTACCCGGCCATCAATAGGCGATCAGTGGGGCATGAGCGTATCGGGGCCCAAAAGAAGCAGTTCGCTTTCTTTTGATGGCTGCATGATAAACCCCGCTCTCGGATTTGCGCCGCGGATGTCACAAATCCGCCCTCTGCGACTGCCTCCGCCCCCATTTCCATCCCCTTGTCTTCCTTGTGTCAAGCGTAGGTCATCCTTAACTTCTTTAAGGAATACCTAAGGATGATCACGTAAGCTTCTGATATTGCGAATGATAGCCAGTGCCACAAGTTGAGGAAGCTGCTGCATTTTTCTCCAGAGGGAACGCATTTTTTACTTCAGATCGCAAATCTTGTGCAGTTGCAACTGCAATCTTGCCGTGAGGCCGTCATCCAGCATCCATTGGGCAAGGATTTGGGCTGGCAGCACGCTGGTCACAGGCGAAAAAAGAAGAGTGCGGGACTCCAGGGAATTGTCTTTAATAAATTGCCTGGCAAAGAGATAGTCCTGATAATTGGTGAGCACGAACTTCAGTTCGTCATGCGGCTGCAACAGCTTGAGGTTCCATTTCATAAAGCTGTCCGCGCATCCGCTGCCGGGGCACTTGACATCGATGATCTTGATCACCTGGGCGGGGATGTCTTCCAGATAGAGCGAGCCGTTGGTCTCCAGCATCACCTGATATCCCGCCTCCAAGAGTTCCTCGCAAAGTCGGGGCGTTTCGTCCTGCCAGACTGGTTCCCCTCCTGTGATCTCCACCAGTCGGGCTGGATATTTCGCCACCTGGGCCATGATCTGGGGGATGTCCATCTCCCTGCCCGGGGCAAAGGCGTATTGGGTGTCGCAATAGGAGCAGCGCAGATTGCAGCCGCTCAGGCGGATAAAGACGCAAGGCCTGCCGCTGAGCGTGGATTCGCCCTGCAGGCTGTAGAATATCTCGCAGACGTTGAGCAAGGCAAAAGCTCCCCCGGCTTCAGCCGCGCAGCTCTTTCACCTTCTTGATAAGCTTTGGCACCACCTCAAAGAGGTCGCCGACAATGCCCAGATCCGCCACTTTGAAGATGGGGGCGTCGGGGTCTTTGTTGATGGCAATGATATAATCCGCCGAGGACATTCCCGCCAGGTGCTGGATGGCGCCGGAAATGCCGACCGCGATGTAGATGGTGGGCTTGACGGTCTTGCCGGTCTGCCCGACCTGATGGGAATAGGGAATCCATTCGGCATCCACTGCGGCGCGCGAGGCGCCCACCGCTCCGCCCAGGGCATGGGCAAGCTCTTCCAGTAAGGCAAAATTCTTTGCCTCTTTCAGGCCTCTGCCGCCTGAGACAATAATGTTCGCCTCTGTGATGTTAACCAGATTGGTGAGTTCTTTGTCGAAACCAAGCCAGTCCGATGATTCATCATCAAAATCGAACACGATCTGCTCGCAGATAACCACGCCGGAACGGGAGTCGTCCCGGGTGAGGGGATTCATTACTTTATGGCGCACGGTAGCCATCTGGGGACGGTGGTTGGAAGTGACGATGGTGGCCATGATATTGCCCCCGAAGGCAGGCCTGGTTTGCAGCAGGTTGCCCGATTCGGCGTCGTATTCCAGCCCGGTGCAATCCGCGGTCAGGCCGGTGCGCAGATGGATGGCCACCCGCGGGATGAAAGACCTGCCGGTAACCGTGGCTCCCGCCAGGATCACCGCTGGTTTATACTTCAAAGCAAGCTCCGTAAGGGCTTTGGCGTAGCGTTCGTCGCGAAAGTGTTTAAGCTCGGGATCGTCCACCTCGATCACCTGGTCGGCGCCGTAGGCGATCAGTTCGGAAGAAAGGCCCTCGATCCCCGAGCCGAAAAGGACGGCGGTGAGTTCCTGTTCCATCTGGTCTGCAAGTTCGCGCCCCTTGCCCAGCAATTCAAAAACCACGGGGGCGATCTCGCCGTCCCGCTGCTCCGCAAAGACCCAGACGCCGCGATAGTCGCCTTTGTCCACGGTCTCGCCGCTTTTCTTGCGGATCACGATGGCGTCGAAGGGGCAAGCCTGGACGCAGGCTCCGCAAAGGGTGCATTTTTCCAGATCGATGCTGGCAAGTTTGTCCGTCACGCGGATGGCGTCATAAGCGCATGCTTTAAGACAGGCTCCGCAACCCACGCATTTGTCGTTGATAACTTCAATCATCACTTTCTCCTGATTGGCAAATCCTTTTATAAGGCGCAATCTTGTCAAGACGATTTTTTCGCTGCCGGTTATGGAGAGGCTGTTTCAGTCCGGGCTGTTGGCGCGCCAGCTTTACATTCCTGTTCTGCGCTCCTGAGACGTTGAAAAACTCAGCAGGCATCAGGTTCTCGCGTGGTATCGTTTGTGAAACCTGGCCAAGGGCGGACAAGGTTTTTGTTGACGCGCCGGCCAGTGCTTTTAAGCTTGCGCAAAACAAACTGATGGAAATGATATGAAGATAAGCTCGATAACGATCCTGTTGCTGCTGGCGGTCGCCGGCCTTTCCGCTCAAAGCGGGCTGTTTGGCCTGGCTTTCGGCGATACCCTGAATAGGGCTGATTCACTCCTGGCAAATCAGAGATTCTTCGCCAAAGAAGTGGAAAACACCCTGGTCAAGTACTACTCTTCAACCAACAAGGTGGTGGAATCGATTGTCCTGGTCGTGCATCCGGAACTGGAGACCGTGGCTGGATGGATGGTTCGCTACAACGAGTACAACAGCAAAAAACAGGATAATCATGTGCTCGACAAACTGCACGAGATGCATGGCGAAGCGGTGCATCTGGATAAAGAAAAAGCCCGCGTGACCTGGACTCTGACACCCACCCGCACAGTGACCGCCTGGTATTCCAAGCCCAACAACCTCACTGTATTCTACCACGATTCTGAACAGGAATATCTGTTTCAAACACCCCAAACACCCTCTGAACCGGCAGAATAATAAGTCCACTTTGTCACACTGGCGTCTGTGAAGGCAAGCCCGGATCAGGGATTGTCCTTTGCGCTTGACAGGATTGGCTTGAACAAAAACATTGAATACTATCTTAATTTGCTTATAAACTAATAATATATATCTTTGGAGGATCGGATGAAAACAGGCGGATGCCGTTACGGAACCCACCGCGTGATCGAACCAAGCGGGGTTTTGCCCCAACCCGCGAGAGTTTTGAACAATGACATGAGCGAGATCTGGGACAATGAAATGCTGATCGACGTGATCAGGCTGAATGTTGATTCCGCCTCGTTCCACCAGATCAAAAACAAGCTAATCGCCCAAGGGCACAAAGACTTGGAAAAAGCCTTCGCGGAACACGCGATCGAACTTACCAACCGCACCGGAAAACATAAGAATGAGGACACCGGCTCCGGCGGAATGCTCATCGGCAAAGTGGCCGCTCTGGGGCCCAACTTTGAGATGAAAGACCAGGTCAAGGTCGGCGACACCATAGCCAGCCTGGTTTCCCTCTCCCTCACCCCCCTCAAGATCAACAAGGTCAAAAGAGTCCTTCTGGATAAAGACCAGGTGGAGATCGAAGGCCAGGCCATCCTTTTCAGCAGCGGCATCTATGCCAAGCTTCCGGACGACATGGATATAAACCTTGCCCTTTCCGTGCTGGATGTGGCCGGCGCTCCTGCTCAGGTGGAACGCCTCGCCAGGCCGGGGGACACCGTTGTCATCATCGGCGCCAACGGCAAGAGCGGAATCCTCTGCAACGCCGTCGCCCGTGAAAGAGTGGGCGTATCGGGCAAGGTGATTGGAGTGGTTCGCAACGAGAACTACATCCCCACCTGCAAGCAGACCGGCTGCCATGAAGTCATTATCGCCAGCGCCACAGACGCTTTGGCAATTCAAAGAGAGGTTTCCCGCCTCACCAACGGCAAAATGGCAGACGTGGTGATCAATGTGGTCAACGTCGAAGACACCGAACTGCCTTCCATCATGGCCTGCAAAGACCGCGGGATAGTCTATTTCTTTTCCATGGCTACGTCATTCACCAAGGCCGCCCTGGGTGCCGAAGGCATCGGCGCCGATGTGGATATGATTCTTGGCAATGGCTATGCCCGCAGCCACGCGGCTATCTCTCTCGACCTGCTGCGCCGCAACCCCATCCTGATGAAGCTGTTTCAGGAACGCTACACCGACCGTTAAGGAGGATAACATGGCTGAGATAACCAAAATCCGTTCAACCGCCACTGCCAAGGAATGGAATGACTGGCACTGGCAACTCAAAAACCGCATCACAGACTTTAAGACCCTCAGGAAATACATCGAGCTGCAACCCGAGGAAGAAGCGGTTGCAAAGTCCAAAAGCTTTTCCTTCCGCATGGCGATCACCCCTTACTACCTTTCCCTGATCGACCATAAGAATCCAAACGATCCCGTGCGTATGCAGTGCATACCCCGCATCGCCGAAAGCAGACAAGACCCCTCCGACATGGCTGATCCCCTCAGTGAGGATGCAGACGCTCCGGTTCCCGGCATGACCCATCGCTATCCCGACCGGGTCTTGTTGCTGCTCACCGACCAGTGCGGCATGTATTGCAGGCATTGCACCCGCCGCCGCAAAGCTGGCGAACACGACGCCCCCATGCCCCGCGAGAACGTGGAAAAAGCGCTGGAATACATCGCCAGCCACAAAGAGATCAGGGACGTCATCCTGAGTGGCGGAGACCCCCTCACACTGGGCGACGAACGCCTGGATGAGGTATTGGGAAAGCTTGCCCAGATCAAGCATCTGGACATCGTGCGCATCGGCAGCCGCCTGCCCGTGGTGCTGCCCCAACGCATCACAGACAGCCTGCTCGCGGTGCTCAAAAAGTATAAGTTCGTATGGCTGAACACCCACTTCAACCATCCCAACGAGCTCACCCCGGACTCCACCGCCGCCCTTGCCAGGCTGGCTGAAGCGGGCGTGGTGCTGGGCAACCAATCGGTCTTGCTCAAAGGCATCAACGACAATGTGGACGTGATGAAGGAACTTGTCCATCGCCTTGTCCGCAACCGCGTGCGCCCATATTACATCTATCAGTGCGACCTCTCGGAAGGAATCTCCCATTTCCGCACCCCGGTCTCCAAGGGAATCGAGATCATCGAATCCCTGCGCGGGCACACCTCCGGCCTTTGCGTTCCCACCTATGTTGTGGATGCTCCCGGAGGCGGCGGGAAGATTCCCGTGATGCCCAACTATCTGATCTCGCAGATGCCCGGCAGGGTTGTTCTGCGCAACTACGAAGGTTTTATCACCGCCTACACGGAACCGGAACACAAGCCTTTGGATGACAAGCAATACAAAGCCCTCTGCCCGAAAGAGCGCAAGTCCAGCGAAGGCGTGATGTCCCTGTTGCGCGGCAAGAGAGTATCGATAGGCCCGGCCGAAACCAAGAGGAACCAACGCCGTAAAAAATAGCGGCAGAATATATATATTCACTGGAGTTCAGTGCAGCCTTTTGACTGGATTTTGGAAGATGATGTCCGCAGCATTGCGATCGTGGGCATCAGCAAAAACTCCGGCAAGACCACCCTTCTGAACCATCTCCTGAGGGAACATGCCGAACTCAGCTTCGGCGTGTTCAGCATCGGGATTGACGGAGAAGAAACCGACACAGTGTTTAAAACCCCCAAACCCCGGGTCAGGCTGAACCCCGGCACGCTTTTCTGCTGCGACACGGCAAGCCTGGACAGGCACGGCAGCGCCGTGGAAGTGCTGGAAAAGCTTGTCTCTGCTTCGCCCCAGCGCCAGTTATGGCTGTCCCGAACCATCCTGCCGGTGGAGACTGAGATCACAGGGCCAGCTTCGGTTGCCGGACAGACCAGGCTGCTGGGCAAGATTCTGGCGTATGGCGCAGCCAGGGTGCTGATCGACGGTTCCCTGGACCGCAAGTCCATAGCCCTGTCGGAAGCGGTGGACGCCGTGGTGGCGCTGATCGGAGCAAGCTTCGGCAGCCCCGCCGCCATCGCGGATGAACTGAAAAGGCTGCTGCTGCTCAACCAGATACCCCTCTCGCCCCTCACCGCCGATCCTGAGCTTCACGGCAGATTGCTGAAAGCGGAAGAGGTGATGGCCTGCCAGCGGGGAGTCTGGCGTTCCACCGGCCTGGTTTCCCTTTTGGGCAGCGACGCCGATCTGCGCGGCCTGGCGGAAAGCAAACCGGAAGCGCTGTACTTTCCCGGCGCGATCACCGATTCCATCCTCGCCAGGGCCAGGGTCTTGTTTGTTCCGGGCGGGCCCCTGCCTGTTGTGAGACATCCCGACTGCCTCAAGCTGAGCCTGCCAAAGCTGGAGCAATTCCTGCGGAATATGGCTCCCGAGGCCCTGACAGGCTTCAAGATCAGGTCTTTCGCCCTCAACACCCACGCCGTGGGAGTGCCGGAGGGTGAAGCAGACGACTTGCGCGCAAGGCTGCGCCGGGAATTTCCCCACCTAACTCTGACAGATATCAGGGAACTGGCTTTATGAGCGACAGAGACCACATCACTTCCCAAACCATCAACCTGGGCATGGTCGTCAACATCATGCTTTCCATCGCCAAGACCGTAATCGGCATCCTGGGGCACTCCCAAGCCCTGCTGGCCGATGGTATAAACTCGGTGTCGGACGTTATCTACTACATCGCCGTGAAAATCTTCATGCGCCAGGCGAAAAAACCTGCCGATTCCGAGCATCCCTACGGCCACCGCCAGTTGGAAAGCATTTCCGCCATCGTGGTGGGAGCTTTCATCCTCACCACCGGTATCGCCATTTTCTTTGAATCCATCAACAAGATTTACGACCTCGCCACGGGTTTCAGTCAGGCCCGCACAGCACCCCTGATTGTTGTTCTAATCGCGGCGATCACCCTGATTATCAAGGTTTTCCTCTTTCTGTTCAGCAAACGCAACTACCGTAAAACCAACAACCCCACCCTGCGCGCCCTGGCGGATGACCATTTCAACGACATCATGGCCGCACTGGCCGTGATCGTGGGTGTGGTGATGGCCAGGCTTGGATTCATCTGGATGGATCCCGCCGCCGGGGCCGTGGTTGCCCTCTTCATCGTCCGGACTGGCGTCTCCATCATTCTGGAATCATCTTCCGAACTCATGGACAGAGTGCCCGACCAGGCTTTTGCCGACAAGGTCAGGGAAATCGCCGCCACCGTGCCCGGCGTAAAGTGCATCGAAGAGCTTGGTTCCCATCGTTTTGGCCCCTATTTCTCCATCGAGGTCACGATCTGCGTGGATGGCAATATCAGCGTCTCAGAAGGCAATTCCATTGCCCACGCCCTGGAGGAAAAGCTGAAAGACCATTACCGGGACAGCCTGAGCAGGGTGCTGATCCACTTTCATCCCGAGGACAAAACGCATGCGTAGCCGGGGCAGGAGTCTGCTGCTGAGCCTGGTTTTGCTTTGCCTGGTAAGCTTTATGCTGCTTGGCTTGATGAGAGGTTCCGGAAGTGGAGCGGCCACCCGTCAGCAGCCCGCAAACCAGCCTCCCGCGTCCGATTGGATCAGGATCGCCATCCCGGAGGGGGGCAGCATCTTTTCCGTTCTGGAAGCCAATTCCGTTCCTTTGGGAGAGATCGCCCTCTTTGCCTTCAACTTTGGCAACTATGTGGATGTCACCACGATCCAGCCGGGAGACAGCCTCCTGTTGAAGCTGGACCCCCAAAGCAAGGCCATCCGCAAAGCGGTTTTCTTTCAGGAGCCCCCCACCCGGCACGTCTTTGTGCCTTCCGGGGACAGCCTGAATTACAGCCTGGAACAGCTTCCGGTGCAGGTTTCGGAACGCCTGGTGCAGGGCAGGCTCAGTGGAACGCTGGACGCTTCGCTGCTGGCCGCGGGCTTTTTACCAGGCGAGAAACAGGCCATCAACAACGGATTGGAGACCAAGGTCAATTTCGCCCGGAACGCCAAGGATGGCGACAGCTTTTGCGTCCTGATCCGGGAACGCTTTTTCAATGGCAAGAAACAGGGAAGCGGAGTCATCCGCTACGTCTGCTATGACGGCGCCGCGGCAGGTAAACACGAGTTGTTCCGCTTTGAAGTTCAGGATGAGAAATCGGTGGCCTCCGGGCTCTACTCTTCCGATGGCAAAAGCCTGAACACGGCCGGCGTGGGCTATCCGCTGGCATCCATCCACGTAGTTTCAGCCTTTGGCAGGCGGATCGACCCCATCTACAGATCCTGGAGAATGCACCAGGGCGTGGATTACCGCGCCAGATACGGAACGCCGGTCTATTCTATGGCCAATGGCAAAGTGGTGAGCGCCAGGTATTCAGGCGGCTGGGGCAATGAAATCCGCATCCGGCACAACAACGGCCTGGTCACCCAATACGCCCACCTCAGTTCCATGAGCGTGAGAGCGGGGCAAAGCGTCCGCAAAGGCCAGGTGATAGGCAGGGTGGGCAGCACAGGCAAAAGCACCGGCGCGCACCTCCATTTCGGACTGGTGCAGGGAAAAAGCTACATCAACCCCAACAAACTGAAGATGGTGGGCACCGAGCAGCTCGATTCCGCGCAAATGGCGGCTTTCCAAGAACAGATCGCGGAGATCAAGAGGAAACTGGCCTCCCTGGGCGTCGCCTGATACCAACATCGAAACAAAGCACCCACAAACTATATCACCGCGTCATCACGGGCTGTCGGAGCCCTCGCCAAAGCGCGTAGCGGTTTGGTGGGGTGACTTGACCCGTGATTCAGTCTTTTAGAAATAACCACCCAGCCCTAAAATAAGCACCACCAGACCCCAAGGCTGCGTCATCACGGGCTTGACCCGTGATCCAGTCTTTTGAAGCCACATCACAGCATACAGCCCTGAAACAACGCCAACCAGGCCACAACCGTGTCATCACAGCCTGCGAGCCGTGATCCAGTCTTTTAAAGCCACAAACAAACACCAAGCCCCGAAACAAACCCCACATCCAGACTACACAGCGCGTCATCACGGGCTTGACCCGTGATCCAGTCTTTTAAAGCCACATCACAGCATACAGCCCTGCAACAAACCACCGCAGACTATAAAGCGCGTCATCACGGGCTTGACCCGTGATCCAGTCTTATAAAGCCACATCACAGCATACAGCCCCGAAACAACGCCAACCAAGCCACACACCGCGTCATCACGGCCTACCGGGGTCCTCGCCGGATCGGTAACGATCCGGTGGGATGGTTTGAGCCGTGATCCAGTCTTTTGAAGAATTCCACTTGACTTCCCCAATACTGCCCACAAAACTTACGACATGTGCCGCTATTATGTCTATATCCTTGCCAGCTAACGCAATGGAACCCTATATACGGGAGTAACCAATAACCTGCTCCGTCGCGTGGAACAGCATCAAAAACACGAGTTTGATGGTTTTACCGTGAAGTATGAGGTAATGATGCTGGTCTGGTATCAGGACTTTCCTGATATCAAAAGCGCCATTGCCATGGAAAAACGTATCAAGCGGTGGCGGAGGAAATGGAAACTGCAGATGATTGATTCTTTCAATCCCGATTGGCGGGATTTGTCGGCGCCACTTGTTGATGAGGGATAATACTACGGGATGTGGCAATGGTTTGGTGTGCTTTGTTTTGGGGTCGAGTGGTTGTTTTAAAAGACTGGATCACGGCTCGCAGGCCGTGATGACGCGGCTTTATGGCCTGGGGGTGTTTTGTCTCGGGACTGGGTGGTAGTTCCTAAAAGACTGGATCCCGGGTCAAGCGTCCGCTTGCCCGGGATGACACAGCATATAGACTGGTGGACTTGTTTCGGGGGGGACCTTTCCACCTTTCCACCTTTCCACCTTTCCACCTTTTCACTATGATGAAAATAAAACGCAAGCAATATAGTATGACATTCACCAAAAACAACGGCAATAATCCGCATAATCCTTCATAGCGACCTCCCGCGCTGCTCCTGCATTTGCTGCCATCATCCTTAGGTCATCCTTATAAATTATAAGGATGACCTACGGAAAATATAGACTTAGCACACCCTGTCAAATGAGGGCCAACACTGTTTCATTTGTGGATATTAAATGTCAAGGGTTACTTGTTGACCTCCATACTTTTCTCCTAATTAACTCTACAGATGTTAGTTAGGTTGTTGTTACAGTTTGCCGGACGCAGCATTCTTCCGCACGAAGTCCCAGCGGGATTAGGAACAGTAGCTCTGGATTTGGGTTCTTTCTTCCACACGAAGTCCAAAGAGCCCAGGCGTCCGGTGGATATTTGCAACCGGGAAAGGCTCTTTGAACTCCGTGCTGGCTGAGTTTGGAGTTCAAGCCGGCAATGTAAGCTTCACAACTACCACCAATTACAAAGCCGGCTCGGACTTCA
>Ga0208196_1000145_pt1 | contig 101407 bp, 78 predicted proteins | sample AD_JPNNA7_MetaG_FD_184443 | JGI IMG/M metagenome (GOLD analysis project Ga0208196, IMG submission 184443) | Active sludge microbial communities of municipal wastewater-treating anaerobic digesters from Japan - AD_JPNNA7_MetaG (SPAdes) (version 2) | ecosystem: Engineered > Bioreactor > Anaerobic...
GGGATTTGTACGGCAGGCTGCTGGCGTATGTTCAGATGGATGATGGGCGGATTCTGAATGAAGAGATTATCAAAAACGGCTATGGATATGCGGACCTGCGGTTTGAGCATTCGCAGTTAGCCCGCTATGAAAAACTGATGGATGAGGCGCGGCAAAGCAAACAGGGACTCTGGAAGGAGGTCCGTCGCGAGCAGCTGCCGCAATGGCTTCGGCAGAAACGGCCCCTGCTGCTTCGCTGAACAGCAAGAAAGTTCAGGGCAGCCGGGAACCGAACGTATAGTGTCCCGACAGAAGGGTAAAAACCGCCCTGCCGTCTTTCAACTCCCTGAAAACAGCGTATTGAGAATTGGAAAATTTCCGACCGTTCAGATAAACACTTTCGAGGGAATCTGCCGGCAAATATACCTCTGCCGTTGTATTGCATGGGATTGAAATCTCAAGATGAAAGGTTTCGGCCTTGCGGGACCAAGAAACTTCCATCAGTCCGTAGCAAGACCGATGCGAACCGCTGCACCAAGTTAAGTCTCCTGCCGGTTCCGGACGAACCAGTATTTTCTTGAAACCAGCGGCTTGAGGGTGAGGACGAATTCCAACCAAATCTTGCTGAAACCATTGCTGGATATGGCCGAGCATGAGATGATTCATCGAAGAGGTCACCGTAGCATCCCATGCCTCGGGCAGGCACGTCCAGCCCTGTTTCAGAATACCGCCGTAGCTTCCGACTTCGGTTCGATTTGTAATGCGCCAGAGAACATCCGAACAGCCGAAATCGCTGAGGGCCTTTACAAGATAAGGAAAACCGATATCGCCGGCGGTTTGCTGCCAATTGCGTTTCTCCAGGTCATCAAGAATGGCCTGAAGGACAGCCCGTCGCGTTTGCGGCGGAGGCAGGGAAAAGACCAGAGCCATTGCATTGGCTGTTTGCGGACTGCCGAAGTTTTGATAAACCGCACTGCCGTCAAAGAACTCTTGGTTGAATCTCTCCTGAATTTTAGCACAGAGAGCTCCATAGGTGCGGGCCTCATCCATTTTGCCCAGATGAGCGGCTGTCCGGGCAAGTACTTGAGTACAGCCGAAGAAGGTGGCCGCAGCAGTGAGGGCCTTAGGAGTAAACCGCGAAGGCCCAAGGGATTGACCGTGGCCGTAGTCGTACCAATCCCCCAGACCGGCGACGGCAATCAGATCATCAGAGGTGGAGTGCATCCAATCGACATAGCGTTTCATCATATCGTAGTTTTCCTCCAGAACCCGGATATCTCCATACCATTGGTAGACCAGCCAGGGGAGAAACACTCCGGCGGCACCCCACTCCGGACTGTAGCGGAAGCCCCCCTCAAAAGAGGGGTAGTTGGGAGCAACAGTGAAAATCTGACCGCTGGGATCCTGAGAGTCGCGAATATCACATATAATCTTTGTAAAAAAGGCGGCCGCATCGTAATTCCAGAGAATAGACGGACCCATCAGATAACTCTGCTCAAGCCAGCCGAGTTTTTCCCGATGGGGACAATCGGTCAAAACATGAGCCATATTGCTTTGAACCGACCAATCAATAAGTTGATTGATCTCATTAAAAAGGGGATTGGAACAAGCAAAGGTACCCGCTGCAGAGGGGGCATTTCGGACCTGAACAGCCAGAAGCTCTTTGATTACCGGAAGATGCTGCGGGTTTGGACGGTCTTCGGGCACAGCACCGCTCACCTCAAGATATTGAAACCCTGTATAGGTAAAAGCAGGCGACCAGGTTTCAAGCCCCTCTCCGCGGAGTGTGTATTCCCAATAGTTGCCGGCACCAATACCGGCTTGATTGACGCGTCCTTTACCATTGTTGGCATTGTCTGTCTGGCCGCGGCGCTGTTCAGCGGGCGTCAGCCGGACGGAACAGCCGGCAGGACCGGCAAGGACAATTTTAGGAATAAAAGAGGCATTTTGGCCAAAATCATAAACGAAATACCCCGGCTCCGGTTCATCGATCCTTCGCGGTTTGAAAACCAAAAAGGTTTTCATGGGAGGAGCCGGCATGCCTTTCAAGAGACCGCCGGGGCCGACCGTTTCCTCTACAGGCAGCCACTGGGTATCGTCGAACGCCGGCTCCGCCCAGCCGGAAGGAAGCAGGCGGGCATCATAACTGCTTCCCCCAAGGATAGCGCAGTGGGTGATGGGACCCCTGGTCCATTTCCAGGAGGCATCAGAGACAACGATTTGCTCGGAACCATCTTTATAAAGGATATGGGCTTGCAGAATAAGTTTCAGCGGTCGATAGACCTTTACACCGTGAACGCGGCGGTCGCCGTGCGTGTTGTAAAAGCCCTTGCCGAGCATCATCCCGAGTGCATTAGTGCCCTGCCGAAGAGAATCAGTAATATCAAAGGTGTTATAGTAGACAGTCTTTTCATAGACAGTCCATGGAGGGTCAAGAAAATGGTCGCCAACCTTCCCGCCATTCAAGTATAACTCATAATGTCCCAGACCGCAGACAAAAACAAACGCCTTTTGAATGTCAGATTTGACGGAGAAGGTTTTTCGAAAGATCGGCAGCGGATAAAGGGCCTGAATCTGCTGCCGGCTGCCAGCGGTTTCAGCAGGCGAAGGAATCTGAATCCATCGGGCCTTCCAGCCATCCGGCTCTAAAAGGCCCGTCATCCAGTAAGCAGACTCGCTCCAATCCGACCTGCGCCCGTTTTGGTCCCAGATTCGAACTTTCCAGAAACATTCCTGTCCCGAACGCAGGGGATTGCCGGAATAGTTAACATGAACAGACTGTTCGGAAAGGACTTTTCCGCTATCCCAAAGATCCCCTATACCTCGATCGAGTTTCTCCTGGCAAGAGGCAGCAAGAATTTGATAAGCAGACTGTCGGATGCCGTTTTTGCCGGAATGAATCACCCAGCTGAGCCGAGGCACCTGAGTATCCAGCCCCAACGGATTGTCCAAATATTCACATCGAAGGGAATGGACAGAAAGCCCGCTTTCTCTCGCCGCCTCTCCGCCTGAAGAGCCGGAATGGCAGCCCATTACAGCCAGACAAAATACACCGGAAAACCAGTACAAATATTTCAAAAATCCGGCTCTTTCGCAACCGTTTTTCCAGAATAGAACAGAACTTTTCAATCTCATGGCAGTTTATCAGGGGTCGGAGAATAGGATTTGAGATACTTTTTCAAAAAGTTCCTGGTCAATTGAGGGACATTTGGGTCCTTAAAGTCTCCATGGCCGGCACCTTTGACGGTGTAAAAGAGAACCGGTACCCCCGCCTTCTTGAGGGCTTCCTCCAGCAGGACACTCTGGTGATGCGGCACGAGGGGGTCTGCATCACCGTGAAAAATTAGAAAGGGAGGATCGGCCGGCGAAATATAGTTGATTGGATTGGCCTTGCTGACCTTTTCCTTATTCTGCTGAATTGGGCCGCCAAACAGTTCAGACTCCGGCGAGTCTTCCGCATCATGAACCATCCCGCCAGGGAGGCGATGGGCATCCATTTGGAGAAAATCGGTCGGGCCGAAGAAATCTACAACGGCCTGCACAGCACTGGATTGGTCCAGATTTTCACCGACGTCAAAATCTTTTATATCGCCGGTAACCCCCAGCATTACAGCCAAATACCCCCCTGCTGAATATCCGAGGGAGGCAAAATGATTCGGATCAATTCCGTACTTGTCGGCGTGGCGGCGCAGCCAGCGGACCGCCGCTTTGCAATCCTCAATTTGTGCGGGAAACTTCGCATGCCGGCTGAGACGATAGTTAATCGAAGCCACCGCATATCCTTCGGAGAGCAAATCGAGGGGCACTCCCATTTCCTTGCTGCCGGCTTTGAAGGCACCGCCGTGAACATAGACAATCAGCGGAAAACTTTCTCCTTTCGCCGGCAGGTACAGGTCAAGTTTGTGACGTTCATGGCCATCTGGAATATAGGCCAAATTGCGATAAACAGGACCCGGTGCAGGAAGCCCCAGCTGGCGGGCAGGCTGAGCCCAAATCAAAATCGGCAGTACAACGGACAGGGCTGTCAAAAAAACAATCGTAACCATTCTCATGGCCAAACTCCTTTTTGCCGGCGAAATACGGGGGTTTCTGAACAAACAAACCGAAGGGAAATGAAAAATAAATGCCGAATATCAAAGAACTTAGAATCAAAACCGGAGAGGGCGGGATTCGAACCCGCGGTAGAGACAAGCCCTACACAGCCTTTCCAAGGCTGCTCGATCAGCCACTCCGACACCTCTCCAGACATACAAGACAGACAAGGTCTTCTTGTGACGACTTTGACTATATCACAGCCGGCTCAATTTGAAAAGAAAAAAGCCGCCTCGAATCAGAGACGGCTTTCGAACGGTGAGCGAAAAGGGTTACGGAATAATTAAATCCGGGCGGGGAAAAGAGCGTTTGCTCCAACTAATCAAGCCGAGATCCACCAAATTAACTTTTTCCACATAACCCCCTACAAAGCCGACATTGACGGCCATGCCATGGCGGTCCGCCATATAGCGTCTCATGAAATAGTTGGGGTTGTGAGGCAATCCACCTGGCTCCTTTAATTCGCTTTTGCTGGTAGATAAGCGAAGCTGGATTTCCTGATCCGGCATCGGCCAGACATCCATGCGAAAGGCGTCTGCCAGCAGGCCGGCATCAGAACGGGCAATCGAATAGCGTTCGAAATAACGGCCGGTTGTCTGGCCGATGCCCCCGCCCCACTTTTCATACCAGGTTTTTCCGCTTGAATCCGGGACGTCCGAGAGAAGCCAGCAGTTGATGCCGTAGCTACCAATGCCGTCCTGATAATGCCAGGTGGTATTGTAGGTTCCATTTTCTCTGGAGGTCTGAATCTTCGTAGAAGGACAAATGCTCACCTGCATGACTCCTGTATAGTCCACGGTGGGGTTCTGCTGAAAATAGGCGTCCCCCAGAAAAGGTGCAATCTTCCGGAACCAGTAATCGGCTCCATAAGCCAAAGAAAACATCCGGCCGTCATTTTCCTGGCTGTAAACGCTGAAGGCCAACGTCATTTGCTTCAGATTGCTCCGACAGGTCAAGGACTTGGCGCTTTCTCTGGCTTTTCGCAACGAGGGAATAAGTACCGCCAAAAGCAAGGCGATAATTGCAATCACAACCAGAAGCTCAATTAATGTGAATCCTTTCGACCGCAATAGACATTTCCGAGTCATGGTTTCTCCTTTTCGAAACACATCGGGACAGGACAGGAGTTCTTCCTGCAGAAGTCCTGCCCTGTCTATAGGATATTGACATTTGTCTTTTTTCCGGCTTGCCATGTCTTTTAATAAGGAACCGAGGAACTTAATCGGATATCGTCCAGCCACTGGCGGGCAAAGGCGGACAAATCCGCCAGATCCACCACACAATTCCGATCATAATCAGCCGCATTGTAGCCCGCCTGAACCATCTGCTGGGCAGCACAGGCGTCGGCGGCTACGCGGACCGTCAATCTGTCCGAAGCCGACTGGACGCCCTGTGAACCGTTGGTATCGGCGGCTGTCAGCTCAATCACATAGTCGCCGGCTTTGTCCGTTGTAAACATCGCGGTCGGCTGGAGCGGATCGGTCGAGGTTTTGACAACAGTGGCGGCTGCTCCCGAAGGGCCGGAGATAATCGACCAAACGACATCGGCATCGGCTACATCGCCTTCACCGCCATCGTCCACCGTTCCGGCCAGCAGCTGCGGCAGATTGCCCAGCCATGTAATGTAGCTGTAGCCCGCATCCACCGTCGGCGGAAAGTCCGTTGTCTGCATCATAAAATACCACGTCGGACCGGTATAAGCGGCCCCATCAATTACCGTATCCACACGCCAGAGGACATATTGATCGTAACCGACAGTGCCAATGCTGCAGGAATTCGCCGAGGCAGAGAGGGGAACCGGACTAACCGCCCTATAGGCAGCAATGTCGAACGATTTGCCCGTTCCAATATAATAATACAAATTCTGAGCGACCTTATTCGGGTCATTGCTCGGTGTCCAATGGAGCGAAAAAGAGCCAGGAGCCACCTCGACTGCTTCATCCGCCGGAATCGGATCGAGCGGTCCATGCTTGATAGTAATAGAACCATCCACCATTCGGACATTGTCATACCGAATCCAGCTGTTATTCACATTGGTGGTACTGCCTCCTTCAAACTTGACCCCAATGAATTTGCCGGCATCCGCTTCTGTTGCTGTATAACTCACAAAGAGATCGTGATACCAAACTCCGTTGCCGCCGATCACATGGGTAACACTTGCAAGAGGAATATTGGGGTCCCCCAGACCGGTGTTCGGATCTTCCCCTGCAATGACCGACATTGTGACCCTGTTGCAGTCCCAGCGTCCCTGCACGTCGGCCAGGAAGGTATAACTGCGGCCTTCCACCATTCGAGTTTGTGTAACATTCCAAATCGGCCCATCGGCAATTTTTTCGCTGAAGTTCCAATTATCGCCATCCGAGCTGTCACCGCTGCGCGTACCGGTGTCTGAACTCCAAGCCGTCTGGCTGCCGTACCAACCCGGCACACCTGTCGTGCCTTTGCTGGCGGTGCCCGGGAGGGTAAAGTTGCCGTTGATCACTGTTGTATATTCTTCCCCGGTGCCGTTTTCGAAGAACATGCCGGTAATGGGGGTTTCCGCCGGAGGTGTCAGCGGGGGAACAATCGATGCGAGCATGGCCGCCGGAGAGCGTTCGGCTTCGGTGATGCGCACGGCATCGATTACGCCTTCCCAGTTTTCGCCGGGGCTGGCCCGCAGTTCGTTCCCAATACAAAATTCGGCATAACGGTCGGGGTTAATTGTTCCGGTCATGGTTTGGGGAGAGGCCGCCGTTACTTCAATCAGAGATGCTTCTCCCAGCGGCGTCCAGTATATTTTCAGATTGCCAGCCACATTCGGTACCCCGCTGTACGTTACAGCCGCGTGGTACCATTTTCCCGCTTCATAGGTGATAGGAACATCATAAGCAACGGTTGTCGTGAAGCCGCTGGTAAGCGTTTGAAAACGAAGAGTTGTTCCGCCGTCATTAATTCGAAACTGAAAAGCGCGGGTAGAACCATCTTCTGCGGAGACAATTTCCATGTGGCTTGACTCAGCTCCCGGTGTCAAGGCCGGGCAAACAATCGCCTCAATCGTAAAAGCCCCCCCTCCGAGAAGGACAGACATCGGGAGGTTGGCCGGTTCAGGGGCCGCATAGGCCGTGACATCCGCCGAGAAATCTATCCCATTCATCCAGCGGTCATATCGTGCTCCATTGGCCAGGGTAACGATATCAATCAGGCCCGAACCATTGTCCGTACCGCTGCCGTTCAGATTCCACAAGTGCAGCGGATTGTCATTTGCGGTAAAGTCGGCAACCGCCGCCCCCGTACTAAACATAAGCGCAAGAACCAGCAAAACCCTTTTCATAAATCTACCTTTCTGAAAATCTTTCGCACGGTTTCATCCAGCAAATCATCTCTGCCGGCTTTCTTTGTTTTCCCGTTCCAGGGCCGGGTATATGCCCGACCCCGGAACAGAAGGGGAAAACTCTTGTTCATTCAAACTATCCAAAGAGTTAATACGGAACGGCTTCCGTCAAGCGGATATCATCCAGCCACTGGCCGGCAAAGGCAGACAGATCCGCCAGGTCCACCACACAATTCCGATCATAATCAGCCGCCTTGTAGCCCGCCTGAACCATCTGCTGAGCGGCACAGGCATCTGCGGCTACGCGGACTGTCAAAGTGTCAAACGAAGTCTGGGAGCCCTGGGAACCTCCTGTATCGGAGGCAGTCAGCTGAATTGTATAGGTTCCCGCTGTATCCGTTGTAAAAACCGCAGTCGGCTGGAACGGATTGGTCGATGTTTTGACAACACTGGCATTTGCTCCTGATGGAGCGGAGGCAATCGACCAAACCACATCGGCATCAGCGACATCTCCCTCGCCGAGGTCATCGACGGTGCCGGCGAGAGTTTGCGGAAGATTGGCCAGCCAAGTAATGCAGCTGTAGCCCGCATCGACAATAGGAGGGAAGTCCGCCGTCTGCGTTACGAAAAACCACGTCGGGCCCGTATATGCGGCTCCATCGATTACTGTATCCACGCGCCAGAGGACATATTGATCAAAAGCGAGTGTGCCGATGTTGTAGAAATCCGCTGATGGAGATAAAGAAACAGGACTGACGGCATTATAAGCAGAAAGATTAAACATTCCTCCGGTCCCGATGTAATAATACAGCCGCTGACCGGTACAGTTCGGATCATTGCTTGGCGTCCACGACAGGACAAACGCCCCTGGAGCGAGATCCCAACTGCTGTCTGCCGGTACTGGATTGAGAGGGCCATGTTTCACTACAGCCAATCCATCATACAATCGAATATTGTCATACCGAATCCAGCTGTTGTCGATCTTGGTAGTACTGCCTCCTTCCAGTTTGAGGCCGATGCACTTGCCGGCATCTGCCTGCGTTGCGGTATAACTTACAAAAAGATCGTGATACCAAATCCCATTGCCGCCAATCACATGTTCTGCGGTGGCCAAGGAGAGATTCGGATCCCCTAAGCCAGTGTTGGGATCTTCGCCAATAACTACAGACAGATAGGCCCTGTTGCAATCCCATCGTCCGTGCGCATCGGCAAAAAAGGTATAACTTTGTCCCGGCACCATTTTGGTCTGGGTCACATTCCAAATCGGCCCATCCGTGACTTTTTCGCTGAAATGCCAACCATCACCATCCGAGCTGTCGCCGCTGCGTGTACCGCTGTCTGAGCTCCAAACCGTCTGATTGCTGTACCAACCCGGAACGCCTATCGTGCCCGTGCTGGAAGAACCCGGAAGAGTAAAATGGCCATTGATCACTGTTGAATACTCCAGACCAGACCCATTTGTCATAAAAAATCCTTCAATGGCAGCGGGGGTCGGAGGTACCTGTCTTGGCGGATTGACCAGACTCAGGCCGGGTGTAATATAGATGTCGTCAAATAAATGACCGGAGCCATATACATTCGCAAATGATACGATGGAGGTTGTCGAAGGCGTGCGGAAGGCAAAGTTCGTCGCCTTCTTGTCTGCTTCCGCTGCATCAGCGGTGCCCTGATTCACATAAACATCATAAATGTTGGCATTGTTGTTAATCACCAGCCAAACATTGTACCAGCCGGGGCTGATTTTCGAAATGATGGTTGGACTGCTTGAACCATTTCGAGCGGTCAGATTGCCGCTGATGCATTGGACATAAGCGTCCATATCCCCATAGCTGTCCGGACTTGTATCTCCCTCATCGGCAACTCCGATTGGAGAGTTTTCACTGCCGGTGGCCACATAAAAGCGGAAGAAGACCGTTGTCTGCGTATCTGAATCCGGAATAGAAAAACTCCCCAATGAAGCATAGACAGGCACCGCGTCGGAGGCATCTAACGCTTTATTGAGATTGTTCATTACAATTACTGCGTCAGTCCCTACCCACTTGCCCTTTGTCACATCTCCCACAAGGCCCAATTTGTAGTTCTCAAAATCTTCAAACAAGGCCGCATAGGCACATGAGGCCAAAACAGCACTTCCCATTAAAAACAGAACTATTCTTTTCATCTTAAAATCCTCCCGAAAAAAGTAAATGTTTACAAGGAACTTCTTTCAAGCAATAAAACCGGCTGGGCAAACACGCACCAGTCGTAATGTGTTCCATCTCCGCCGTCGGTGGCGGCTAAGGTCAAGAATCGAGCATGCGGCTCGATTGGAATTTCGACTTTTCTGCTGCTGAGATTTTGATAATCGGACTGGCAGTGGAAAACACATTGTCCATCCAGCAGCACCCAGAATTCCGACCGTTTTCGAAAATCCAAGATCTGCGGCAGGCCGCAAACAGCCCGGAAAGATTTCAGTTCAAAGAATGGGTATGCCTGCCGGATTTTGTCCAGATCAAATGTAATGCCGGCATTCGGATGCACCAGAAGCCGAGGCGGAATGGGTTCGTCCGGCTTGCCCTCCACTTCCAGCAGCGTGGAGACATACTCGATTTCATTTGTCTGGGGATTCTTTTTGGCGATGTACGGATTGGGGGTAATATCAGACCAATAGGCCCCACTGGTTTTGGGAAAGTCAAACTGATGCCCCTGTGAGCTGACTATTGCGGGGCCGAACTCGCCGTTCGGGACAAAAACTCCGTCTATGAAGGGCAAATCCTGAACCGGTCGAAATCCAGCCGCCGCCGGCTTATCATATCCCTGGTTTGCGCGGGGCTGCATTCTGCCGGTTGACAAATCGATGCCTTTCCGGCTGTCTCCGCCTCCGAAGCCGCTGCCGCCGCCCGCCAAATCCGCTAAGTCAAGCGGCTGTCCCTTCCAGGCCCATCGAAAATCTGAATTGATATGTCTTACAAATCTGCCTTCGCGGCACTCAATCTGCTGTGTTTGTCCAGTGGCGGCAATCAGTTTGCAGGCGTTCCCTGCCGAAAGATTCAAATTGATCTTGCGTTCTTTTGCTTTTGAAACCAGGACCACTTTTCCTCGGAGGACATGAATTTCCGTATCGCCGCTGAGAGTCTGTTCAATCCCAAATTCTGTGCCTAAATCAATAATTTTTGATTCTTTGGTGCAAATCTGAAATCCATAGGCAGAAGGCGGAACGATGGCGTAAACCTGTCCGAAATTCAGTTTGAGCACGTCCTCATCAAGCAGGCGAAACGATGCCGGCGCCTGAATGGTCACCTGGGCATGATTGTTAAACACAAGCTGAGCATATCCCTGCTGAAGGATATAGGGTTTGGACCCTGTTAAAAGAGGAGCCCCTTTCTCTCGGAGGACGGAATCACTCCAGACAGCCTCTAAACTGTCTGATAAAACAGCCACTGCCGTGCCGGATTTAAAGGGAGAATAACGGATGGAAAGTATGACAAAAAAGATGGCCGCAGCAGAGGCCAAAAGAACATAAAGCGGTGTTTTGCTCGGCGTATTTTTTACGCGGGTTTCCCGAACGGTGACAACGGCAGATGCGGCTTTTTCCGATTCCGATTGCTGTCTGATCACTTCTATCGGCTCTGCTGAATTCTCTTCCTTCGCCAATGCTTCCCACAATTCATTATCCATCACTTCTTCTGAAGGCAGATAAACATTCGTCTTCACAAGAGGGGATTTACGACCCTGGAAAATCGCATGCATAACAACAATTTCAATGTAATACCGCCTTGCCTGGGGATCATTGCGCAATACGGCTTTCAGGTCGGCGGACTCGTCCTCGGGAAGTTGGCCGTCCCGAAATTGAAGGATTCGCTCACATAACCATTGAGATTTCTTCCGGTCGTCCATGCTCAGTTTCCTTGTTCGGCTAACGTTCTTCGAATGCAGCGAAGCAGCTGGTCGTGGGAACGGGCCAATTTCACATAAATTGCCTTGATTGTGGTGCGAATCTTTTCAGCAATTGCTTTTACCGCAATATCCTCTTCATACCTCATATGGATGATTTTCCGGTCAAGCGGATCGAGATGAGAAAGACACTGACGTAAGGCCTCGATACGGGCATCCAGAGATTTTATGGATTGCCGGGCCTCTTTTTCCAAAAGGTTCTCAAGGTCCTCTTCAAGAAAAAAAGATTGGTTTTTCCTTTTCCTTCGGTAATTTTTTATCAGATTGGAAGCAATTCCGATTCCCCACGCTCCAAAATCCCGTTCCCGCTCGAACTGGTCATACTTGCTCCACATTACAGACAATGTGTCCTGGAAAATGTCTTCTGCTTCTGATTGAATGGGGATTAAAAGATATATATAGGCATAAATTCGCCTTTCGTTTGCAAATACCAGCCGCATGAAGGATTTGGTTCTATCGAGCTGATTTTTATCTGAATTCGCCCACATCTGTGAACCCTGTTCGATTTATTTTTATTCATCCTCTATAAAGTACTTGTCAAAAGGACCTTGTTTTTCCCTTTATTTTTCCAAAATCTTCAACAAAACTTGCCCGAAAATAATATTTTCGGACAGAAGATGTCCCTTGTTTGGCCAATAAAAGCAGATATTTCGCGGATGTATAAAATGGCCTAATAAGATTTGCAGCGGAAAAAGCCAGGGTTATTGGAGGCCGTTTTTGGATTCATTTCGCCGACGCTGAAAAAAGGCCTTCAGTTGGGCTCGGCAGTCGTCGGCCAGGACGCCGCTGGTAACTTCAAGGCGGTGATTCAAGCGAGGGTCCTGAACAATATTGTACAAACTGCGGACAGCCCCCATTTTGGGATCATCAGTTCCATACACCAGCCGATCCAGCCGTGCCAGAACCAGTGCCCCCGCACACATCGGACAGGGTTCCAGCGTCACATACATTGTGCAGCCGCCCAGACGCCAGCTGCCGAGGGATTCGGCCGCCTGAGTCAAAGCAATAATTTCGGCGTGGGCCGTGGGGTCGTTGAGCTGTTCCCGCTGATTATAGGCGCGGGCAATCACACGGTCTTCATGCACAATAACACAACCGATTGGAACATCGCCGTTTTCTTCCGCAATATAGGCCTGGTCAATGGCCATTCGCATATAGCGTTCATCGACAGAAACAGAGTCTTCCCGGCTCATGCGCAATCCTTCGAGTCTCAATAAAATCCATACAAACCACAACCAAGGCGTTTGTTTGGTGCTATCCTACCCGACAGGCCGGCAGTCGGCAAGGGTTTTGCGCTGCGGCTCACTACGCATGGAGGGATCCCGCAGGAGGCCTCTGTTTGTCATTGGTCAATAGGTCTGAAGCCAATGTCCGGCAAAGGAAACAAACTCATAGAAGTTAACCCGGCCGTCCCCATTGAGATCCTGATAAAATGCGGCCCGATTGCTGTCATCCAGCCAGAACTCTGAAAACAAATACAAATCCTCTGCATCCACCCTCCCATCCCCATTGAAATCGCCATAAAGCCGGTTGCCGGCGCCGGCGGAAACAATCGCAGGCACATCAGCCACTGCATCGATGGTATAGGCGTAACTTGGCGTAAATACCGTGTCTCGGCCGGGGTAAATGGTCCCGGTACAGGAAACATAGGCATTGTCCCTTGTCTTGATACGGCCGGCGGGTTGTCCTGATGCGGGAGGCAAGCTCACGGTAACGGGATTGCTGACGTTGAGGTAATAATTGCTTTCACTCAACATCTCACCGCCGTCACGAACATTGGAGCAATAGTAGTTACCAGTGCAGGTAAAGTAGTTGTTATACATGTGGACGGTGCTCCAGCTTCCCGACGGCATGCGCTGGTCGCAGTTCTGAGCCCACCAGTTGTGATGCAATGTGATGTGGGGACGGCAAGAGGGGTCGTTGCCGGATATCATGGTGAATCGGTGGGAATCCGACGGGTCGGTGTAGTAAAATTTACACCACGACACCGTGACATTGTCTGAGGACCGCGTGATATCGCAGAGTCCATCGCCGCAGTCATAGATGGTACAGTGTGTGATAAGCACATTGGTTGCGCCCCAGACGGTAATCCCATCGGAGCCGTCATCTGTAACAGGATCCCGATAGGGATTGGTAATGTTCAAGTTCCGAATGATGACATTATTGCAGTTTTGACTTCCGCTTAAGTCGATATTGCCTATAATCACGGCGCGGGGGTCTGCGCCCTCGATTGTCTTATTGGATTTGGGCTGGACTTTGACGCCGTATCCGAAATCAATCGTACCTGAAACGCGAATGATATAGGGGTTTTCGGACGTGGCGAAATACTTGAAAGTGTTGAAATCGCTGACTGTCACCACTGCTCCGCCTGCCCCGCCGACGGCTTGACCGCCAAATCCATCCTGTTTGGGCAGCGACAGCAATGTTTGAAATGTCCATACATCGCCTTGTCCGGCCTCAGGCGGCAAAGCGGGATCGGCATAGGCACAATCCACAATCCAATAATAGGTAGTCCCATCGGCCAGGGGCTGGGCGCCATAGGTCGGGAAGTTGGCTGCGTTGAGCTGAACCGACGAGGCCGCCGGCTCAAGGGTCACCCGAGCCATAGCCGCCCGGTCGGAAACTGTCCCCAAATACACCGTACAGGTCGGCACTCCCCCTGCCGGTTTCGGATTGGTCCATTTCAGGACGGTCGGACTGTCAATCACGCAGCTGCCGTCTTCCGGCATCGGCGAATGGGCTTTATACAAAGCATAGGGGGCCGCCTGGTAAACCATGGCTATATCATTTTGAATTGAATCTCCGGAGGCCGCATAGGCATAGGTGAGCACATAAAGATTGCCGCCCAGCGTGATATATGTGCCCTCGTCGGCCGGCCCGCCGTTAAGGGTATCGAACACCCCTTTGCCGCCGATTCCGGCACTTCCGGCCGCTTCCAGCAGGACAATATCTCCTGCCCCGAGGGTCACCCCTGGGTCGGTAATTACAAGATGCGATGTGCCGTTCTCGCCAAGATAAATCCGTTTGCTCACAATCCGTGCCGCTCCCCCTTCATCTAAAACGAACTCAAGCGTCGAAGAGGGAGTCCCCATATCCGCCCTGCTGCTGAAATGAATCTGATCGACTTGCACCGTAACTTCAGAGCCGTTCAGCTGAAGCAATGCGCTTCCGCCATTATATCCAAAATACACTTCTTCCCCATCGTCTCCGTCCTCTTCGCTGAGGAGCAGGGCGGCGGTGCCAAACATTCTCCATTCGCAATGCCCACCCTCCAGACCGCAATACAAATCATCATCATTGAGCACATAGGTGCCGCTGCCGCTGAGAATGACATAGGAGGAACTTCCTCGTCCAAGGCGTGCCCACTTTGCACCGACGTATCCGCCTTCTTCAATGCGCAGCGTCTGGCCGTTCTGCATAATCAGGCGAGATGAAAACAACCCTTCAAAGGTATCCAGGGTGCATACAGACGTACTGCTGAAGCGGAGATAGATATAGGCATCCTCGCCATCCGGCTTGAGGTCTGTCCAGTTTGCGTCGTCTGCCCAATAGCCGGCTTCTGCATTCCAGCTGGTATCTGCGCTGGCAGGGCAGATAAAAAAAGAAAACCATGCCGGTATTGCCGTCAGAAAAAACGTGATTTGCCGCCTGTTCCATTTCATTCTCTTTTCCTCTGCAATCTCGCTTTATCAGTTTTTCGGGAGTTGAATAGTGAAACAAAAGTAATGTTCTTTTCGAGGATGAAAGCAATTCGGGTCTGCCTCAGAACAAGAGGCAGACCCGAATTATACGCCAATCCTTTGTCCCCTTCTTTGGACTTCATTTCCTAACATCCTTCGAAGGTGTTTGTGCAGGCGAGCCAGTCTGCCGCAAAATCAGCGAAGTCTATCAGATCGACAGTACAATCAAGATTGAAATCCTTCGAGTTATAGTTTGTCCCATTCAGATACGAAGCGTGGCAGGAGTCAGAGCCCACAATTACCTGAACCGTATCGCTGCCTTGTTTTTCGCCGTCGTCGGCAGTAAGCATAAACTGATATACGCCGGCGGTGGTAATAGTCACTGCGGCCGTTTTGTCATTATCCGGTACAATTGCTGCGTCGGCCGGGCCGCTCACCTGCGTCCACTGGAGCGTGCACGTGCCTGGAGGATTTGGTTTTTCGTCATCCGAATAGGTGCCCGCTAATGTAATCACTTCCTGGCCGGAGGTGCCGCTTTTGCCCAGCCAAGCCACCTGGTCAGGACCGGCATCGACAGACGGAGCATTATTGTAATCCGTCGTAAATTTCCACACTATGCCTTTCCCCTCCTCAGGGCTGACTGCCGGGCTGGAATCGAAGCAATCAACAATCCAGTAAAAATCGTTGGAATCCGGCAGGGGCTGGATACCGTATCGGTGGAAATTGGCCGAATCAACGGCCACAGTTGATACATTGGGCGGCAGCATCACACAGTCCATGTTCGTCCTATTCGGATCCGGCAGTTCCATACCCAAACAGACATAACAGGTAATGCTGCTGACACCGTCGTTGGGATCAGGAAGCGTCCAGCTCAGCTCCACAGGACTTGAGGTCAGTACTGCTCCATGGGGCGGGATGGGGCTGGAGGCCATGTGTTTCGCAGAGCGGATGAAAACCAGAGCAATATCATTATTTTGGCTGTCATGATTGGCATCATATTTATAACTCAGAGCATATAGGTTTCCGCCAAGTACAATTTGAGCACCCTCCCCGGCTGGTCCGCCGTTCATCGTATCAAACACGCCTTTGCCGCCGGTGCTGTATCCACCGGTTGCCATGATGAGCACAATATCCTTTTCCGGAAGAGGTGCTGTAGTACTGAGTACCAGATGATTGGTGCTCCCTGGATCTCCAAGTCTGTTGATGCGCTGCGTCACAATCGTGCTGGCGCCATCCGCATCCATAATATACTCCAGCGTGCTTACGGGTTTGGCATCGGTGGTTCGAATCCACCCGAAGTCAATTCGAGCGGGAGCGATTGTCACCTTAGAGCCGACAATCCGCAAGGTTCCCATGCCGTCCTTGCCGACATACACGTTGTCATCATTTCGTGAAGGATCCGCCAAGACAATTGAACTGGTATCATACATTGTCCAGACGGCATTGCCGTTCAGTTCGCCGATATACAAATCATCATTGTTCAGTACATAGACAGCATTCCCTGTCATATTAACAGCTGCGTTGGCGCCATAACCAATTCTGGCCCAGGTAAAACCGGCACGACCTCCGTTTTCAATATTCCAGGTCTGACCGTTCTGAATCATCAGGCGGTTTGGAAACAATCCTTCATCTGTATTCAGAATGCACACAGAGGCGGGACTGTATCGGAGATTGATATTGGCGGTACCGTTGGGTTTCACGCCGCCCTTCCAGTTGGATGGTTCATTCCAAGTACCGGATTCGACATTCCATTCAAAATCTGCAATCAGCACACCGGCTAAAAGAAGGAAGAACAATAAAATGAGACTTGTCTTTTTCATAAATTACGCCCTTTCCGATTAAGTTGATTAGAATTTACTTTGATGACTCCTGCAATAGAGGGGAATCAATCGGCCATTTCAAGCCAAGTCGGCGTTGTCCGCCCTGTGAACAGAAAGCAAAACCCTCTCCTTAAAAAGTTCTTCTCATCCCGCTCATCCTCCCAAAAACACCATTTTTATTTCATCCGCTCTTCAGACCGACCCCTAAAGAGATACCTTCGGTCCTAAGGCGAATCCGTTTGAAAGACCAAAGCAATATCATTCAGATATCCATCTCCATTGGCTTCATATCGGTAGGTAAGGGTGTACAAGTTGCCGCCTAACTGAACAGGAGTCCCTTCGGCAGCAGGTCCTCCGTTCATTGCGGTGAACGCTCCTTTTCCTCGAATCTTTTTTTCATTCCCGAGAATCTCGATCAGGACAATATCTTTTTTAGGAAGAGGTTCCGGGGCACGAAGCAGAAGATAAGATGATGCAGTTTCTTCGGCCAGATAGACTCGATATCCAACCCGAATGATGCCGGCGCCGTTGGCGTCCATCACATATTCAAGCACTGCAACGGGTGAAAATCCCGGATTTCTTGGGTATCCCACGTACAGCTGATCGCAGCGGATGCTCACATTCGAACCAACCAGTCTCAGGGTTCCTTTTGCATTGTCCTGAGAAATGTACAAAACCTCGCCGTCATCCTGGTCATCGTTAATTTCAATCTTGCTGTGATCATACATTGTCCAGACGCACTCACCGGCCCCCTTTTCGGGGTACCCAATGTATAAATCGTCATTATTGAGCAGCCAGGTTCCATTGCCGCGCATATAAACAGTGGACCCTCCAAAACGAGACCAGCCGCAGCCCATATAGCCCCCTTCTTCGATAGTAAGCGTCTGGCCGTTTGAAACAATCAGGACGGAACTAATCGGCTTTTCGACTGTATTCAACGTACAAACAGAGGTCGGCCCTTTTCGAAGCCGCACACACCGTGAGCCGTCCGGTTTGATTCCCGTATCCCAATTGGCTCCATCGGCCCAATTCCCGGACTCCGCGGTCCAGTTGACATAACCATCCCAACGCTTTACTTCGCCGCGCCAAACAAAGTTGTTTGAGGAATCGAGATCCCGAATGAACCGATCATGATCGCAGGGCACATCGGATACGGTGTTGGTGGTTGCGGAGACTTTTTTGGCAGTGCCGGCTTCGATTGGGAGAGCGGACTGTTTCGATTGATTCCCCACAACCAGCAAAGTTTTGCCTTTCATTACATGAAGGGATGTGTCTCCTTTGTAATCTACTTCCACACCGAACTCCGTGCCCCAATCCACAATCTGAGCGGATAAGGTATCTATCGTAAATCCAACGGCCTGGGGCGGGACTTTGGCGTAAATTCGTCCATAGACTAATTCAACCTTGTCCTGCGACAACAATCTGAATTGAGACGGCGCCTCAATCAATACCTCCACACTGTTATCAAACAACAACTTCGCCAGGCCGGCCCGGAGGAGATAACGAGTGTGATCTGTCGTTAGTCTGCTTCCCGCCTGCATAGACGAGGCCGGCCTATCCCAGACGGCATCGATACTGTCGGCCAGCGTGGCTACCTCAATCCCCCGTTTCAGAGAAACAAGATGAGCATATACAATCATGAAAATCAGGACAGCAGAGGACAGAAACAGGGAAAAAAGAGAGAGTTTGCTGACTTTGGGCTGAGGGGTTCTGATTGCCGTCAGGATCTTCTCTTGGGAAACCTCTTCGGGGACAGCGGGAATCTCCATTCCGGGGGCCGTCTGCTCTTCTCTGGCCATCGCCTGCCAAAAACCCATGTCACGAAGAGAATCATTCATCTCCGGTATAGCGGAAAAGGTCTGGTCGAAAGCTTTGCCGCTTTTGAGAAGAACACACATATTGAAGTATTCAAGATAATAATGGCAGGCCTCTTTGTTTTCGGCAAGGATTTGATCCAGTTCGGCCAGCTGCTCTTCTGAGACGATTCCCTCTCGAACGGCCTCAAATAACTGAAACATTCTGTTTATCTGGTCAGCATTCATCGTTCAGCTCGGTTCCACTCCAACTGCCTGCGGATGCACTGAAAAAGCTGATAATGGATTTTCTGGTATTCTTTATAAAGGGTATGAACACTTTGCTGGAGCCGACGGGCTATCTTCTGAATGGTGGTGTTATCTTCATAACGCAGGGCAAGCAGGTGCTGACTTCGTTCAGGCAGATTTTTGACGCACTTGCGAAGGGCCTTGAGGGGTTCTTCTGTATCTGTTGACAAGGAAACCGCTATCTCGCTGATGTTTTCTATCGTTTGCCGGCTGAAATATTTATTCTGAATTTTCTGTTTTTTGATATGGCATAAAATCTGAAAATGGGCAACCTTTAACGCCCAAGAGAGAAAGTCAGTACCGATGACATACTGATCAAATTTGTTCCACAAAACACTCATGGTTTCCTGAAGAATATCATCCGCTTGGTTCCAATCCCCGATAGCGGACATAATATATCCATATATCCGCGGCTGGTAAGACGAATACAAATTCAAAAAAATTTCCACTCTGTCGTCGTTTCCGGACACTGTCTATCCCTTAACATTGCTGTCCTTCCCTTAGTCTATATCCCCAATCCAAGGATTTGGTATAAAAAGGCAAAAATATTTGGGCCGTCCTATTCTAAAACAAGACGGTTGGCCGGCTATGGCAGAAATGCGGTAGCTGCTGCGGGGCTGTCTTTGAGGAGGCAGAGGAAGCGCAGATAGAGCGTTGGGCGAAGAATCCCGCAACGGCTGTATTTTTTTATGCGGACTTGCTGTGCTGAGTACCCGTCCAACCGGCGGGTTAGGAAGGATTCCACATAAAGGTCTGGGCTTTGTTTATATTCAGTTTATGAACTGTCCCGTCGTAACGCAGTTGGCAAGGATGCCCATGGATTGAATGAACAGCTGCGGTTTTCAGTCTGCCTGCCTGCCACTGGAGATCCACTATAAAGCCGCCCCTGGCAGAAAGGCCTTTGACGGAGCCGTCCGGCCAAGCTTTCGGCAAAGCAGGCAAGGGTTCCATCTCCCATCTATCACCGACAAGGCGGCTTTGAAGGAGCATCTCGCAAATGCCGGCTGTGCCGCCGAAGTTGCCGTCAATCTGAAACGGCGGATGGGCATCAAACATATTGGGATAGGTCCGGCTGGGACGTAAAAGCATCTGAAGAATTGTGTAGGCATGTTCGCCGTCGTGAAGCCGTGCCCAGAGGCAAAGACGCCAGCCAAGCCCCCAGCCGGTGGCCTCATCGCCGCGAATTTCCAGCGACTTTCGGGCTGCCTGAGCTAACTGAGGGGTTTCGTAAATATTAATCTGGCTGCTGGGGTATAAGCCATACAGATGCGATACATGCCGGTGGTGGATATCCGGAGCTTGCAAATCCCAGTCTTCCAGCCATTCCTGAAGCTGACCGGCAGCACCGATTTGGTTGGGGGCTAAGCGGTCTTTCACGGCCGCCAGCTGCGTCCGGAAGTCTGAATCCACACCGAGGATTTCAGATGCAGCGATGCAATTAGAAAATAAATCACGGAGAATCTGCATATCCATGGTGGGGCCGGCGCAGATGCTCGCACCGCCGGGGTGGCCATTTTCCGGGGAAAGGGAGGGGCAGGTTACCAGCCATTTCCATTTTGGTTCTTCAACCAGTGTATCCAGGAAAAACCGGGCTGATTCCTTCATAACAGGATAATATTCCCTCAGGAAGTCCTGATCGAACGTGTATTCATAGTGATCCCATAGGTGCTTGCAGAGCCAGGCGCCGCCCGTCGGCCACAGCCCCCAGAAGACACCATCAATAGGGGCGGATGCCCGCCAAAGATCGGTATTGTGATGAGCCACCCAGCCCTCTGCGCCCCAGGTAACCTGGGCCGTTCGAATCCCGGTCCTGCTCAGGTCTTTTATCATTGCAAAGAGGGGTTGTGCACACTCGGAGAGGTTTGCCGGCTCGGCAGGCCAGTAATTCATCTCCGTATTAATATTGATGGTATATTTGCTGCCCCATGGCGGATTCATGCTTTCATTCCAAATGCCCTGGAGATTTGCCGGCTGGCAGCCGGGGCGTGAACAGGAAATCAGCAGATAGCGGCCAAACTGAAAGTAAAGTGCCGCCAATTGCGGATCGTTAAGCAGATCGGATTTTTCAATCCGACGGTCGGTAGGGTTGGCGATTTCATTCGTAGAACCCAAATCCAGCTGAACCCGGCGGAACAGCCGCTGGTACTCCTGAATATGGTCATTGCGGAGGGCCTCCCACGATTTTCGGGATGCCTTCTCGATCTGCTCTTTCGTAATCGTTTCCGGGTCACCGCTGAGATCGGCATAGTTTTTATAACTGGTTGCTGCGGCAATCAGCACAGTAACGCTGTCGGCATTAACAGCGGAAATGGTATTGTTGTCGGAAATGAGCTTTCCACCCTGATTGAAAAACCGCACACGAAGTGTAAATTTCAATGCCCCCTTGATTCCCTGGGATTCTCCATTGACGCCTCGCATAACCAACGTATTGGAGTTTTCGTTTTCTATCTGGGCCTGCTGAGGCGTCTTCAGACTTGCTGTGAAGGAAATTTTGCCGGGTTTATCGGCTGTCAACCGCATGACAATCACCTGAGCCACAGGGGTAGAAAAGACCTCGCGCTGATAGGCAGTACCCCCTGCCGTATAAGAAACGGATGCTAATGCTGTATCAAGATTCAGGTCTCTCCGGTAGTTTTCCACCTTGTCAATCGTGTCGAAGGACAGCAGCAAATCCCCGACTGTCTGATACGGCATTTGTCCCAGGGGGTTGGCCATCATCGTTTGGGAGGCAAGTTCGGCGGCCTGCTTATAGCTGCCCTCGAAGATTAGTTTTCGTATTTCCGGCAGAGTTTCTCTTCCTTTGGGATTGGCCGAATCATAGGGCCCGCCGGCCCACAGGGTTTCTTCATTCAGTTGAAGGCGTTCCTGATCAATCCCGCCGAAGACCATCGCGCCCAGCCGTCCGTTTCCAATCGGCAGGGCTTCGACCCACTGCCGAGCAGGCTCGGTATACCAGAGCACCAGCGAATCCTGACTGTCTGCCCAGGAGAAGACGGGCAGACAAAGGACGGCGACTGCAAGAATATCGGCAAACCGGTTTGATCGTTGAAGAGGCATCTTTCAATCTCCTGTCAAGCAGAAGGGTTATGATTTGGGTTTTGGAAAATCCGCCGGCGAACGAAAAACATGCTGAAGGAACCAATAGAGGTTATTCTGCCATTCGGTCGGGTCGTGGCCGTGTGCGTCCACATGCCAGATGTGGGGAATATTGTTTTCTTTCAGATAAAGGTGAAGACGGCGGCTGATGGGAAGCAGGCCGTCTTTGTTTCCGCAGGCCAAATAGAGCAGTTTGAGTTTGCCTTGAATTTGGTTGGGGTCGGGGATTAATTCCTGCGGCGGTTTGGTATTCGGAGCGGCGGAAAAGGCACCGAGCCAGGCGAAGGTGTCGAGGTGTTTGAATCCGAAGTTGAGCGTCTGGCCGCCGCCCATGGACAGGCCTGCCAGCGCACGATGTTCGCAGCCGGCCAGGACCGAATAGCGGCTTTCGATGGCGGGAATAACATCATTCAGCAGGTCCTGTTCGAAGCGTTCAAAGGCGGGGGCGTGACGGAAGATATCGCCTTCCGGACGGTCGTTGGGCTGGGCCCGGCCATTGGGCATGACGAGAATCATGGGGACGGCCTTTCCATCGGCCAGCAGATTATCCATCAGGATATCCGGCGCGGCATACCGCTGCCACTCGGTTTCATCTCCGCCGATGCCGTGCAGAAGATAGAGGACGGGATACCGGCGGTCGGCAGAATAAGCAGGCGGGGTATAAACGAGCATTTTGCGGCGTGTGCCGACGGTTTTGGAATCATATTCAATCATTTCCAGCCGTCCGTGAGGGATGCCGTCGCGTTTTTGATTGAAGCCGACGGGCGGCTCGTCAAACACCGGCTTATCATCGGGTCCAAGTTCGATCGGCTGAGCGAATCCCTGACGGCGCCGCCCAGCCGGTTCCGCTGACGGCTGTTCAGAGCCGCCTGTTGAACGCGCCTCGCTGCGGAACAAAAGAGGAGCAAAATGATAGAAACTTCGCCGCCAGGTCTGCCATTCATGTCCGGTATTGGGAGAGATATAGCAAACAGCATTCAGACCGGCTGCCTTGAGCTGCTCGGTGTGGTTTTGAATGACATCAGGATTTTCACGGGAGCCGCAGCTTTCAAAAATCAATTTCATCTTTTTGTTAAACGCCTCCGCATCGGCCATTACTCCATGATGCGCCGAGGCCGGATCCCCAACTGTGCCTCCGCTGAAGATGCCGATATGGGAAAACACATCCAGATTTCGCATGGCAATCACATTGGTCTGCATGCCGCCCATAGACAGACCGGCCATAGCCCGGTGCGTCTGAGCGGACAGGGTGCGGTATTCCGCGTCAATCATTGGAATCACTTCTTCCAAAAGCACCTTTTCAAAGGTGTCCGCCCAACCTTCCGGCGGCCAGGGCTGTCTGCCCTCCCCTCGGGGGGAAGGCCGGCGAGCAGGCATGGCCCAGGAACCGTTGTCCATCACAATGAGAAACGGAACAGCCCGACCTTCTGCGAGCAGATTGTCCATAATCAGATTGACCTTACCCTGATTGGACCAGCCGGTTTCATCTTCTCCGCCGCCGTGCTGGAGATAGAGAACCGGATAGCGGCTCGTGAGATTTTTGTCGTAGTCCGGCGGGGTATAAATAAAACACCGCCGCCAGGCCTTCGTAATTCTGGAAAAGTAAAGATGCTGACGAACGTGGCCGTGCGGAACATCCTTGAGGGCATAAAAATCCTGATCGCCGGCAGGTATCTCGATACCGCTGCCCCATCGTCCGGCCCCATAGAAAAAGAGGCTGCCTGGGTCCGGAACCTCCGCCCCGTCAATGACAAGCTGATAATAATGGAACCCTTCATCCTGGGGCGCAGAAACACCCGTCCAAACCCCCTCTTCATCCTTCGTCATCGGATATTTGACGCCTCCAATGTCCAAAAGGACGCTCTGGGCTTGCGGTGCTGCTATTCGGGCCAGGACCCGCCCTTCTGAATTGACCTGCGGATATTGTCGGCCCGGCTGATTGGTCGAGGCGGGTTTGAAATCATCGGCAATTTCAGGCCGGCCGGTCTGGGCAAAAGAAAACAGACCGGTTGTCAAAAGTGCAAACAGAATGATCGCTTTGTTTTGCATGGCAGAACTCCTTCAACAGATATTATTATTCACGGATTTGGGGGCTGATGCGGAAATAATCGAAGTCAACAAAACCGCCGGAGGTCTGGGACGCCCAGTTAAACAGACCGAATCGGTAGCCCATAAAATGCGGCAGCGTGTAGGCCATCTGAAGAACGGAGCCGATTCGAGTCCAGGAGGTGCCGTCCAGACTGTAATAGAAATAGGCCTTGTCCGTGCGGCTGCGGAAATCACAGTCGATGCGCAGATAGACAATGTCCTGCTGCAGTGGGATGGTTTCGACGGTTTGGGGGCTGTCGGATTGAGCGCTGACCATCACAATAGACTTTTGCTGTCCTTCGGCCTTTACGCCGACGAAGCCGTACTTTTTCTGAAGCGCAATCATGCCGGCACAATCGCCGTCTTTCATGCCGGCCGTTTCGATTTTGACAGTCGCTGAACAGACTGGACCGAAGGTTCGCTGGGTGAGCATATTGCGAACCTGAAGAACATCGCGGTCCACGCGTCCGGTGGTCAGGCGAAGGTGACCTTCTCGGACGCCGACCGACCAGAAGCGATGGTCCGGATTGTGATTCCACTGCCAGGCCAAGGGAAGGGGCCGGCCGGGGCGGCGGTCAAATTCATCCGAACAGACGATATTGGACAATCCTTCTTCGGTATCTTCGATGTCGAGAACATCGGGGGCCCTGCCATCGATACCGAGGACAGGCCAGCCGTCTTTCCATTGGACGGGCACCAGCCAGGGAGTTCGCCCGACAGCTCCATTATCCTGAAAGAGGGCGGCGTACCATTTGCCATCGGGGGTGTCAATCAGACAGCCCTGAGCAATTCCCCTGTCCTGAAGGATGACTCTGCCTTCATACGGGCCGGTGATCTTGTCGGCGCGGTGAATTATTTGCGTGCGCATACCACCGCGGGGCCAGGTGATGTTCATCAAATAGTATTTGCCGTTGACTTTGAGCATCTGCGAGCCCTCGGCGGGCAGGCCGATATTCGGGCCGGCCACGGCACTGGCGTTTTTAATGATGATATCGTGGAAGCCGTCTTTTTTTATGCCGGACAGGTCCGGTTCCAGTTCCACCAGCCGAATATCACCGACACCATAAACCATATAGACGCGTTCATCATCATCAAAAAAGAGGGAGTGGTCGTGCAGAGACGGAGCCCAGGAGATTTCTTTCCAGGGTCCTTTTTCGATGTCCTGCGTGATGTAAATATGGGTTTTTCCGCTGGTGCTCGAGAAGGTCGAGGCGTAGTAAGTTCCGTTATGACAGCGCAGAGAACTGGCCCAAGAGCCGGCGCCGTAGGCGTTTTTGCCGTTTTCCAGGTTCATTGCATCATTTTCAACCAGCCGGTCGTAGGCATAGCCGACCAGCGTCCAGTTGACCAGGTTTTTGGATTTCATAATGGGCAGCCCCGGGCTCATATGCATTGTGGTGCTGCTCATCCAATAGGTGTCCTGGACGCGGATGACGGCCACATCCGGCACATCCGCCCAGATCACCGGATTCTGTGCCGGTTTGGCATGGAGAAGTCCGGAGAAAAAAACAACGGCAGATATCCCCACCCGCCAATTCAGCAGACTCTTTTTCATAGCACCTCCCAAAATCCTATCGCAGAAAAAAGATGTTTCGGACTGTTTCGGTTTATTTATTCTACGGAATGTCCGGGGCCACAGCAACTCCTTTTTCGGATTGCTGAATCGGCTTGATTGTTCCATCCGGGTTGTAAAAAAGGTATTCAATACAAACGCTGCGCCGACCGGTGGCCCCCGTCTGTCCATTGAGCGTGAGTGCGGCATTGTGGTAGAAAAAATACCCCTGCCCTTTGAACTCGATCACAGCCGGATGAATCGTAAAACTGTTCTTGGCCGGGCCTGTCAGGATGCCGCGGTATGTCCAAGGGCCGGTGATGGTTTCCGCAGTCGCATAAGCAATCTGTTCCGGGATTACCCCTGGAAGAATGGCCGCATAGATCAGGTAATAAATCTGTCCACGTTTATAAAGCCACGGCCCTTCACAATAGTGCGGCAGATCAATCTTCTGAATCGGGCCGTCCAGCTCAATCATATTCGGCTTAAGCTTGGCCAGATAGCAATCGCCGTTGCCCCAGCTCATCCAAGCCGTTCCGTCCTCCTCAATCCAAACGGTGGGGTCAATATCTTCCCAAGGTCTCTTAGAATTGGGTGTCATCTTGTCGTAAATCAGGGCTGTTCCGCGAGCATCAACAAAAGGGCCGGTTGGGTTGTCCGAGACCGCCACCCCAATCGCTTTTCCGACATGAGGCGGTCCGTGCTGAACCGTCGCATAGAAGTAATATTTACCGTCCTTTTTGACAACCTGAGAAGCCCAGGCGTCGCCTACTGCCCATGCGAAGTCTGTAGGTCTGAAGACCGGCCCATGGGCTGTCCAGTGTTTCATATCGTTCGTGGAATAGCAGAGCCACTCCTTCATATTGAACAATTCGTCCCCTTTGGCTTCATCGTGCCCCACATAGACATACAGCGTATCGCCATCCACAAGGGGCGCCGGATCTGCCGTAAAGGCGTTCCGAAAAACCGGATTCCCATCGGATTTAAACTGGATTTCTTTTTTTGCAGTGTCCGACGATACGATGGGCTCGTCAATCCGGACGTGCGGCCCAACCGTGGCGCCAAGGAAAAGAGCGTCGGGGACGGAAAAGGAAATCATCGACGTATCGGCCTTGTCCAGCAGGATCTGCTGCTGCTGTCCTGGCAGCTGATAGCCGAACGAGCCGACGGCCTTGTCCACATCCATCCGCAGCTGAACGCGTTCAGCTGCGGGCAGAGAGACGGCGGCCAACTCGCTTGTTCGGCCTCGTTTGACACATTCGACATAAATACAAGGTTTGCCCGCGATGCAGCGAACGGCCAAAAAATAGTGATGGCGTTCATTCATAAACAGCGCCAGCCCTGCCGAGACGTTGTCCTGCTTGGGGATTTCGACAATAACGGAAACGCTGTAAACCGGATGCCGGACACGTCGCCCCAGAAAAGTCGGATTGCCGGTGCCGGAGAGAGATTCGGCTCGCGGAGTCAGAAGAAGCTTGCCGGCGGCAGAATCAATTTGATGCCAGGTTTCCTTGGGCTGGCGGAGCATAAGCCATTCCAGCGAAAGGGTCTCGTCCCTAAAGTCGTCACGCCAGGTAAAACTGCCGTTGAGCGGCGTCAAGCCGGAGGAACGAACCACAGTCCCTTTGGGGGCCTTGGCAATCAGGGGGACACGCTGACCTGGAGGAAGAATAATGGGCCAGTCATCCTCAGTCCATGTTACCGGCAGCAGAAAGGTCTCCCGGCCCATCGGAGACAGACCCTTCTGATAAGGGCGAACGGCCAAAAAGACGGCCCACCAGTTGCCGTCAGGGCCGATTTCGAGGTCGGCATGGCCCGTGCAGGTGACAGCGCCGAGGACTTCGGGGTCTAAATTGCGCTGGGTGAGAATGGGATTTTTATCCCAGGGGGTATAAGGGCCGTCCACGCTGCGGCTTCGGAAGATGACTTGAGAGTGTGCCGGGCCGGTGCCTCCCTCAGCACAGCAAAGGTAGTACCAGTTTTTGCGTTTGTAAAGATGCGGACCTTCAATCCAGATAGGTTTTTGAGAGATGTCCACACCGCCGTCAATGAGCATTTTGCGCGGGCCAACCATCTTGAGATTCTTCCAGTCGAATTCCTGAAGCCAGATGGCTCGGTGGCCGTCGTAGAGCGGCGGCCCCTGCGGGGCATCGTTGTTGACAATCCATGCGCGGCCGTCGTCATCAAAGAAGATGGACGGGTCGATGCCGCTGAAATCCAGACGTACAGGGTCAGACCAGGGGCCGGCAGGGTTTTCGGCAGTAACGACGAAATTGCCCACATTATCAACCATTGTGCAGACGACGTAGAACAGGCCGTTATGGTACGTGATAGCGGGAGCAAACAGACCGCCGCTGGTTCGACGAGAGGTATAGTTCAGTTGTTCGGGACGATGGATGACGTGGCCGATTTGCTTCCAGTTGACCAGGTCGGTACTGTGAAAGATGGGAAGACCGGGGAAATATTCGAATGTCGAAGTAATCAGGTAGTAGTCATTGCCGACTCGGCAGATACTCGGGTCAGGGTGAAAGCCGGCCAGAATCGGATTCCGGTAATGGCCTGCTTCCAGCGAAGATGGAGAGTAAATATCCTGCCCGCTGTATTCGAATTGTTCAAAAGCAATCGGGGCAATGCCGCCAGATTGGCCGGCGACGATGTTCAAGACCAGAAACAAAAACAAAAAACCGGCGGCAAGGGTGTGCTGCGTCCTTTTCATAGAAACCTCCACTGTTTCAGAAACCGTTCTTTTGTTCCCAAGATACCGCCGGAGCGAGGATTGAGCAATCATTTCTCCGGCGGCTCTGCCGTATTCGAATGGTTAGTTGGAATCATTCAAGAGCCAGTTTGCGGCAAACTCGGCAAATTCGTACAGGTCAATCCGGCAGTCGCCGTTCAGGTCAACGGTGCAGTTGTTCTGGAGCCAGAGGGCCGCAAATTCCCTCAAATCATCGATGTCCACAATCGAATCGTCATTCATATCTCCATAAAGCCGTCGGCCTAAAACCGTAATCTCATCAATCGCTATATCCCCGCGGGGCCCCCCCGCCGCCACTGCGCGAAAGCGAATGCGAATCGGACCGGTATAACCCCTCAGATCTACAAAGGCCTGAGTATATTCTTCATTGATAGAATTGTGCTGCTGACCGCTTCGGCTCCAGATGCCGTAATGCCAGGTGCCATCGTAGATATCTACAGCCAGCGTGCCAATCTCAATCCCATACATATGATAGGAAAATATGAGTACACGCTCAGAACCATAAATCAGGGGACTTTCCAAAATGGCCGTGTTTCCGGCCTGGTTGGCATACCCCGGAGAAGTCTCCATGTAAATATACCAAGCGCTGCCGTTGGCTCCGCCGGTGGGACCGGTATTGGGAGTCAGAGTCGTGCCGGAATGGCGAATCCAATCATGGGTATCTTCGTCGGTAATGTTCACCCAGTCTCCAAATCCGCTTTCGAAATCAGCGGCGGCCAGGATAACCGCGTGCGGATCGGTCGGCATCACAGATGCTTCCAGGGAATAGGTGCTTTCATAACCGTCAGCATCGACGGCTGTGACCGCATAATAATAGATTGTATAATAGGAAATGCTGCCGTCTGTAAAGGTCGGACTGCTCAGCAAAGATGTGTTCAATCGGGTATATCCGCTGCCGGAAGTTGTCGAGCGGTAAACATGATATCCCGCCAGGTCGCTTTCCATGTTGGCATTCCAATTCAGCAGGATCGAGCCGCCGGCATCCACAGCAGCAAGACCCGTTGGTGCGGCAGGGGGCTCGGCAAGCGTTACCGTGTGGGCTTGAGGGGAGGCGGCACTGCTGCCGACGCTGTTGACCGCGCTGACAACGTAATAGTATGCGGTCTGTTCAGCCAGCCCTCTATCACTGTAAGCAGTTCCGGAAACGCTGGTGATGGTCGTGTATGGCCCCCCGCTGACAAGGGAGCGTTTGATGTCATAGTGGACGGCATTGTCAGAGGCGTTCCAGCTCAGGTCGATGCGGCTTCCGGATACGGCCACCGCCGTCAGGCCAGTCGGTGCGGAAGGAACCACCAGCGGAATCTGCTCTTCATACAGCCGGACGATTTCAACGGCGCTGAGGGCTGTCGAATAGATGCGAAATTCATCGACGCATCCGTTCAGATGTGCATCAGCCGAGTATTGAGAGCGGCCGATATAATTCTGGGTTGTATTCCCTAATGAAGAGGGATTGAGCGTCATCGAAGTATTGCGTCCGACTTCGAGGCCGTTGACGTACAGAATCCCTGTGTTACCACTGAGGGTAACAGCGACGTGTGTCCATGTGCGGGCAGGCAAAGCCGATATACCGTTGATGTGCTGCTCGCCTCCGGCTCCGGAGGTTGTAATGGCGAATCTCACGACCCCGCTCGTACCGACGCTGCGGGGCGTCAAAAACATATTGACGGCTGTACCGGTACCAAAGTCAAAGATGCGAGACCACGTACTGATAGTATTCAAATACACCCAGGCAGAGAGGGTACAATCGGTCAGACCGTTGACAACGCCTGCCGGCAGACTCACATAGTCGTCTGAACCGTCCAGCGAAACAGCATTGCCGTACTTCCCGCTTGTCCATATCGGGCCGTTAACAAGGGTCCCATTTCGGCCACCGCCGGTGGCGTCGGCGGCTGTGGTCCCGCTGGTTTCGTCGAATTTCAGGTAGGTCCGCACTCGCGAGGGGCTCGCCTCTGCACTGTTGGCACTTTCACCGCTGAGCGTATTGGCACTGACGACATAATAATAGGTTGTCTCCGGGCTTATCGTTGTATCACTAAAGCTTGTTCCTGTGATGTTGGAGGAAATGGCGGTATAGGGTCCGCCGCTGACCGTCGAACGCTTGATGTTATAGCTGAGTGCGCCGGGGGAGGCGGCCCAGGTCAGATTAATTTGAGAATCGATGATAACCGTTGCTGCCAGTCCCGTCGGAGCCGCCGGCCCGTAACAATCCAGCACAATGGTGGTCAAAGATAGCGGCGGCAGAGCCAGCTGTGAACCGGCGAGGGGGCCCAGCGACTGGAAGTACTGCTCGCCGGCGGTCTGAAAGACACTCGAAGAATCATAAGCAAAAGAACCGACATTCAGCGTTACATAGGCCGTATCCGATTCCAGACGGTTGATAAGAACAACGATGAGCCGCTTGCCGTCAGGGGAAAGAAACGCAGAAGCCAGAACGTCTGAGTGGCCGGACAGGGCTTTGGTGCGTCTGAAGCCGGGCTGGACATAATAAGAATAATGCTTCATTGACCAATAAGACGGATTCAGCCAGTACCCTTTCGGATTTGTCCATTCCCCGCCTGCCCCATAGCGGCCCCAGGGAAATTCGATTTCCACCAGACCGATGTCGCCCGGCCAAATCAGACTCCAGTGGCTGTAGCCGCTGGCCTGTTCAACGACCAGGCAGTTGTGAATCAGATTGGCACAAGGGATCATTCCTTTGATGTCGCCGTATTCTGTCATAAAGATGGGTTTGCCCGGAAATTGAGTATTTCGGGTGTTTAAAACCGTTGTAAAGGCCGAGTTGTATCCATCCGGGGTTCCGTCCGTACTGCCGCCGTAAAGGTGGTGGGCAATCCCATAAAAAGTGTTGGGATTCAATTGGGCCAAATAATTCCGAAGACCGGCGGCGTTACCGTAAAGCCCCACACAGTCGGGGCTCAATAATTTGGGAGGGGAGGCCATACTTTGAAGTCGATTATAAACCGCATCCTGGGCGAGGGCATAACTGGCGTACGTTGCTTCTGTCGGATCAAAACGACAGGAATCGTAATCGGCCGTCCAGTCCGGCTCGTTCTGGATAGTAATCCAGGCAGGATTGATGCCGTGAGCGATATAATCCTGGAGGGAGTTGTACCAGTAGTCGGCAAAGCCCGCATAGTCGTACTGACCGTTGATTTGAATGAGCGTTCCGCCACCGCCAGTCTGGCCATTGCTTTTCAGATAAGCCGGCGGAGACCAGGAACTGATACAGACAGGGACAGGATGGCCTAACCGCTGATTGGCGGCTGCCGCAATTTCGTAGGTGGCTGTGTCCTGACCATCCACTCCTCGCCACCAGTTGCCGATGCGCAACAAAGAAAGATTCAGCCCTGAGAAGGCATGGTTATAGATTTCCGATTTGTAGGGATGGGCCGTGACCCAGCCGTTGTAAAAGCAAATCGCTCCGCCCAGACCTTCGATCGTCTGATAGAAAACAGAGGGGTCGAGCGTGACGGAAGTCATTGTGAGAGGTTCCGCTTGGAACTGCCACCAATTCAGGTTCAGCAGGTCTTCCTCCGCTGGCCCGACAAACTTCAGATACAAATCATGGACGCCGGAAGCGCCGCTGACATTGCAGCAGGTCGTTGTCCAGGTTTGCGGTCCGCCGGTCTTGGGAACGGAACAGGTGCCGATGAGAGTGCCGGTCAAGGAATCCAGCCGCAGTTCGATACCCACTCCATTCTTCGTCGAAGCTGTGCGGGCCAGAAAACTGCCGGCACCGCTGCCAAAATCTACGCCGCGAAGACATATCCAGTCTCCGTTGTCAACGGCAGTGACATTCATTCCACCTTCAGAGCAGACCTGGGTTCGAATACCGCTTTGCTGGGCCAGCGTTTCTCCTTCTACACGAACAAACGGATTCAGATACTTCAGTTGAGGCAGTCCATCCTGTGTATGAATAAGCGGCTGGATAGTCCCATCGGGATTGTAATACAGCCGGTCCAGACAGATGTTGCGGTGCTCGGTGGTGGAAACGCCGTCTATTGTTGCCTGATAGCGGTTGTGATAGACGCAGTACCATTGCCCCTGAAAGGTAAAAAACGTATGGTGATTGTTATTGCCGTAGTTCACCGGCGGCTGGTACACAGCCACCCCCTGATAAGTAAACGGGCCGGTCGGGCTGGGGGCGGTGTGATACACAATCAGAGAAGAAGGGGTCGAATCTTCATAATTATCGGCATAAGAATAATAATAGGTGCCGTTGTATTTATGCATAAGAGATGCTTCAAAAAACTCCGACGATTCAATCGTCATCGCAGAGCCCACGGTGTCAATCATATTTCTGTCTAATTGGATGACGCGTCCCTGGTTAAGCCCTCCGCCACCGAAATACAGATACGGTGTGCCGTCATCATCCACAAAAACGCACGGGTCGAACAGCCACGTGCTGTCTGCCCCGGGGGTTCCCCCCGGCAGGGTGGAACGCTTGACCACCAGGGCATTCTTGGGAGCGGTAAAGGGGCCGGTCGGGTCATTGCTCACAACGACGCCGATACCCCAGTAGGCATCTCCGAAATACAGATAAAATTGGTCATTGTTGCGGACAATGCAGGGCGCCCAAGCCGTTCCGGAATACCATGAGGACAGTTCGTCCGCATCAAACACGACACCGTGATCGGTCCAGTTCTTTAAATCGTCCGTCGAAAAGCAGACGATGGAATCCATAATATAGCCGGTTCCTTCGCCGTTTTCTTCATCGTTGGAGCAATAGACGTACAATCGCCCGTTCCATTCAATCGCCGTCGGGTCGGCAGCGTAGTGCTGCGACATAATCGGATAATCGGCCCAAGCTGAACAGACGGCAAGTCCAAGGAGGATTGTCGTCAAGATGTTTCTGCAGATTGTTCCATCCAGAGTGTTCATAAACAGTTGTTTCATAACAGTCCCCCGTGCCAAGAAGAGTTCCTCTGTTTGTTCTCTAATCTCAATCGGCCATCCAGTTTGCGGCAAACTCGGCAAATTCGTACAGGTCAATCCGGCAGTCGCCGTTCAGGTCAAAGGTGCAGTTGTTCTGGAGCCAGAGGGCCGCAAATTCCATCAAATCATCGATGTCCACAATCGAATCGTCATTCATATCTCCATAAAGCCGGCGGCCTAAAACCGCAATCTCATCAATCGCTATATCCCCGCGGGGCCCCCCCGCCGCCACCGCGCGAAAGCGAATGCGAATCGGACCGGTATAACCCCTCAGATCCACAAAGGCCTGCGTATATTCTTCATTGATAGAATTGTGCTGCTGGCCGCTTCGGCTCCAGATGCCGTAATGCCAGGTGCCATCGTAGATATCTACAGCCAGCGTGCCAATCTCAATCCCATACATATGATAGGAAAATATGAGTACACGCTCAGAACCATAAATCAGGGGACTTTCCAAAATGGCCGTGTTGCCGGCCTGGTTGGCATACCCCGGAGAAGTCTCCAGGTAAATATACCAAGTGCTCCCGTTGGCTCCGCCGTTGGGACCGGTATTGGGAGTCAGAGTCGTGCCGGAATGGCGAATCCAATCATGGGTATCTTCGTCGGTAATGTTCACCCAGTCTCCAAATCCGCTTTCGAAATCAACGGCACTGAGAATGACAAGGCCGTCGTCATAGGGCATGGCCTTTACCACTTCTGAATAAGAACTTTCATTCCCATGCCTGTCCACAGCAGAAACCGCATAGAAATAAGTGATATAATTGGAAACCTCGGTATCCAAATATTCTGGTGCACTTAGCAAAGTGCTGTTCAGTTGAACAAAGTCACCCGTTGAGGTCATGGAACGATATACATGATAGCCCGCTAAATCACTTTCCGTGTTGGCAGCCCAGGCCAATCGTACGAAGCCATTACCCGCTGCTGCTGTAAGACCGGAAGGAGCTGCAGGGGCTGAATCCAGTGTTGCCGCCTCGGCTTGTGCAGAGTCGGCACTTTCCCCTGCACTGTTGACAGCGCTGACTACGTAATAGTAAGTCGTCACTTCCGACAGTCCTACATCACTGAAAGTGGGAGTTGTCACATTTGCGGCAATAAGTGTATAGGGGCCTCCGCTGACAGTGGAACGTTTGATGTTATAGCCGGCTGCACCGGCAGAAGGCGTCCAGGTCAGGTCGATTTGGCTGCTGGATACCGCTACGGCGGTCAAGCCCGTGGGCGGAGGCGGGATAACCGGAATCTGTTCGGCATACAACGCTGCTACTTCGGCTGCGCTTAAGGCATCGGCGTAGATGCGAAACTCGTCCACACAGCCCTTCAGGTAGGCATCGGCTGAGTATTGAGACCTGCCGATATAGTTTTGGGTGGTTCTGCCAAGCGAGCTGGGGGTAAGCGTCATCGAACTGCTGCGCCCAGCCTCCTCGCCATTGATGTAAAGAATGCCGGTACCGCCTGCCAATGTGACGGCTATATGCGTCCAGACGCCCGCTGGAAGTGCAGCACTGCCGTTGATTTGCTGCTCTCCGCCGGCTCCGCTGGTTGTGACGGCAAAACGTACCGTTCCTGAGCCGCTGCGCGGAGTCAGAAACATATTCACCGACGTACCGGTTCCAAAGTCGAATATGCGCGACCATGTGCTGACGGCATCCAGGTAAACCCAGGCAGAAATGGTAAAATCTGTCAGACCTTCCACAATGCCTGCCGGCAAACTGACATAATCGTTCGTACCGTCCAAAGCTACGGCATTGCCGAACTTTCCTGCACTCCAGAATGCACCATTGACCAGCGCGGCCGTCCAGCCGTTTCCGGAAGCGTCGGATGCGGCGGTTCCGCTGGTTTCGTCAAACTTCCAATAGGCGTGCAGATTGGGAGGAGATGCTTCATTGCTGATGAGACTCTCGCCGGCAGCGGTATTTGCGCTTACCACATAATAGTATCTTGTGCCTGCGGCGACGTCGGTATCACTATACGAGGTTGCCGTTATATTTTCGGCGATGGTTGTATAGGGACCGCCGCTGACGGCGGAGCGTTTGATGTTATAACTTATCGCGCCATCCGAGGCCGTCCACGTCAACTGAATCCGGCTGGAAGAGAGCCATCTCGCATTCAAGCCGGCAGGAAACGCCGGAGCAGACGGCACTAAAATACCCCACTGCTGATGACTGCCGCCTGTATATTCATACTGCTGGGCGGCAGCGCCAGCGGCCAAAGAGGCCCCGGCGATTTCGATACACAATCCGCCGTCAGCCACTGCAAAGCGGCAGTAGCCGTTATCGGTCGGGATGATGAGGAAACGACGGTCTTTGCTGCCATCGTACCCCCAACCAGCCAGCGTGAGGGGTTCTCCGTTGCGATCATAGAATGTGCTCCAGCTGGAGCCGTTGGCGGCAGAAACAATACTGTATTGGCCTGCGCCGCGATGCTGGACAGTCCACTTCTGGACAGATGTGCCCGAGTAGGGATTCTGCACAACTTTGGAACTGACCGTGTCCGCCTCTGCGGCCATTGCGCTGTTGCGGTTCAGGAATTTGTATGTGCCGTTGGCAATGGTGCCGGCAGCAGCAGGCGTAAGCTGAATCCAGTTCAGATTAAACCAGCCGGCAGGCATCTCCAACCGCATTTTCTGCCGGCCGTATTCGAGAAACACGCTCCTAGATATTGTCGTCCAGCTCTGCCATCCGCCGGTGTTCGGCACAGACCACTGTCCTGTTTTGTCTCTGCCGCCGCAGAACACCTGCACGGTGCAGCCGTCATTCGGGCCGGCCACACGTAAATCGAGAGTATAGAAGCCAGGTTCCTTCACAAAAATTGTATATTCCAGCCATTCTCCATCATCAATCCAGCCCACATTATAACCGCCTCCGCTGTCTGATGTGATCTCAATATCCACACCCTCATTAAGCCGATACTGCCCTCCTTGATTGGCGGCATCTGCATCACTATAGGCAACGCCTTGGCCACCTGTATCAAAATCCTCTGCCTGAATGCGAAGGGTGCCGCTTAGACCCGTCGTCGTCCACGGCCGGCTGTCGCTGCTGTAAATACCACGAAGCACAGGCCAGGTACCATAGTCGGGCAGCCATGACAGACCTGCATTGTTGACGATGTCGCAGAAGGCGGCAGGGTCTGTAACCGCACTGCCGATGAAATTGGGGGGAATATGCTGAAAAGTCAGCCAGGACACTTCGAGACGTTCCAGTTCGGCCGTAAGTTCTGCATCAAGGCAATCGATGGTGCTGCCCCATCTGGGAGCCGTAAATTCTGTCATAAAACAGGGATAGCCAGCGTTCAAAATGGTCTCCAGCGACGCTGCGGTTGCTTGATGGCCTGCATAGCCGTGAAAAGCCACAGCGGCCTTGCTCCAGTCAACCGACGCTGCTGCAGAAACTGCCTGGATATCGGCGACAGCAAGGGAACCGCTGCCCAAAACAGCAAACGAGAACAGCAGAATCGGTGTATCCGGTGCCAGCGAGCGAATCAGTGTATAAGCATCGGCTTCCATATCCAGGGCGGCTTGGGGATAGGGCGCCGACCAGGCATGCGGCTCGTTCTGGATTTCATAAATCACATGGGGCTGGTCCTTGTAGCGAGGAGCATAGAATCTCCAGAAATCCATAACATAATCATAATTGAAATTTCCATTGTTGGCACCATTGCCGATTGTAATGATGAGGTAGAGACCGGCCTGCCGCGTCATATCCACCATCTGGTCGATGCGGCTGACCGCATAGCCGGGAGCCGTGCTGCCCTGGGCAGGATAATTCATATCAAAACATTCACCATACAAATGAATCGCATTGCAGCCCAGATTTTTAATTGATTCAATTGTGCTCAGCGAAGGGGGATTTCCCCATTCCGTAGATGCAAACGGCCCGCGGAGCCGATTGCCGTTGTCGGCCGCAAACGTGGTTCCTGCCGAATTGAGGATGGGACGTCCGCGCTGCCTATTGACGGGATTGGCGGTGGTGCCGAAGGTAAAGGAATCGACATCTACATAGCCCGGGCTGGAGGCGGTATAGGGGTTGAAGCAGAAAACAGCATACTTTTCCCCCTGGAAAGTGCCGTAAACAATATCAAACTCCAGCGGGAAATATCCGCCCAGCGACGTCCAGTTGGTGCCATCCACACTATAGGAGCAGTTCCCTTGGTTCGTTTGAAAATCTAAATCTGTTCGTAGGTAGAGCGTTGTTCCAGAAAAAGGCACATTGGAGGCGTAGGTATAGGTTCCGACACCCCTGTTATCCACCACCATTCCGAGGGTCTTCTTGCCATCCGAATCGGCAACATAGATATATCCGTTCACCTTGCCCAGTGTGCCAAAGCCCGCCCTATCACCGTCCTGCAACTGGCTGATATCTAATTTTACAATAGCGTGACTCTGCGGACCCTGAGCTTTTTGGGTGAGCGTGTTGCGGGCTGTCCAGAAACTGTCTGCCTGCGTGGGGCGAAGCCGAAGAAAGCCCGGCCGCTCCGTCAGCGACCAGCGCGTATTGTCGGGGTTATGATTCCACTGCCATTGGAGGCCAAGCGTCGAGGAGATGAAGTCATCTGAGGTCGGCGGCTGAAGAACCGGTTTGCCCTGGATAGGTTTGGTGTACGTACTTGCGAGCACATCGCGATTGTTCGGCGTACCGAAAACCGGCCAGTCATTTTCCCAGAATACCGGACCAAGCCGGGGCATTCGGCCGACAGCGCCGCTGTCCTGGTGAACGAAGCCGAACCAGTTGTCATTGTCGTCGATATCTACAATTGCCCCCTGGTGGCCGCCCGTGACAGCGGTCAGACAAATATGGCCCGTTTCCCAAGGGCCAAAAATATTAGTCGCCCTCGAGCATCGCAGCTGAAACGGCCACACACCTGGGTTTGCATTAAACAGGTAATAGTAATTGCCGCGTTTAACAACGTGCGAGCCCTCTCCGCCACTGTCGATTACGTTATCTGCCTGGGATACGATGGCAGAATAGGTGGAATTGAGTGTCATGACCGACTGGGGACCATGCCCGCAGATAATATATCCTGTTCCGTCCGTATCGAAAAATAAGCCGGGATCATAGATATTTCGAGCCAGCTGGTAATAATTCCACGGGCCGGCCGGGTTGGCGGCATAGTAAATTCGGCCATTGGCAAAGGTTGGCTGCACTGCAATATAAAATGTTCCGCCGTGATAGCGAATGCTGGAGGCCCAAAACCCTCCGCGATAGGCCGTGCCGCCTATCATACTGCAGGAATCCGGGCCGTCAACCAACTCGGCAGCATGGGAGAGTATCTCCCAGTTCACCAAATCCTGCGAATGCAGTACGGTAATCCCCGGCGAATCCACAAAGGTCGTGGAGACCATGTAGAAATCCTCACCCACCCGGATAATGTCCGGATCGGGATAGTCGGCATAAAGCACCGGATTGGTAAACGTTCCGTCGCCGTTATCTGACTGCCAGGCATGCACGCCGCCGACGCCCCAAAAAACGATACAGAGAAAGACAACCGAGAATTTCTGGAATTGGCTGATTCTTTTCTTCATAACCCCCCGGTGCTGCATTCAATTTCCGGTCATGAGCCGGCTTCCTGCACAATATTTTGTTTTTTCTCAACGCTTTTCTGCATTTTCTCGTTCTGCCGCCTGAATTAACCGCCACGATTTCTTCGGTCTGAAAGCCGCGTTTTCACTCCCTATTTCGGCTGAACAAAAACAACTGTCGAAAAGTCCCTTTGCCCCTGCTTGTCAGGGAAAACAGGAAAAACCGCCCCGGCAGGATTGCCCCTGCCGGGGCGGCCAACCAAAAATCAACTCAGCAAAATATCCAAAACTTTGTTCAAACCCGAAACCAACCTTGAAGGTCTGGTTCTCAACAACCAGCCGAGACTTCCGGCTTTCTTTCCACTGCTGGGCATGTTTGCCTTACTGAACAGGATAGATGCGGTCATCCTCCAGCCACCTGGCAGCAAAACTTGCAAAATCAGCCAGCGTAATCCTGCAGTCCCCGTCCGCATCATACTCTCCAAGATCCAGCTCTTCGCGGTTACATACCGAGCCGCCTGCGACCGCCAGATACTCCTGGGCAATGTCATAGGTGGTCAGGGCATAGTTCCAGATTTTCAAATCATCAATCAAGCCGTTAAATTCAGGATCGGCGGTGTATTGACTTTTGCCAAGATAGTTCAATACGGCGCCGACTTCGATTGGATTGAAGGTCATGGCCGTATTGACTGCAATAAGTTCACCGTTGCGATACAAACGTCCTGTATCGCCAGTAATGGTTACCGCAACATGAGACCACTGGCCGGCAGGAAGAGAAGTTCCTTCCAGCAACTGTTCTGCGGCACCGCCAACTTTGATTGCAAACCGCAGAACACCCCAGCCGGCATCCGGTGTCACAAACAGGTAGTCATCTGTTCCATTGCCGAAATCAAAGAGACGGGCCCATCCAATAATGCTCTTCGGGTGAACCCAAACACTAATGGTAATATCTTTATAATCGGCAACACCGGCAGGAATTTGCGCATACTGGCCATCAGCAGATGCCGAATCGGGATTAGCAAGCTGCAGGCAGGAATTTCCCACTCTGGCCTCTGTGCTGTTTAAACCCGGCAGAGGAGCGCTGCCGACCTGCATCATGACTGCATCAAAACCGCTGATAATATCAGGGGTCACCCCGTCCGCTATCGTCTCAAACGGATAGTAGCTCACCAGCCGCGGATACCACAGTTTGGCACGAGGTGAAGGTTCGGAGGGGATTCCTCCTTCCTCTGGATCGCCATTGTAAACGATGCAATAATATTCGCCTTCATCTGCGACGGTTGCGCCGGTGATAGTGAGCGTTGGTGTCTGGGTTCCGGAATAAATACCGCCGTCGGTCAATTGAATATCCGGGCTGCCAACCTTAAACCAGCGGCAGTGAGTCGCTGCGGGGCCTGGAGTTATCGTAAAGGAGGCATTTCCATTGAAATCGGCCAGTGCATGCTCCGGCCCAGCCAGAATCTTCGGTGTAGCTGCAATGGTAGTGAAGGTCCAGATTACTCCCATAATATTGCCGGGATCGCCAGGACCGTAAGGAATCCCATTGGGATCGCTCAGAACTTCTTCAACCTGCCAATAGTACGTTGTGCTCTGAGCCAATGTAATCGGCCCGTATTCATTGTAGGGGTCCGTCAGGTAGGGATCGTCGTTATGAACCTGCTCGACATAATCAAGCAAATAGAGGTTTGGGTCATTCGCGCCCCTTGAAAGATAAATATAATGTCCCACGATGGCAGGATTCACCGGATAATCTCTTGCAACATTAGGATCGCCGCCTGCCATCCAGCCAAGGGTCACCTGGGCTTCCATCTGGGAAATCAAGGTACCAACTGAGCCGTCAGGATTCACCGGCAAGACCACCGGATCATGAGCTTCGGTATTCGACCCCATCATAATTTTGAGGTTATCCACAAGAAACACCTGGGTCCAAGCCGCTCCTACAGGTACCGATACCCCCGGGTACGGCATGCCAATCTCGATAGACCATGTAGAGTTTGTTAAGTCCCACTCTGTTCCTTCCCACCAGTTCTTCGTGTACTCCGCCAGGTTGAATTTCACATGAACCCAGCCGGCAGATTGAGAAAGTTCCACAGTGGGAAAACCATGGCCGTATGTAGATGTGCCAACGGCTGGGTTGTACGTGAGCACCCAAACTTCCAGCCCCAGCGGATCCCAGTTGCCGGAAAGGTTGCGTAAATCCAGCTCAATCGTATAATCTGCCGGATCAGCACTGGTATTTCCAGTCACTGAAATGTCCATCTTAAAGCCGTATCGGCTGTTCTGAGCAGCCGTACCTGTGGTATTATTAATCGTGCCGGTATGTTTGCGTACAATGCTTCCATCGTAAATCTCGTATGTATGTCCTGAATGTGTGCACGCACCACCACCCCAATGCCAACCTTCCGTACCACTGCCCACGGTACGATTCTCATAATCATCGTAGTGAATAACCACTGCATAACTTGCCGCAGCCCCCAGAAGCAAGAACATAACCAATAAAAATATTACTTTTTTCATTTTTGTAAACTTTCGCACTTTTTAGGCGATTAATTTTAATGGATTATCAACAAAAACATATCGACCATCCGATGTCTTTATTGGATTCACGATTAAGACTGGGAGGTCGATATGTACAGTATTACTTCGACATGGACGGAACTTCTTCAACAGTTTTTTCCGATTTTTACCGCCCCGGGAGCCGACATTTTCGTTCGGCTGATAACCGGCTGGGTGCTGTGCACGACGCGGCGAACCGTGACGGGAATGCTCCCATTTGCCGATCCGCTGGGGTTGCGGGCCCACGACGCGTATCATCGTTTTCTGCCGGATGCACGATGGGACATGCAGCGTCTGTGGCAGATGCTGGCCCGGATGATGGTTCAAACGTTCTGCCGCAAGGGCGTCATTATCCTGGCGCTGGACGATACCCTGTTTCATCGCAGCGGCCGCAAAGTCGATGGGGCCGGCTATTGGCGGGATGCTGTTCGCTCCACGCAAAAGCACATTGTCTATGCCTGGGGTCTGAATCTGGTGGTACTGACGCTGCAAATCCAGCCGCCGTGGGGCGGCGAACCGCTGGGGCTGCCGATCAACATGAGGTTGCACCGAAAGAAAGAACTGACCCTGATCGAATTGGCCGAACAGATGATCAACCAAGTGGTTCAATGGTTTCCCGACAGGCGGTTTCGTGTGGTCGGAGATGGGTTTTATGCCACGCTGGCCGGAAAATCGCTGGAGAAAACCACGATTATTTCGCGGATAAGACGCGATGCCAATTTGTACGATCTGCCGCCCAAGCGGCGAAAGAAACAACGCGGCAGGCCCCGCACCAAAGGCAAAAAACTGGCCAAACCCGAAACCATGGCCAACCGAGTGAAAAACTGGCAGACCGTGACCTTTCGTCAACGCAGCAAAACCGTCACGCGTCAGGTCTATACCCGAATCGTGCTGTGGTATGCCGTCCGCCGTACGCCGGTTCTGCTGGTGATCTGCCGGGACCCCGAAGGCAAAGAAAAGGACGACTTTTTCTTTACGACCGATCTGAGCATGACGGCCCAGGAGGTCCTGGAATGCTACAACGACCGATGGGCCATCGAGGACACTTTCAAGAACACCAAGCAACTGCTCGGCGGCCAGCAGCCGCAGACGTTCAAGGGCAACGGCCCCGAACGGGCGGCGGGATTGAGCTTGTGGCTCTACTCGGTGGTGTGGCTGTGGTATCTCAGTCGGAAATCCGAGAACCGCTATTTCATCGTCCAGCCGTGGTACGCTCAGAAAGCAACGCCCAGCTTCGCCGATGCAATCGCGTGTCTGCGTCGCCATCTTTGGCGGGAAAGAATAAAATCGATGTTCGGAAATTCTGCCGTACATGATAAAAAATTCGAATTCTTGCTGGAAGCGTTAGCTCCAGCCGCATAAAACGTTATTAAAAATGCGAAAGTTTACTGTAACAGGCACTCTCGAAAATGCTGAAAATTTTTCATCCCCTGAGAAATTATCGCAGCGCATTTCATCACCCTGTGCCTTACCACAAAAAAAAGAGGTCCCACCGCTTGCGCGATGAAACCTCTGGATTGTTTTGCCTTTAAGGGCTTAGCTGCGTTTTCTTCCCAGCAGCATCGCTCCGATTCCCAGCAGCACCATCGTCGCCGGTTCGGGAATGGCGGCAAACATATTACCGACATAGCCGTTCACAGGCGTGCCGTCTTTTGAAAGTTGGGCGCCGAAGTACATGGTAAGTCCCTCGTTCAGCCCGTTTGGCGCAGTGTTGCAGCCATAGACATAATTATTGGGGTTGCCCCACCACATGTCTTCTGTATCAAACTTCATCGTGACGGTAAAGACCTGACTGGCCAGTTCGGTCGAATCCAGCGCCAGTCCTGCGGTGTCGGTTGTCCATGTTTTAGTCGCAGCCGAAAAAACCCAGCCGTCCGGACCGGTTCCGCCGACCCACTCAAACGGCTTGTAGTCTTCACCCCACTGACCGGAATTGCCGTTGTTGCCTGACAGCCAGAATGTATCCAGTACGCGCCCGTCAGTAACAGCCTGATCCCAGATAGTGTTAAATCTGGTGGCCCAGGCACCGGTTGCACCAAGATAGGTAGCGCCGCCCTCATACGAGAACTCTAATCCCGGATAAATGCTGCGCATGCCTTCATACGCCTTAAGGGAGCCATCGCTGTGGCGATAGGAGCCAAACACGTTGTTAATCAGGTCGGCGCCTGTAAATGCATACGTCCGCTCTACCAAAGCGGCCTGGGCGACGCTGCCGACTACAGAAATCGTAGACGCAACCAATAGAACTGCCATTACTCTTTTCATTTTGCTTTCCTTTCCTCTCTGCAATGTACTGTAGCATTTAATCATCGGAGTCATTCACTTGCTGATCTTCGTTTACTTCTCGTCCTCACTTGTTTTTGATTTGTTTCTGAATAACTTTCTCTGGCCACTGAAGAATCTCATCGTCTTTCGGTTTCTATCTTTTTGTCGGAAAACTTGGGCCGGCCCAAAATCGGCCAGTGATCCTGCAACCGGCCCCTTTATTTCTATTAAGTTTATGCTTTCCTGAACTTGCGGCACAGCAGACCGCCCAGCGCCAGCATCACCAGCGTCGCCGGTTCCGGCACAAACTGCACACCAGTTATAACCGAACCAACCGTAACCGCACTGCTGACCGTTACGGACCCGCCTATCAGACAGCCGTTCAGGGTGCCGCTCATGGTGATATCTTGGCCCTGTACCGCCAGAATTGTGCCGTCGATTTGGCCTTTTACCTTGGATGCGCTGCCTAATACGTTGATGAGAATTCTATCGGCAGGCCCCACAATCTTGCTGCCGTTATGATCTGAAAAACTGCCGATGATATTCAGGATAAAAACGTCGTCCGGGCCGCCGGCCAGGGTCAGTGTCTGTTTATTGCCCAAGCTAAGGCTGCCGATATTCACCACGTTAAGGCCGCCGGATCCGCTAATAGTGTGCGAAGACGTTATATCAATAGCAGGTTGCGCGCTCAGAGCGGCGGCCGCTGCGGAAGCTGCTATCGCGGCACTGGTAGCACCGCTTAAATTCTGATTTTCATAGATCGTGTTGTACGAGATGAGGCTGCTGCTGCCAAGTATCTTAGTCACATCGGAACCCAGATGAATATCCCCGTCAACTACGCCGTTGCTGAAATTGAACACACCGCCGGCACCGACGCCGACATTACCAGTGACATAGGCGTTGGCGCTTTGAAGCGTTACCGCAGTAGTCTCTAATCCGAGTACGGCAAAATTGCGAGCTTCGCCCAGGTTCGGAACCAGACCCGCCGGCAGCAGGGATACACACAAGCTGACCAATAACACAACGAAAAACTTCTTCATCTTTCCTGCTCCAAAAAAGTTAAAACACATAAACCGATATTCTGCATATGTGAAGAGAGGACACCGGATATGAACTCCCCGCCTTTCCTTTCACACCTGCTCCAAATCACCTTTCAGCTAAATACTTTAACGTGTACTCCTGAAAATGCAAGTAATAAATATTGTGATATTTCAGGCTACTTTATTACCTGATTCTATAAGCCATTATTGCAGCAGTTGTTATAAAAGAGACGGTGCCGAAATTTTTTTTTAGGCAGGCAAGAAAAAAACAGACCGGCAGCGGTTACAACCCGCAGCGTTTCAGCCGCAGCCTCAGTACACGATGGACCGGGCCTGTCCGCCGCCAGAGCGGTAATTGATAAAGAAGTACCGCAGGGCGTCAACGGCATGGTCGTGTTCGCCGTCCTTTTCAGGCACTTCCGGCAGTGTTTTGGAAGTGGCCGCAGCGAAATGATAGCACGTCAGCGACTTGATGAGCACCGCGCACCTGGGGTCGATGACCATGTGGCTTTTGCCGTCGCCGCTTTTGAGGGCGGCGCGAATTTGTTCGATACCGTCCATGATTTTGCTGGTCCTGAACCTGACGTGAATGCCGGCCTTTCGCAGTTCTTCGGTCGAGCTGCTGCCGGAGGTCTCCTCTTTAGAGACGCCCGCCGGGTCGCAAAAGGTCGCCTCCACGCTTGCTTCGCCCCCGGGCGTCCTGACCTTGATCGCGGCCGCATGTTCGATGGTCCGTTTGCCGCGGACCGCGTATTCATCAATAACGCGAAAGACCCTGTCGCCGCCGACCTGTATCCACAGGCACACAAACGGATTGCGAATGCCGAAATCGATCGTGCGGTACAGCGACAGCATGGGGTCGTAGCCGACGGCGGCAACATGCACCGCCGGGTCAAAGTCGGCAAAGACCGCGTGTTCCATATTCGGCCGGATGCAAAGCACCTCGCTCTCAAACCCGACCTTGCTGCTGCGCCGCATCTGGGCAATCGCGTCATCGATGGAAAGATAACCGTCGCCGTCGCGGGCCTTGCCGGCGCAATAGCTGTTCAGCGCGCAGCGGCTGCACGAGCGGTCCGGCGTGCACTGCTCAATGGTCTCCCACAGGCACCAGCGAAACACCGGCACGCCGCTTTCGGCAGCGTTATCGACCAGCTTCTGCATCAGCCCGTAGGGGCGGTGCATCGTGCTGAGCATCTCCATCGCCGCCAGCTTGCCGTCGCGTGTGTGCGTGATATACTTGGCCGCGTTGAAGACCTCCTCGTCGAAAAGCTCGATCTCATCGCACCGCAATTTGTGAATATGCCGCCCGCGGACCGCCATCATCGACTGCGGCAGCACCTGTACGCTCGTGCCGTTGCTGAACCGGCACTCGCCCTTGAGCATAGGCCGGGCAAGAAATGCACCAAACGCCTCCTGCACAAACCCGCACAGGTATTCGTACGTGCGGCGCGACTGGTCCAGCGACCCGGCCAAAATCCGCGTATCGCAGCCCGGCTTAAACAGTCCCTCCAGCAGCGTCGCGACTGCCGCGAGCTGCGTCTTGCCCCCGCCGCGATTGGCCCAAACAATGCAATCGCCGTTCGTCCCCGAAGCGCAAGCGTCGCGCCCGCCGTCAATGACATGCGCATCCTGCCTGTGACCCTGTCGGGTGGCACAGTCAAGCTCCGCTTGGCCGTGGTTTTTTTTAGTTGAATTTTGAATTTGTTCAGGATTTCCCGGTGCGATATCACACCGGTAAGCATGCCACAAATAATCCATCGGCGCACAATGCACTGCGCAAACCCGCTTCATCGGCACATAAAAACCCAAAAACTCATGCACATACCCCCTTAGCTCCTCCGCATTTCGCGGCGGCCGCCGCTTGAGCCCCTCCCGCTGGCTAGCCGTCAAGTCCTCTTCACGACACCTCTTCTCCCCCATACTGCCCCCTTTTTCCAATTCATTTCACGCTGATAACTGATAAACGATGACTGCAATTTACCTTGACACACCCGGCCCCGATTTGCTATAATCCGCCAATCCAAATTGCGGAGAGGGTGATGAGAAACAATCATCACCTTTGACATACGGGCCGTGCGGCGACCCCGCCCGGCCTTTTTTATTGCCTTTTTTCCCGTTTCTGATAGTCTATAAATGTAAACTTTCGCACTTTTTAGGCGATTAATTTTAATGGATTATCAACAAAAACATATCGACCATCCGATGTCTTTATTGGATTCACGATTAAGACTGGGAGGTCGATATGTACAGTATTACTTCGACATGGACGGAACTTCTTCAACAGTTTTTTCCGATTTTTACCGCCCCGGGAGCCGACATTTTCGTTCGGCTGATAACCGGCTGGGTGCTGTGCACGACGCGGCGAACCGTGACGGGAATGCTCCCATTTGCCGATCCGCTGGGGTTGCGGGCCCACGACGCGTATCATCGTTTTCTGCCGGATGCACGATGGGACATGCAGCGTCTGTGGCAGATGCTGGCCCGGATGATGGTTCAAACGTTCTGCCGCAAGGGCGTCATTATCCTGGCGCTGGACGATACCCTGTTTCATCGCAGCGGCCGCAAAGTCGATGGGGCCGGCTATTGGCGGGATGCTGTTCGCTCCACGCAAAAGCACATTGTCTATGCCTGGGGTCTGAATCTGGTGGTACTGACGCTGCAAATCCAGCCGCCGTGGGGCGGCGAACCGCTGGGGCTGCCGATCAACATGAGGTTGCACCGAAAGAAAGAACTGACCCTGATCGAATTGGCCGAACAGATGATCAACCAAGTGGTTCAATGGTTTCCCGACAGGCGGTTTCGTGTGGTCGGAGATGGGTTTTATGCCACGCTGGCCGGAAAATCGCTGGAGAAAACCACGATTATTTCGCGGATAAGACGCGATGCCAATTTGTACGATCTGCCGCCCAAGCGGCGAAAGAAACAACGCGGCAGGCCCCGCACCAAAGGCAAAAAACTGGCCAAACCCGAAACCATGGCCAACCGAGTGAAAAACTGGCAGACCGTGACCTTTCGTCAACGCAGCAAAACCGTCACGCGTCAGGTCTATACCCGAATCGTGCTGTGGTATGCCGTCCGCCGTACGCCGGTTCTGCTGGTGATCTGCCGGGACCCCGAAGGCAAAGAAAAGGACGACTTTTTCTTTACGACCGATCTGAGCATGACGGCCCAGGAGGTCCTGGAATGCTACAACGACCGATGGGCCATCGAGGACACTTTCAAGAACACCAAGCAACTGCTCGGCGGCCAGCAGCCGCAGACGTTCAAGGGCAACGGCCCCGAACGGGCGGCGGGATTGAGCTTGTGGCTCTACTCGGTGGTGTGGCTGTGGTATCTCAGTCGGAAATCCGAGAACCGCTATTTCATCGTCCAGCCGTGGTACGCTCAGAAAGCAACGCCCAGCTTCGCCGATGCAATCGCGTGTCTGCGTCGCCATCTTTGGCGGGAAAGAATAAAATCGATGTTCGGAAATTCTGCCGTACATGATAAAAAATTCGAATTCTTGCTGGAAGCGTTAGCTCCAGCCGCATAAAACGTTATTAAAAATGCGAAAGTTTACTTTTTGATACCTCCCAAAAATTAACGCTTTTACCTGCTCATTTCAGCCGTTCCAGTAATGGTTTTAAGGCCATACCGGTTTTCGGCTGCCCTGAAACACAGTGCTATCCATTCTATTCTATGAACGTTTTCTAACAATTATCAAAGAACCCAAGCCAGTCAGAACCAGCGACATCGGTTCCGGAATCATCGTAATTTTGAGGTTGTCCATCACCCACACCTGAGTCCATGATTCCCCTACAGCTACCGGCAATCCCGGCCACGGCATGCCAATCTCGATAGACCATGCAGGGTTTGTTAAGTCCCACTCTGTCCCTTGCCACCAATTCTTCGTGTACTCCGCGAGGTTGAATTTCACATGAACCCAGCCGGCAGATTGAGAAAGTTCCACAGTGGGAAAACCATGACCGTACGTACCTGTGCCAACGGCCGGGTTGTATGTGAGCACCCAAACCTCCAGCCCCAGCGGCTCCCAGTTGCCGGAAAGGCTGCGTAAATCCAGTTCAATCGTATAATCGGCCGGATTAGAACTGGTGTTTCCGCTTAAGGCAATGTCCCACTTTGAACCGTATCGGGTATTGACGGGTGCTGTTCCGGCAGTATTATCAATCGTGCCGGTATGTTTCACTACGATGCTGCCGCTATAGTCTGCAAATACGGCTGCATGGGTACATGCCCCATCCGCCCAGTTCCAGGCGGGAAAACCGCTGCCTATCGCGCGACTCTCATAATCATCGTAATGGACGACCACCCCATAACTCGTCATGGAACCTGCCGCACACACACAAAATAAAATAAACGCTGCTCTTTTCATCTTTCCACACCTCCCATAGTAAAACCATTTGTTATTTCTCTGAATCGTCTCTTCACATACTCACACACATCACACACACATCACACGCTTTTTTCTGCGGCTTATTAAGAAAATACACCTCACCACCAGAAATACGGTCCTCTCTGAATACGAGCATTCATTCGAGCAAAACCCCTCCAATCGGCATGCCCATCTGCATAAGACACGTTGGACCCTTCCGGCAAAAGAGTCGCACTATTCCTTTGACGGGAAAAATGGTTGCTGTTATCCCGCAAGGTTCCCCCACTCAGGCTGCCAATCCCGCCGCCAGGAACATCATCAAACTTACATGTCTTTTTATCCATCCCATCACTGATCACGGCATCAATAATCATAATCTTACCGCCGGCATTGGTTACATTGGACAGCTTCCGTATCCATTTGGCCTCTTCGCGAGGATTGACGAGGTATTGCGGCAGGACAGAAGCCCCGTTTCCATCCACTTTATCAAACATATAAACATAGGGGAGAACTCGATAATACCTCTTTAAGTCGTCTGTACTCAACCTGCTTTCATCCCGCAAGGGGACCGGATTGGGATAGCTGCCGCTCAGCCAGCTGAACTGCCAGAAGCGAGCATCATCATACCGTTTGAGTTTATTGGCCGGGCAGAAAAAGGTCTGGTTGTCATCAAAACCGGCATAATGAGCCATCTGGTTGGTAGCCCAGAAAGTCATATCCCACAGCCATGGCGCCCCGGGAGACAAGGGGACATAATTATCATTTTCACCGGCATACAGCAGTGTTCCCAGTGCCTGCTGCTTGAGATTGTTAGCACACTGCAGCCGCTGGGCATAAATCTTGGCTCGGCTCAGTGCCGGAATCAGCACACTCAGCAGAAGAGCGATAATCGCAATTACTACGAGCAGTTCGATGAGCGTAAAACCGTTGGAATTTCGTTGGCAGCTTTTAGAAATGCTTCTCATCTATGCCTCCTGTTTTGACCGTTCATTTTTCATCCTTCCATTTCCGCCAATTTCATACAGCCTCACGGCCGAACCTGTCCGGCCGATTTTCGTTTTTCCTACGTCCGCCCATCCAGATGCAGACTTACTGCAGAACCAGAACCGGCTCTGCAAACATGCACCAATCGCTGTCAATCGCGGGATAGGCGAAATTGCCAATCATCCGGCGTTCCGGATCGCCTCCGTCCGTTGTGACCAAAGTTAGAAAACGATCTGTCTCAGAAAGTTCAATCTCAACGGGGAAAAGGATTCTTTCCTTAACCTGCCGTTTCTGATACCGCAGTTTGCCATCCACCAGAATCCAGAAGTCCGCGTTGATGGTCTCCGGCCGCAAGGCCCCTTTTTCGATTCCTGCTTTCGTTCGGAAACTGCGAATGCGAACACCCGGAAAAAGTGACCGGATTGCCTGAAGATCGAATGTAATCCCTGCATTTGCATGCATCAGTAAACAGGGAACCGCTGAAGAACCGCTCGCCGGCGTCCCCTGAATTATCTGGGAACGGATGTCTCTCTCGGCCCGGATGATGTTGTTAAAGCATTCGCCGCTGGTCGGCGGACATTCCTCAAACAGATGCCCCTGGGAACTGACAATCTGTCTTGTTTTGCCGTCAGGCACGAATACACCATCCACATACGGATTAAAGGACACGGGGCGATAAGTGTTGGTTGAGGTGCGTGTCTGAATCATCTCCTGGGCGGGCTGGCCGGTTACCGGATCAATTCCCGTCAGACTTTTCCCTGTCCCGAACCCATTGCCGCCTCCGACAAGATCCGCCAGGCAGATAGTTTGCTGCCCTCTCCAAATCCATTGGGTTTTTGAGTGAATGTCGCGTGCAAAACAGTCCGGCCGGCATTCTATATCGGAAACCTCTCCCTGATGGCCGAAAATTTTCTTGGCGGTGCCTTCACTTACTTCCATTTTGACCTTGTGGGAGTTTGACGCGGCAAGCAGCATCGTCTTGCCTTTCAGAACATACAGCTGGGTATTGCCGTCAACTTCCGCCAGAACACCAAATTCGGTTCCAATATCAATAATTCGGGCATTCGGCGTTGCTACAGAAAATCCAATCGCTTCGTTCGGAACCGCTGAATACACCTTGCCGTACCGCAAATCAATCTGGTTTTCGGCAGCTATTCTAAATTCCGCCGGAGATTCGATTACAACCCGTGTTTGATTGTCAAACAGCAGTTTTACATATCCTTCCCGCAAAAGAAACCACTCTTTTCCGGTAGTCAGGCGAGTCCCCACGGGCAGCGGTTTCTTTGTGTCGGCCCATCTGGCATGGAGGCTGTCAGTCAGTGTTGCCACTTCAATTCCGCCGTTTATGGAAACAAAATAGGCATACACAATCAGAAATATCAGGGCTGCTGACGACAGCAAAAGAGAATAAATTGAAAACTTGCTAACGGTGGGAGCGGGTTTTGGGCGGACATCCGTTCGAAGGGGCTGGCGGTCGGGTTCCGGCTCGGCCAGTTCAATCTTCTGGGCCTCTTTTTCCTCCACAGACAAGGTATCCCAAAATTCACGATCGAGCACTCCTTCTTTTACCTGCCGAAGAGAAACAATTCCCTCCATAGAGTTCAAACCGACACAGGTCCAAAGGATGCTTTGGAAATACTCCACAGCCAACGGATTGTTTTCCAAGAGTTCTTCAAGCTGCCGCAGGCCCATGTCGTCCAGCGTCCCATTCAGAGAAGCCAGCGCAAGGTCGGCCACTTTAAACATCAGGCGGGCGTCATCATTCATAGATTTCCCTCCATTCGAAGGAAATGACGAATACACAAGGCCAGTTTGGAATGAATGGCAGCCATGGCCCGATGCAGAGCAGGAGGGGTTTTGCCGACTCTCATGGCAATTTGCTGGAACGTCAATTCATCTTCATATCGCATTTTTAACAAATATTTTTCCTTTTCGGAAAGTTTTCGAACGCATTCCTGAAGAAGATCCAGATGCTTTTGGACATTGGTTCGAGCGGAAGCAGCGGCCGTTTCAAGGATTTTGGAAACGTTGGAGTTAAAAATCAGTTTGGAGCGTTTATGCTTATCCCGAAAGGCCAGCACTTTATATTTCGCAATCGTCTGGGCCCACGCAAGAAAATCTGTCCCTATCTGAAAGGTGGAAAATCGACTCCACATCTCCGAAACAACTTCCTGATAGATATCTTCAGCATCAGTAAGATTGGGAACCAACATCAAAATAAAGGCCTTGAGTTTTCGTTCGTTGGGGACTAAGAGCCCGATAAATTCCCGAGAACCATGGTCGTCTTTTTGCTGATTCATCCGACAGTAAACCCTCGTCCAGTTTTTGCTTATTGCAACTTCTGTATATCAATAAGGGAAAGGCGACTTTTATTAACATAAATTTTATTTTTTTACCTGATTTTTGCAAAAAAGACGCAAGAGTATCGCTTTTTTGCGTTTATTGTCTATTAAAGAGATAATAGGAGATATTACAGCTCGCCATACTACTCAAGCGAGCAGGCAGGGCTGAGACACGGCAGATTGCCAAAGGAAAGATTCAACTAAAAAGAGGCACCTTTAGTCGGCCAACGAAGGTCTCCGGCAAGAAGGGAGCAGTGCCTTCAGTGTTTGGAGCGTCTCTGAATGAGCAATTTTAACCCCATCTGCATAAACCGACAGTCCCCTGCCCCGGCCGTATTTTTCCCCCAGACGGTCCCATACAATTGTCAGTTTATGGCCGTGATAAAGCACGCCGTCCAGACAAAACCAATCCCATTCCTCTGGAGGTACAAGCGGGTCGAGCAGAATATCGTCTGCTTCGGAGGGGACCAAGCCAACCAGTCCGGTAATCACCAGATCACAGAAGGTCGAATGATTGTAGAAACGGCTTCGAGTCGAATCCTCGGTAAGCCAAGTTCCTGTCTGTTCATCGAGATATTCACCAATGTAGGGTCGGCCTTGGCGGCTGTGGCTTCGGGCGTAGGTGCGCATCGCCTCGAAAAAATCCGTCCGGTTTACCCAGGATTGGGGATAATTCCGAAGCAGATTGGCCAATGCCGTGAGCGTCTGGCTGGTTGCGAAGGGCCAAACGGCTCCATCCCATTCACAGGTGCCGACTGAGTGGCTGCGAAAGGCCGGATGACGGCGTTCAGCGGTGGTAATGCCGAAGGGAGCCCAAAATCCTGCCGGGTCGGTCAGCTGCCGCCACGCCTCTTCAAAGCCGGCATCAGGCAGATTAAAATACCATGGGATAAAACCGATTGCTTCCCGCACATCCGCGAACCGGCCATCCGGATAGCGAACCTTAAAAAAACCTGCCTGAGGATCCCAGAGAACCTCCTGAATCAGGACTTTGAGCTGAGCGGCTTCCTTTGCATATTGCCTCGCCAGGTCGTCTCGACCGGCCAAGCCGGCGATTTTGGAAATTGCCAGAGCATTTGCATACAGATAACAGTTCAGCGGCGGGCGGATATTTTTCCCCGTGCGGGAGCCGCTGATGGATTCTTCCATTCCATCGCGAACGTCGTACTGCCAAAACAGACCGTTTTCCAGACCTTTCTCGGCACGCCACATCTCGAAATCGCGAACAAAACTATCCAGAAGTCCAACCAGAAATTCTTTGTCCTGATTGACCCAATACCGGCGATAAAGCGCCCATGTCGCCCAATGGCTGTACTTGTGGAAATGGGGCTGAAGTGTGCCCTCATGTCCGGTGTACCAGAAACGGGCATAGTCGTCAATGATTCGATTGTCGCCCAGCCAGGTGCCTTCATAAATATGATGACCGACTGCACAACTGATCGTATTGTAAGGGCCGCTGTGGCTGACTTTGTCCAGAAACTCCGTAAGAACAAAACCGTTCGGGGTCTGTTTGATGTGTTTGCGGAAAGTCCACCAGCGGTAATAATAAATTTGTTCTATCTCCTTATCGGGACATTCAAAGAAGGGGATATTCTCTCGAAGCCACTGCCAGGATTGAGCATTGGGAATGGCATTCACGATGGATTCATCATCCATTTGATTGAAGGAATCGATATAGAAACGAAACGATTCAGGATTCAGAACAGCTGTCGAGGTATCTTCGGTCCGGAAATCGCGGATGTAATAGACGGCGGCGGGAACAGGTTCATCCGCTCCACGTTCATCCCAGCCGGGGACGGTTGGACTGCCGCTTTTGTATTTCTGAATGTCATCTGTAAGCCGATAGGGTCCGGTCCTGAACTCTATCCGCTCAGGCACTCCGTCGGCTGAGGCAAAGGGAGTCTCCTGCAGAAGGGGCTTGCCGTCCGCAAAGAAATCAAATCGGCGGCCTTCGGCATCCAGCCGAATTTGAACTGAATGCCATTGCTTTTTCTGAAGTCGGCCAAGGGGACGATAAGCGTTTTTTTCCGGCTCATAAATCTGCCAGTCCAGGCGAGTTCCAACCCGAACAGGAACAAGCCGATTTCCCTTGTCCGTCAGGACTTCGATATCGAGGACCTGTTCAGGAGCTTCCGCATACAGTTGAAAAGAAACGGTGGTGTGAGGGCTTTTTTGAAAAACACGAACCGCCTTGGCATAGTCATACGGGTCTGCATCCTTGAGCATCAGACTCTTTTCCGTCGGACTGGGAAACTCAACAATTTCCACCGGACACCACTTTGGCGAATAAAGATTCCAGTTGGGGACATAACCGCCAGCTTCCATTTGATTGAAATCATCACAAACCGGTCCTTCGACCCGTCCAACCGGCGGAATTGGGATGCGTGCTATCCAAATATCCTCTTTACTCACCGAATAGACCACCCACATATCCTTGCCAGGCGGATTTCCGTTGCCCTCCACAATGCCGCGGACATACTGCGGACCCGGCCGCTTTTCACGGCCCCAAAAACGTTTCGGCGGCACCTCTCCATGCACTACCAGCAAATTGTCAAAAAAGATTCCGTCATCGCCGGCTGCAATGCACAAAGGGTGCCTGGCTTCACTGTCGGTGGGATTATAGACGAGGGCATATCGTCCGTCGTCTGTCCGCTGCGCCCAGATTTTGGCTCCGCCATAGGTGAGTGTCTCACAGCGAACCGGGTAAGACCATGTATTGCCCTGATCGCGGCTGAGCGTTACCCACCGATCCTTGAAAAAGCCGACAATCACTCCATCCGGCCGCGTATAAAAACAGAAGGCCTTGCCGGGTTTCGTACGGCCCTGCGGGGGCGGCCAGCTGACCCGATAAAACTCATCCCGATCAGCTGCAAACTGGTCCTCTTCCCACCACTGAATACGCCGAACTTTATCATCAAGAAAGGATTTGCATGCATCAACAAAACCAGTATCCTCTGATTCCGTATAGATCGGATACAGAAGGGGCCCTTTCCATGTATCATTCACACGAATAAAATAAATTGGCCCCAGCGAGTCATCCGGACGGATTTCCCGCACGACTCGGCCAATGCCGTCTCCGTAAGGCGAGCCGTAAAAACCCATCGTCAGGAAACGGCCGTTCGGGGCCCTATAAAAGCCCATCCGTTGGTGCATATAAGGATATGTAATCTCGGCTTTTTCATTGGCCAGAGGATAGATCGGGAAAAGGACTTGGGGGCGGCTCCAGTGTCTTCCGTCTTTGGAACGTGTGAGCATGGTTACCCCAGGTGGTATATGTTCGCCGATAGGATTCGTCAGATATTGACAGTAAAACTGGCCGTTGGCGTAAGCAAGCATGGGGGCATGGTTATAGGTCCATCCTAAGCCGTCAGCCCATTCCGGATGGCTTCGATTTGCCCGCAGAATTTGGTAATTGTGCACCCCAACAGCGGGAGGCAGCTGCCCATCATGATAGCCGTTTTTGTAATCGCTGTTGGAGACGGCAACAGAACCGACAAAACGGACGGGTTCTTCTTCATCCCCTACCGCAGCCCAAAGAGCGGCTGCCAAAATCAGCCACCCGACGGCGGAAAGACGGAGAAAGATGGACACCTCTTTCAAAGACCTCTTTTCAATCCGCCCGCTGAAGACGCAAGGCCATATAGGGCTTGCCGGGCATCGGTACGCTTCGCTGTTCGACATCTGTATAAGTATAGCGGCCCAGTTTCTTAATTTCAAATATTTCCTCCAGCGGTTCAATAGTCATGTTCCATGTATCAATACGCTCCGCTGTGAGCTGCATTCCGGCTTCAAGGCCGAGATGGGGAAGATCGCCAGAAAAATCATCCCAGCCCAAGAAATCAGTTTGCTCATCGTCCAAACCTCTGCTCAGAAGATGATTTTCGAATCAACCAGAATAAAGCCGGAACCTCACCTACCGGCAGCTCTTGCTCTTGGCCGCCATCAACCACTTGGCTGGCGGCAATCCGGCCGCTGTTCATATCTATCCGCCGAACTTCAATGTGTTCCCCGCCGTCGGCCTGAGGAACAAACAGCCTGCTTCCGGACAGAACATAAATGAGGGATTGCTCGCCGCCATCCGACAGAGCCAAACACCGCCCTTCTCGAACGGGCCACTCCATCGGTTCCATCTGTAAAACCGCTTCCAAAAGGCCGCTATCGGTTTGAACCGGCAGCTGAGGCAGCGAACCGCCTCCCAGAAGAACCGCCCAGCCGAATCGGCTGTCTGCTGAAAAAAGAACAGCTTTATCAGGATAGCGGCTGCGATAATCTCGCACAGCCCGAACAACCTGTTCGAAGGAAGCGGGTTTGGGATTCAACAGACGTGCATGCTGACGGGGCGACAGGTTTTGGCCGGCTCGAGGCGCATAAACAGTTCCATCCGCCTGATACCACCAATACCGAATGTCAATCACAGAAACAATATCCCGCCGGACGGGATCAGCCAAAATCGCATCCTGAACATCCTTGGTACAGCTGAGTACTGCAAGCGGCTTCCGATGTGTTTTCTTTTGCCACTGGTCAATCGTATCCAGCCAAAACTGGACAAACTCAAGAGGACCGGTGTATTCAGCGGAGGTCAATTGAAGGACATTGGTATTATCCGCAAAAGCATCCAGACATTTTTGAATATAGGCCTGATGCAGCGGCCGACGGACAGGATGACTCACATCATAAAACAGTTCCGCCATATAAATGCGTTTATCTCCCGCATAAGGCGGCGGCTCCGGAAAACCGGTGTTATTGATATTGTTGGCCGGTCGCCAGGGGAAATCGGCCCAATGGGCCCCGGCTTCCAACAGGTTGTGCTGAAAATAATTGTGATGCACCAGTACAAGTCCTTTTTGGTCGCATAAATCGGCAAATTCCTTCAGGCGGGCCCAATACCAGGAATTGTAGCGTGTCAAATCGTACTTGCTCAAACCATCCCATGCCGTCCCGACGCCGCTTCGGTCAAAGGGCTGTTCATAAAATGGCGGGCGGACTCGACCGTTCATCCGCCGAACACGCTGATGATCCTCGCGTCGGCGGTCATACCAAAGACCGTAGTTGTAATCCATCACAATTTGACCGCAAGCAACCATCTTGTCAGTTAACTCATTTAAATCATCCGTAAAGCCGGCACCGATTCGTCCAGGCACAAAACGGGTAATTCCAACCCCATAATCGGCCGCTTCGTCGGGTCGGGTACTTCCTCGCCACCAACTTGGACCGATGGAAGAACCAGCCGCAAGCCGCCCCTGACAGACCATGCGTCCTCTCAAAAGCTGAACCGGTTTGACCATCGGTTTTCGGGAGGCAGATTCCCATCTGCCGCCCAAAACCTGTTCATAAACTTTTGCTTCAGAAAGGTCACAGAAGATAGGATTTTGTGCGGCCGTTTCCTGGATAAAATCCTTCAAAGAAGAGGCCGGTTCAGCCGAAAGAGCCGTCATTTCTGCAGCTGTTTCTACAGAAGGAGCTGTTGTGCTGGAGCCAGCCGCCTTCATCAAATAGATTCCCTGAGCTGCTTCCCGACCAAGCCGCTGTGCAAGCTGAGCCGCATACAAACTTGCGGGCTTGAGAAAAGTATTGGACTTTTCCCAATACCCGTCTCCTTCAAATTCCCCCCAGCAGCCGAAAGCCCAATTGCAGGCAGTCGGCGGCTTGCCGCATTCTACAACCGCTGACTCGCATTGCCAGAGCACACTGTTGGCTGCTGCCCAGCCGATGCCTTCTCCCTGGCTGCCTCGCCAGCCCAGCCGAAGAGCATTGCCGTCAATACGGACATTGTCATACAGCACACCGCAGGCCCAGCTTTCTAATGGGCCGCTGTCATCCAAGGATCGCAAGGAATGACACTGCACAAACGCATTCGGTCCGGCCGCACAAAATCCGACAGAAAAATCATGACAGCCCTCTTCCGAAAAACAGCGAAGAAATAAGGTCATTTGCCCGCTTGTAAAAAAGGTGTTTCTCCGCCATCCGCCCCGTTCCGAAATCGGCTGAATCGAAAGGCAATCCTGGACAGTAACGGATTTTGCCGTTTCCCAAACAGCTGCCAGCGAACCGGCAAAATGAAGCGATGTAATCGTCCTCAGCCAGACATTTTCTGCATTCTCAATCGTAATTGTCATCCAGGAATGGTTTTCATCCTGCAGATTCGACAAATCGTACTCGGATCGGCAGCGCAGATTTTCAACACCCACATGATGAATTCTTCCCGGCCACCTGCAGCGGCGCACAGTCCCCCCGCCCCAGCAAGAATCAATCACCGCTGTCAACGGAGCATCCAGAATAATCTCTCCTTCCCGAACAGCACGAACCACCCGCTCCCACCGCACCTCACGCGAACCAACTTTCCAATCGAAAATCCCCTTCAGCCCCCCACCAAAGCAATTTATCTTGTTCTGTTCAAGCCATTCCTGAGTACAAAGTCTCGTGATGACAATTGTATCGCCAACGTTAAGTTCATGAGACGACTCAATATGCAGCACAGTAGAGCCGACAGGTACTCTCGCATCGAGAATCGGATAAGCCGGAGAAGACCAGCTGCGGTCATTTCGGCCGGCAATTCGGATTAGAGTTCGACGGTCTGTGCCGGTCGCAACCAGAACAGTCCCATCCTCACCCATTCCCTCCCCTCGAAGAACCACCCCCGATGCGGAAAGAAACAAACTGCCGGAAACCGAATATCTTCCTCGACGCAAAAGAACCGCCCCTCGAAACCCTGTCTCCTTCAGAGGCAGTGAAGCAGCATAGTCCAAAGCGGCCTGGATACGCAGCGTGTTATCCCCTTCAGCAGGGCTGACAACCAGGCAAACCGGAATATCCGGAATGGGACGCCGGCCTCCTTCATACCCGCAATAAGAAAAATCGGGAACCTGATTGCCTTCCAAATCCTGCCCATAAACAATCGTCCCATCCTCAAGAAAACTCAAAAATGAGGGTGGAGACATTCCCGATGCTCCGGCAAGGCAGATTTGCAGAAATAATCCCAAAACGGTTTGAATGTTCCAATATCCCTTCATACCCTTTTGACTGTACCCCTGTCTTTGGTCCATTTTGAAGGTTAGGACTCCCGACCTTTTCATACCTGTATTCGGTTCTTGTGTCAAGTTCTGATTTCCTCTCCAATCCAGTTGCCGGTCAGAGGATACGGCTCTGCGGGGACGCAACCGGAGCGCCGGCCGGTCATCGGAGCAGAGGCCGGGCCGCTTTCAAGGGCTGTCCGGCTCTTCTCATTTCCCCTCTGCTTGGATGCATCAAGCGTTAAATCCCGGGGGGCGGGGGGCAGAGCCCCCATGCAAAAGTCCGGATGCGCTGTCAGCCACTGTTCCTTAAACTCCCGCGGCGGCACATAGCCAAGAGCCCCATGAAGCCGTTCCTCAAAAAAGTATTGCCGGTAGGTTTCGATGCTCACACGGGCATCGGGTAGCCCCGTAAACAATTCCATATTCAAACGCTCATCCCGCAGCCGGGCGTTATTACTGAACTTTTGCAAAATTGAAACATTGGAGTCCGAATGGGCTTTTTGACGACAAATATTGATAGTAACGTGTCCGATAATATCATGGAGGATATTGCGATGCCAGCTATCGTTAAATTTCCAGTCGTCGTCGAGGAAGCCCTCGGCCGCTTGGGGGATTTGTTCCCCAATGAACCCGAACGCCGCCATTTCGCCGAGTACCTGACCGGCCTGATGATCGCCCACAAGAAAAACGTCTCGGCCATCAACCGGGAATTTGCCGTCACCACGGACCAGTCCTGCTTGAACCGCTGGGTAACCGGCGGCGACTGGGATGAAGAGTCCCTTAACCTGGAACGTCTGGCCTGGCTCCAGGAAAGCCCGGATACCCGTTACAGCCCGGAGGGCATTATTGCCATCGACAATACCTTGGTTGATCACGACGGCAAATACATTGAGGACGCCGGCTGCTTCTGGGATCATGCTGAACAGCGACACAAGATTGCCCATGACTATATCATTGCCAACTACATCTGTCCTTCCGGCAAGCATTATCCACTGGAGTTTTACCAGTTCGTCAAAAAGGAGCAATGCGACGAACAGGGTGTTGAATTTGTCGATCATAATCAATTCGTCCGTTGGCTGGTGGACTGGACCGTCAACCAGAAAATCCCCGGCGATGTCGTTTTTGACAGCTACTTTACCAACGCGGCCAATCTGAATCATATTCATCATCTCAAGCGGGCGTATGTCGGCGACTTGAAATTCAACCGCAAAATTCTGTTCATGGGACGTGAAATGCGTGCCGATGAACCGGCCGCTCAAATTGCGTCCGACGACCGCAAAGAAATCCGCATCGGCGATTCGAAACAATGGTATTTTACCAAAAGCATCCGTATTCCGGATGTGGATCATAAGGTGCGGATCGTCATTTTGTGGGCCAAAAAGAATGACACAGAATCTAAAAAAATGTTGGTCTGTAATCAGACCCACTGGGATATTCTCCGTGTGCTGAAGGTGTATCGTTCCGATGGACGGGAACCGAGTGCTTCCATCGGGGCGGCAAGCAGCATTTGGGCATGGGCGAATGTCAGCTCAGGAACGGCCGTGGTCAGACCCGCCACATGTACCTGGTCTTCCTGGCGCACAGCGTCTTGATGCGTCAACTGCGGCAGGGCCGTGCGCGTGAGTGGGCACGGGAACGTATTCACACGAATAAAATAAATTGGCCCCAGCGAGTCATCCGGACGGATTTCCCGCACGACTCGGCCAATGCCGTCTCCGTAAGGCGAGCCGTAAAAACCCATCGTCAGGAAACGGCCGTTCGGGGCCCTATAAAAGCCCATCCGTTGGTGCATATAAGGATATGTAATCTCGGCTTTTTCATTGGCCAGAGGATAGATCGGGAAAAGGACTTGGGGGCGGCTCCAGTGTCTTCCGTCTTTGGAACGTGTGAGCATGGTTACCCCAGGTGGTATATGTTCGCCGATAGGATTCGTCAGATATTGACAGTAAAACTGGCCGTTGGCGTAAGCAAGCATGGGGGCATGGTTATAGGTCCATCCTAAGCCGTCAGCCCATTCCGGATGGCTTCGATTTGCCCGCAGAATTTGGTAATTGTGCACCCCAACAGCGGGAGGCAGCTGCCCATCATGATAGCCGTTTTTGTAATCGCTGTTGGAGACGGCAACAGAACCGACAAAACGGACGGGTTCTTCTTCATCCCCTACCGCAGCCCAAAGAGCGGCTGCCAAAATCAGCCACCCGACGGCGGAAAGACGGAGAAAGATGGACACCTCTTTCAAAGACCTCTTTTCAATCCGCCCGCTGAAGACGCAAGGCCATATAGGGCTTGCCGGGCATCGGTACGCTTCGCTGTTCGACATCTGTATAAGTATAGCGGCCCAGTTTCTTAATTTCAAATATTTCCTCCAGCGGTTCAATAGTCATGTTCCATGTATCAATACGCTCCGCTGTGAGCTGCATTCCGGCTTCAAGGCCGAGATGGGGAAGATCGCCAGAAAAATCATCCCAGCCCAAGAAATCAGTTTGCTCATCGTCCAAACCTCTGCTCAGAAGATGATTTTCGAATCAACCAGAATAAAGCCGGAACCTCACCTACCGGCAGCTCTTGCTCTTGGCCGCCATCAACCACTTGGCTGGCGGCAATCCGGCCGCTGTTCATATCTATCCGCCGAACTTCAATGTGTTCCCCGCCGTCGGCCTGAGGAACAAACAGCCTGCTTCCGGACAGAACATAAATGAGGGATTGCTCGCCGCCATCCGACAGAGCCAAACACCGCCCTTCTCGAACGGGCCACTCCATCGGTTCCATCTGTAAAACCGCTTCCAAAAGGCCGCTATCGGTTTGAACCGGCAGCTGAGGCAGCGAACCGCCTCCCAGAAGAACCGCCCAGCCGAATCGGCTGTCTGCTGAAAAAAGAACAGCTTTATCAGGATAGCGGCTGCGATAATCTCGCACAGCCCGAACAACCTGTTCGAAGGAAGCGGGTTTGGGATTCAACAGACGTGCATGCTGACGGGGCGACAGGTTTTGGCCGGCTCGAGGCGCATAAACAGTTCCATCCGCCTGATACCACCAATACCGAATGTCAATCACAGAAACAATATCCCGCCGGACGGGATCAGCCAAAATCGCATCCTGAACATCCTTGGTACAGCTGAGTACTGCAAGCGGCTTCCGATGTGTTTTCTTTTGCCACTGGTCAATCGTATCCAGCCAAAACTGGACAAACTCAAGAGGACCGGTGTATTCAGCGGAGGTCAATTGAAGGACATTGGTATTATCCGCAAAAGCATCCAGACATTTTTGAATATAGGCCTGATGCAGCGGCCGTTTCAAGGATTTTGGAAACATTGGAGTTAAAAATCAGTTTGGAGCGTTTATGCTTATCCCGAAAGGCCAGCACTTTATATTTCGCAATTGTCTGGGCCCACGCAAGAAAATCTGTCCCTATCTGAAAGGTGGAAAATCGACTCCACATCTCCGAAACAACTTCCTGATAGATATCTTCTGCATCAGTAAGATTGGGAACCAACATCAAAATAAAGGCCTTTACTCTGTACCTTTGCCATTTATAGAAATTGCCTCAAAAACAAGCACATACAAGGCCTTCTGTGTCCACAATAATTGTTATCTATGAGAGAAGTTGTTATCGTTTGATGCAGATGACGCTTCCAGCCGGCAGCAGAAGAAGACATGTGTTGTCTTATAATAAATGTTAAAATTTTGCTAAAGTTCTGAACAAATGCTGTTCGATAAGACTATAGCCAGTAGAAGGATCTTTTAGGGGATAAATAGAGAGTATTTTTCAGGCTTTTCATCACCCTCCTCCGAAGCCAGATTCTAACTCGTTTGGGATCTGGCTTTTTTTGTCATTTTGCGAGCAAGGTTTCCAAAAACACCTTATTCACAGCCGAAAACAGCAGCCGCTAAGCCCTACTACGCAAAATAAGCCAAAAGGGTTTTTGCCCTTTATTTTCCTTCGGGCTGATTATTATTCGGCGATTCTTGCCCTGTCTGGGTACTCCATGCGACGGGCAGCCGCAGACAGACCCGCCCTGTCAGTGTCTCCGACGGCTGGTCCTGCCAATCCAGTTTCAAAGAATCCAGCAGCACACATTGAGGAATCGATTCGGCTTGCTCAAGCCACTGAATCCACGAGTCAAAGGAACCAAGCATTTGCATCTTTACCTGACGAGTCTGCACAGAGCCGGCTTTGTCCGACGAGGCCGACTCGCTATCAGAATCACCCTCATATTCAATGGCCGTCAACTGACAGCCAGCCGCATCCGCCCGATCTTCCAGCGAGGCCAAAAATGCTTCGGCCTGGGCAGGAGTGAAAATCTGAAATGAGTGAGTTTCTTTCCATTCCCGCAACTTTTGACGCTGTCTGTTCAGTCGAGAACCGATTTGCTCAAGCGATGCCAGACGCTCCTGGTAAAGAGAAGAAAGCGACTGTCCTCGAACGGATGCCTGCACTGCCTGAAGCATCGGATGCAGAAAAGCAGGGTATGCAGCGGCCAGAAGGAATCCGACCACCAAAAAAGGCAGATATTTTCGGAGCAATTCCCCTTGTTTAATCTGCTCGAGCAGTTTCATCGGTTTGTTCTCCCGTTTGAGGGCTTAAGCGGCAGGCGATTCGATATTCATAAAGTCTCACCGGATCCGGATTGAGGCGGCATTCTTTGACGGCTGCGCTTTCTATCGACGGATTCTGCTGGAGCCAGACGGCGAACTGATGAATAGTCTGAAGAGATGATGCCTTGCCTGAAAGGTTCATAACTCCCTTGCGGTTTAGTTCAACAGAGGTAATTTGAAGTGTCGGCGGTATGCCCTTTCGAATTTCTTTCAGAACGGAACCGAACGAGAAAAGCGACCGCTGCTGAAGCAATTCCTGGGCTGCCTGCTGCAGATTGCGGAGGGTTTCAACTTCTTCTTTGGCCTTGGTTTGCTGCTCTGCTATCTGAATCAAACGAGGCGATTCCAACGGATTCGGCTGGGCATGGCCGCTTTGGGGCTCGGGCAGCAGCGCGGACAGGTAAAGTCCGCCGACGCACAAAGCCGCTGCCGCGGCTGTTTTATAAAGACTTTTGCGCCAGGCATACTGCCCAACTACCTCCGGCGGCAGCAAATCCGGAAAAGCCGCCGATGCCGCCGTATCGACCCCTTTCCAAGCGGCTCCAAATGCTGCCGGCGAAATGGGTTTCTCGCTCGGCAAAATGCCCTGATGCCAATTTTCGGGCGTGTACAGACGATAGGCATCTCCAAACGCAGCGGCCAGATTGGATTCTAAAATTTGGGCAGATTCCTTCCCATCCTCCAAAACTACAATCACCTGCCAATGCTTCCGAAAGGAACTGTTTCTTTCCAATTCATAGAATTGCTGAACGGTGCGGAGCTGCTCAAAAACGAAGGATGAAAGGTCTTGCGATTGCCCTTCGCAGGGAAACCGCTGAACGAAATCGAGCTTTCGATTTAAAAAAACAGAAAGGGTCAGTGTTTGCCCCGTTAATGCCGCCAAAAGAATATTTTTAGATTGACGTCCATCCGTGAGGAAAGAATCAACGGTCCGATACACGGCACAGAAATCCATTTCAAGCGATTGAATTTCCACGCCGGCCAGCCGGAATGTCTGCACCAGATTGCTGATACATTCGCGGCTTGTCAGGCCAACCAGAATCTTTTCTTTCCCTTCTTCATCAGTCCCAAGGGAGCGGTAATCGGCGTAAGCGGTGCGCTTGGCCGAGACAGGGCTGTATCGAGTTTCCGTATGGATAAACTTCTGCATATTGGAGGGGATTTCCGGGGGTAAATCGAGAATTTGTGCGGCCGTCTGGACATCCGGAACCACCACCACCGCCCGCCGAAGTGAAATTCTTGCGTTTTTGAGCATTTTCGAAATTAGAGCCGCTGTTTTGGCAGGATTTTGAATCCAGCCATTGCGGATTTCTCCCGTCGGAAAGGCCGTCTGGCCTGTCTTTATTTTCACCACCTCCCTTTCAACTGTTTTCAGATAAACGGCTTGGGCGTGGTGAGCCGTCAGAACAATTCCCAGAGATTCTTTTTTTCGCAACGGATTCATGGGTTTATTCGCAAAGATTGAATGACAACCCGATGCGGAGGGTCGGGTTCTGTTCGGATTTCGGCCGCCAGCCGAACTTGATAGCCGTCCACCGTCGTGCCTATAGAATCAATCGTCAGCCAAGGCGGTGCGCCGGCAACCGATACTGTATAAAAATCTTCAAAAAAAGGTTTTTTCGAAAAACCGCTTTGCCACGAAATATCACGACGAATGGCCGCAATGGCGTCGTTCAGTCCTGCTTCGGCAACGGCAAAGGCCCTTGCCGTTTCCCGCCGATTTTTGACCTGGAGAAGTTCTTCGGTGGTCAAATGGAGCATTCCGATGACCATGGCGGCTGTCAATGCCAGCAGAAATACCACGATCAGCAGAACACTGCCGGAGCGGGTTGGTTTTTTTCTATCCATATTTTTGCTCGACCTTCGGCGCATACTCCAAGCCGGTTTTCTCTGCCTCCGGGAGAATTCATCGTCCATCCATGGATTCCAATTGAGGACCTTTTTGGATGCTTTTAGAGCTGCTTAGGATGCAGAAAAAGTGAAATTAATCACCAGATTATCGGAATCTTCAGGGGCCTTTTATCTCGCTTCGGGAAAAGGAGGATGCAGGGCCGATAAACTGTTTCCAACTCCCGGAAACGGCAGACAACCGGTCGGCTCCGTGCGAAGATAAACCGAAAAATCCAATGTTTGATTTTTTTCATCTGCTGACGGACTTAAGATGGTTGTTTGGATTCGCACCAGCCGGACGGCGGAAACATCAGCAGCAGGGTTGACCAAATCCTGGAGGGAAAATCCTGCCGTCTGAAAGCGACTGACCGGGCCTGCCAAGATGGATAATTCCCCTGCCGGGCCGAAATAGACATAGCCGTCTGCTCCAACTTCATAGCGATACAGCCGACCGGCAGCATCCTGAAAATCAAGAAAACCGAGGTCTTGGCCGCTGCCGCTCAGAGCCGATATGGAACGAGCCGATGCCAGATGACGATAGAGATGCTCCTGAAGAACCCGTGCATTCTGCTGGATTTCGGCGGCGGCTTCCTTGGAATCCCATCCGGCATTCAGAAGCCGGAACTGCGGCAGGATAATCAAAAAAACCATCGACACAAGCGACAGGGCCAGTACCATTTCAATCAGCGTTAAGGCCGTTCGGAAAGGAACCGGTTGTTCAGACGATCTTTTCATTTTATTTCTTCTTGGAGGTTGGCAATTCCGGTTCGCAGCGTTAGAAGAATTTCCTCCGTATCCAGCAGGCCGTTTTGGTTTTCGTCATATCCAACTGATACGGAAACAATGCGAAACAAAGAATCTCCGTCAGCAACAATGCTGCACAAATACCCTTCGCCCAAGTCTTTGTTTGATACGGAGCGGCAGGAGGCATAATCGGAGGCCGTCCGGGCTTTAAGCTCTTCTATCTGATTTTGGGCTAAAATCAGGCAGCGGCTGTTCTTTTCCATCTTTGCGGAAAACAAATGCACACTTCCCATTGCGTGCAGAATAGGCACCATGGCCAGAGACAGGATAAGGGTGGCGACCAGAACTTCGGTGAAGGTCATCCCGAGGCGAAATCTTCCGCTTTGCTGAATCGATTTTATTCTTCTTTCCGGCATAAAACAGCTCCTGTGGCCGGAATAACGGTAAGGGTAAATTCGACGCCGTTTGCAGAAATCCGAAGCCGGCTGTCGCTGCCGGCTATCAGATTCCCCAGCGGTCCAAAAGAAAAACTCCTGCCGCCTCGACAAAGCAGCCCGGGTGAAATAGGACAGGCCGATACGATTGCGCCGGTCCGGCAATTCCGCACCGAATAACCAGTGTAGGGCTCGCTCCCCTCCATTTTCAGTTCATAACCGGCGGGATTCTGAGCCGCATCTGTCAGAGCCAGCTGACGTGTCCAGCGAAGGTCTGCGGCGATTTGCCGGGCGAGCGTTTTGACCGATTGCTTATGAATTGCCCCCATCGGCAGGTGAGGAACTGCCGCGGCAGCCAGAATCCCTGCCAGCAGGAGTACGAAAAGAAGTTCGATTACGCTGATTCCCGCCGAGGAGCTTTTCACCTTTTTGACCTCAAACAAAAAGGATACCGCAGTCCGGAAGCGGTATCCTGGTAAGTTTTCTTTTTGCAAAGAGCAAAGGGAAAATCAATGATTGCAGGTAACCCGATGATTTGCGTTCATTGTATAGGTGCCGCCCAACGGACAAACCGGTGCGCCATCGGGGAAATAGGTGGTGTTGTTGGTAACATCCGTCAGGGCCGCCGGATAAGTCCCCTCGTCCACATAGTACATTTCAATGGCCGAGTTAATCAAACTCACATTGGTGTCGCAAGCCCGCTGACGGGCGTTGCCTGCACTTTGCGAGATTCTCGGCAGGGCAATGGCCGCCAAAGCCCCCAGAATCATCACCACAATGAGCAATTCTACCAGAGTGACCCCTTTTCGAACCTTCATGGTTATACCTTTCATGGTTTGAGCTTCTATTTTTCGCTTTCAATGCGCGCTTGTATTTCGTCCAAAAACAAGGCCGACTTTTGTTTGGAAATCCGTTTTTTTCATTTGATATGGCTCATATAATCAAACATAGGCAAATAGACACCTAACAGAATCAGGCCGACGATTGTCCCCATAATAATAGTCAATAACGGCTCCAGTTTTACGAGAATTGCATTTGCCCGCCGTTCAACCGCACTGTCGAGATAATCCGCTCCTTTGGTGAGCATTTCCGTGAGCAAACCTGCCTCTTCGCCGGCATGGGCCAACTGGACAATCAGCGGCGGAAATATCGGATGCTCAGCGAGGAGGTTGGTTAAGGAGCCGCCGGCCATAATTTTCTGCTCAATCTGCTCACCGATTTTGCTTATGACACTGTTGCGGCAAACCTGGCGGGCCTGCTGAAGGGCCTGAACAATTCCAATTCCTGCAGAGGACATCATCGCAAAGGTCCGAATATATCGGCTGATGAGCATCGTTTCGAGCAGAGGTCCAACCCCCGGAAGAGTGAGAACAAACTTATCCCAAAATGCCCGGAGAGTGGGGTGGTTTTGCGTCTTTTTCCACCCCCAGTAAACCAATCCCACCAAAAGCGGAAAGACCCAGAAATGATGTCGGACAAGCCCGCTGAGCAGAATCAGAATCTGTGTGGGGACAGGAAGTTCAATGTGCAGCTGCTGATAAAGCCGCTGAAAGACGGGAATTACAAAAATGACGATGGCCGTCAGAATGCCGACACAAAGGAACGCTACAACCGCCGGATACACAAAGGCCCCGGTGATTTTATTCTTCACCTCCAATTGTTTTTCATAATATTCGGCGGCTTTTTTGAGGGTTTGGGCCAGCGTTCCGCCGGTTTGCCCCGCTTCCAGCATTCCGATGAAAAAGTCCCCAAAAATATCCCGGTAAGGTTCAAAGGCCTGAGAGAGACTAACGCCTGTTTCAATCGACCGGCGCACCGACCCGAGGATGGGTTTGAGTGTCTGGTTGGATGCCTGCTCCTCAAGGGTTTCCAAACATCTCACAACCGACAGCCCCGCTGCAAACATCCCGGAAAATTCATAGGCAAAGGATACAATCTCCGCCTGACGAATCTTGCTTTTCTTCCCAATCTCACTCCCCTTCCGCTCCAGCCGCTCGGCTTCGAGGAGCTGACAACCCAGTTTCTTCAGTTCCGCGTGCAGATGCTCCGTATCTGGAACATCTTCATAAATCCCCGTCAGGTGCACTCCGCGGCTGTTTACGGCTTTATATTGATAGGCCGGCATTGCAATTATTTCTCCCGCATATCGATGACCCGCAGGATTTCCTCCACAGTGGTTCGACCTTTTTGGACGGCCTCCACGGCCCGCATCTTCAGTGTTTTCATTCCTTCCTGGATGGCCTGTTCTTTCAAATCATCCTCTGGAGCCCCCGACACGATACAATGTCGTATCGCCGGCGTTATCATCAGGATTTCATAGACCGCTGTTCGGCCCAAATAGCCGGTTTGACGGCAATATTCGCAGCCGGCGCCCCGATACAAAACAGCCGGCGGTTCGGCTGGTTCTAATGCGATGAGGTTCATTTCTTCAGGGGACGGTTTATAAGACTGTTTGCAATGAGGACAAATCGTTCGCAAAAGCCGCTGCGTAATCACCCCCAGCAAAGCCGAAGCCAGCTGATAGGGAGCTGTTCCCAAGTTGAGAAAACGCGGGATGACTCCAACCGCCGTATTGGTATGCAGTGTGCTGAGCACGAGATGGCCTGTTTGGGCCGCGCTGACAGCAATTTCCGCTGTTTCTTCATCCCGGATTTCGCCGATTAGAATGATGTCGGGGTCTTGTCGAAGGATGCTCCGCAGGGCCGAGGCAAAGGTCAGCCGAATATCCGGTTTGACCTGCACCTGGGTAATGCCGGCAATCTGATATTCCACAGGGTCCTCGACCGTCACAATATTCCGTTCAGTGCGATTTATCTGCTGAATCATTGAATACAGGGTTGTTGTCTTGCCGCTGCCGGTAGGACCTGTAAGTAGAATCATTCCATACGGATTGCTCAGCAGGGTTTGGAATTTCTCCAAATCCGAAGGAACGCTCACCAGCTCCTCCAGCGAACGAAGGCCGGTTTGCGAATCGAGAATCCGGATGACGAGTTTTTCGCCTCCAACTGCCGGCAGCGAGGAGACACGCAGATCGTACAGATTTCCGCCGTGCTCGAGAGCAATATGTCCATCCTGGGGAAGACGCCGTTCGGAAATGTCCATATTGGCCAAAACCTTGATATGCGAAACAACCTGCCGCTGCGCCGAAGAGGGAATTTCCAGGGCCTCCTGAAGGAGCCCATCAATGCGGTAGCGTACCTTCATATCCGGCTGCTGCGGTTCAAGGTGAATATCGCTGGCGCGGTTTTCAATTGCCCCCGTTAAAATTGATTCTACCAATCTGACCACAGGGGCTTCAGCAGACTTTAGAGAGGGATGACGAATGCCGGTGTTCTCTTTTTCAGCAGGTTTACCTTTCAGACGCATTGCTACAATATCCTGCCGAGTCAGATTTTCTACGTTAAAGTGCTTCTGAAGGGCCCTGCGAATGGCATCAGTACCCGCTGCCACCGGACGCACCTGATATCCGGTTCGGGTTGAAATCTGTTCCCGGATAGACAGATTGAACGGACTGCTCATCGCCACGACAAGGGTATCGCCTTCTACCCGAAGCGGAATCAAACCATGGCGGCGGGCTGTTTCGAGGGGAATCAGCCGCAAGGCAGCCGGCTCCACCATATCCGGCGTAAGGTGAATATATTCTATTCCATGGCTCAGCGCAGCCAGCTGGAGTAAGGTGTCTTCATCCACAAGTTCCTTTTGCCGGAGCAGATGAAAAAGACTGTCCCCTGTTTTTTTGTGCTCGGCCAGCAGTTCCTGAATTTGCTCTTCAGAAAGAATCTGCTGCCGTCGAAGGCCCTCGAAAACCACCGCATTTTGTTCATCAATGCCAGGAGGTGCTGGTTTCATTCGAAACTCCAAGCGCAGAAAATCGACATTATTTCATCTTTTTTTCGACCGGCTATGGGTCTGGCTTAACCAGCTTATCCAAAATGGTTGTTATCGGGAGTCCTGCCAGAAACAGGGGCGCAGAAAAAAATATCCAAAATTCATCCGTGTTTCGACCGATATAAAAGGGAATCTCTAAAAAAGCAAAAAAATACAGGACAATCTGGACCTGCGAAGGAGACTTAATGAACAAAACAGAAGAATCGATTTTAATCCAGGAACCCTCTTGCCCCAGTGAAGAAGAGGCCTTGATGGAGTCGGGGCTGGCGATGAGGAACCTGTCTCATTTTATCAAGAACATCGTGCAGATGGTAAGCGGAGGGGCCGAAGTAGCCCAGGCAGCGGTTCAATCAAACAATCCAAAATACCTCGAAAAAAGTCTGAATCTGCTTTTGCCGAATCTCGAACGGCTCAAACGCATTATCATCGATCTGTGCGAATACAGCCGGGTACGGCCGCTGAAAATGGAACCTTGCGATTGGAAGGTGCTGCTGCGCGAGGTCTTGAGAGACTTGCCGGCGGCGGTAGAGAAAAAACTCAAAAAAATCACATTCCAAACCGATGCTCCCCTGCCGTCTGCCTGTTTGGATCACGAAAAAATCCGGCAAATGATTCAGCATTTTCTTTTGTTTCTGGCAGACCAGGGGGAAGATGACGGCTGTCCGATTCAAGCCGAGGTTCGCTATTTCCCTCAAACAAGGGAGTTCCTGCTTGCCTTTGCTTATAAGGGAAAACTGCCGGATTGTCCTCAATCTCTATTCGAGCCGAGTGAGTATAAAGGCACTCGATTTGGTACGGGGCTGAATCTGCCCCTTGCCCGACGGTTCGTGCAGCAGCATCAGGGGCGTATAGAAGTGGAACAACGTTCCGACGGGTGTGTTGTCTTTCTCGTTTTTCTCCCGCAGCAGCCCCCTTCCTCGCCCTGTTAAAGCAAGGATGCTCCGGCGGGGAGATTAGAACTGATTCAAAAAGCGGAGGTCGTTTTCGAAAAGAAGGCGAATATCCGAAATTCCATATTTTTTCATCGCCAGCCGTTCAATACCGAATCCAAACGCCCAGCCGGTATATTTTTCGCTGTCAATCCCAACGGCATCAAAGACATTCGGGTCCACCATCCCGCAGCCGCCGATTTCCATCCAATGTTCGCTGCCGTCTTTGTCTGTCCAAAGAATATCTACTTCGCAGCTGGGCTCGGTAAAAGGGAAAAAACTGGGCCGGAACTGCCATTTTGTGTCGGCGCCGAAAAAAATCTGAATGAACTGCTGAATGGTGCTTTTCAAATCCACCATACTGATGCCCTCATCCACTACCAGGGCCTCCAGCTGATGAAACATAAACATATGAGTTGCATCCACGGTATCGGGCCGATAAACCCTCCCCGGCGCTACAACACGAATCGGCGGTTTCTGCCGCTCCATTGCGCGTATCTGGATTGTTGAAGTCTGACTGCGCAGAAGCCGTTTATCGTCAATATAGAAGTTGTCCATGGGGTCGCGGGCAGGATGTTCCGGCGGTATGTTCAGGGCAATGAAATTATGCCATTCATCCTCTACCTCCGGCCCATAGGCAACGGCAAAACCCATCCGGCCGAAAATCTCCACCAGTTCGCTTATGGTCTGAGAAATGATATGGCTTTTGCCCTGACGAACAGGCAGGCCGGGCAGCGTTACATCGATCATCGGCCCGGTACGGCCCGAGGTGCCTAAGAGTGCCCTCTTTTGCTCAAATGCCTCGTTCACCTGTGTTTTGATTCGATTGGCTAATTGGCCGGCCTGTTTTTTCATCTCTGCCGGAAGCGAGCCAATCTGGCTGAGCATCTGGGTCAATTCCCCTTTGCGGCCTAAATACTTGACGCGGAATGCCTCCAGCTGTTCCGGAGAAGCAGCTGTCTCCAGCTCCTGCAGGGCAGCTCGACCGATTTGTTCAAACTTTTCGAGCATAAAACAATTACAGGGCTGCTTTGACCTTCTCCACAATCTGGTCAAAGGCGGCCGGGTCTGCAATGGCCAACTCACTGAGCATCTTTCGGTTCAGCCCAATCGAGGCCTTTTTGCAGCCGTTTATGAATTGGCTGTAGCGAACGCCTCTTTCCCGGCAGGCCGCGTTGAGACGAATAATCCACAGTCCTCGAAAATCCCGTTTTTTGCGTTTTCTTCCGATTCGGGCATTCACCTTGGCCCGCACGCCGGCTTCTTGGGCCAGGCGAAGAAGCTTGCTGTCAGAACCGCGATGGCCCTTTACCGCCTTAAAAATGCGTTTTTTAGATTGGCGCCGTGCAGCGCCGGGACGTACTCTCGGCATACCAGCTTTTCCTTTCTTGTCGTCTTCTTATGGCCTGCTGCGGCAGCTGATGGAGCCGGGAAGCAGGCAGCAGATGATTTTACTGTCCCAACAGGATTCGGATTTTCTTTGCCCGTACCCCCTCCACAAGGGTAGAAGAGCCAAAACGACGGCGCCGCTTGGCGCTTTTGTCACTGAGCAAGTGTCCGCCCCCGCAACGCCTGCGTTTAACCTTTCCCGTTCCTGTTACCTTGACTCGCTTGGCAAGTCCTTTATGAGTTTTTAATTTCGGCATCGATTTATTTCCTTCACGAAACCAATTTTTCCAGAAAAAGAGTCAAGCAGTTTAGCCGCTTTTCGGTAATCCGTCAATCCTAAAAAAGGAAAAATATGTTTTTTCAGCCGTTTCCGTCGCTTTTGGCAGGCACCATAACCATTGTCATCCGCCGGCCCAGCATTTGGGCAGGACGTTCGATTTTGGCTACTTCCTGGAGATTTTTGACGATTTCGTCCATCATTTGATACCCTTGCTCTACGTGGGTCATTTCCCGACCGCGAAACTGCAGAGTAAACTGGACCTTGTGCCCTTTTTCAAAAAATTTGAGGGCTTGACTGAGTTTAATCTGCCGATCGTGATCATCGGTTTTGGGACGGAGCCGAATTTCCTTAAGTGTGACAATATGCTGCTTTTTCTGGCTTTCTTTCGCTTTGCGTTTCTGCTGATACAAAAACTTGCCATAATCCATAATTCGGCAAACCGGGGGATTCGATGTCGGCGAAACTTCCACCAAGTCCAGGCCGGCTTCGGCGGCTCTGGTGCGGGCTTCTTCGATGGAAACCACTCCGACCTGCTGGTTGTTTTCATCAATCAGCCGGACTGGACTGATACGAATCCGCTCATTGACCCGAAAGCTGATTTCTTTAGTGATGGCGCATCCCTTTCCAAAAAGTTCTTACTGGTTTGATTTCGTCATAACGACAACGATAAGGAGCGGCTGCGGATTTTTTCCTGCAGCAGATTCAGAAACGCGTCGAGGCCCATCGAGGACCCTTCTTTGGACTGGCGAAGACGAATATTCAATGTGCCGGTTTCCTGCTCCCTGGGTCCAACCACAACCATATAAGGAACCCGGTCAGCATGGGCTTTGGCTATTTTGGCACCGATTTTGTCGTCGGTCAGGTCGGCGGAGCACCGAAGCCCCTTTTCTTCCAACCGCTTAAGTACATCGCCGGCATAATCGTTGGTCTTTTCACTGATAGGCAGAATACGCACTTGTTCCGGAGCCAGCCAAAGCGGGAAATTGCCCCCGTAATGCTCAATCAAAATTCCCAAGAAACGCTCGAGAGAACCCAAAATAGCCCTATGGATCATCACCGGTGTTTTCTCGGTGTTATCGCGGTCCGAATAGACAAGGTTAAAACGCTGCGGCATGGAGAAATCCAGCTGGATAGTCCCCAGCTGCCAGGAGCGGCCCAGACAATCACTGATATGAAAATCAATTTTGGGACCGTAGAAGGCACCGTCACCCTCATTAATCTGATAGGCCAGTCCTTTATGCTTCAGCGCCCCTGCCAGTGCGTTGGTGGCCAGCTCCCAAATCTCATCTGAGCCGATATGTTTTTCCGGCTTTGTAGAAAGTTCGATGTGATAATCTTCAAAGCCGAAAGTTGAGTATATTTCCTCCACCAGATTGATTACACCGATAATTTCGCTTTCAATCTGCTCCGGCGTGCAGAAGATATGGGCATCGTCCTGCGTAAACTGACGAACCCTCACCAAACCGTGCATCTGTCCGCTGGCCTCGTACCGATGAACCAGCCCCAGCTCGGCCACCCTCATCGGGAACTCCCGATAAGAATGCTTTCTTGAGTTATAAATCAGCAGGCCGCCGGGGCAATTCATCGGCTTGATGGCATAATTCACCCCATCTACCGTCGTAAAATACATATTTTCTTTGTAATGGTCCCAGTGGCCGCTGCGATGCCATAACGATTCATTCAGAATAATGGGGGTTTTTACCTCCACATACTTGTATTTCTTGTGCAGCCCTCTCCAAAAATCGATAATCTCATTCCAGATAATCATCCCTTTCGGGTGGAGAAAAGCAAATCCGGGGCCTTCTTCGTGAAAACTGAAAAGGTCCATTTGCCTGCCAATCAGGCGATGGTCTCGCTTCCTGGCCTCTTCCATGCGTTCAAGATAGCTGTCCAGCTCCTTTTTGGACGGCCAGACGGTGCCGTACACCCGTTGAAGCATTTTCTGATTGGCATCGCCATGCCAATAAGCTCCGGCCACACTCATAATCTTAAAGGCCCTTGGGTCAATGCGGCTGGTACGGGGGATATGCGGGCCTCGGCAGAGGTCTTCAAATGCACTGTCGCCGTGACGATAAAAACTGATTACATCCCCCGAGGCACGATGAATATTGTCCAGTTTATAGGGGTCATCGGCCATCTTCTGGAGGGCCTGCTCACGAGTCATTTCAATCCGGACAAAAGGCTGGTCAGATTGAATGATTTTCTTCATTTCCTGTTCGATTTTTTCGAAATCTTCCGGCCGAATCGGTGTATCTAAATCGATGTCATAGTAAAAGCCGTCTGCCACTGTCGGCCCATACACAAGTTTGGTATTCGGCCAAAGGCGGCAGACAGCTTCGGCCATAATATGAGCGCAGCTATGCCGGAGAATCTCCAGCCCTTCGGGGTCGCGTGCTGTTAAAACCTGAAGGGTCAGCTCTCCGTTCAGCGGAGTGGTTAGGTCGGCAAGTTTCCCATTTATCTTGACGGCTAAGGCCGCTTTCGCAAGCCCCGAACCGATTTGCTCTACCACCTGCAGGGCCGGGAGGCCATCTGCAACGCTCACGATCTTCCCATCCGGAAGTGTTATCTTTGCCATTTATCCTTTCATCCAAATAAAATCGCTTTTTTGATTATCGAAAATCTGCCCAAAAATATACAGAAAAAGCAGAAAATGTCAACTCCGAATATCGCTTTTGCAACTCTTTCTAAAAAGTCCATTTTACAGTCAATGCCCCATAACTGTCGAAAGCATTCTGTTCTTTATATTCCTGCGTCAAAAAGGTCTGAGAATACCCCACTTCCAGCGACTTCCACTGAATAACACATCCTACTTGCAGCTGGCCTACCACCGGCTCGGGGTCCAAACCGGTAAGAAATTGATTGTATCCGACCGCCTTGCCGGAGATACGGCAAAACAGATATCCCCCATTGTCCTGATAAGCCCTCTGAATCGCCCCGGAAGGCAGCTCTAATCGGTCAGGGCCCCAATCCTTCGGCAGGCCGAAAATGCCAAGCCGGCCGACGAGCCCTGCCTGCAAATGACAAAACACCGAACCCGCCGTAAAACCATATTCTGAAAGGAAATCGACATTTTCTGTCGGCTTCAAGAGCGGCCCGTTCAGCCGTTCTTTACGAGTCCACGAAAAATTCACTGCCGGCCGATCACTCAGCTGGGTATCCCAGCCAATCGGTTTTCCTGAATCAAGAAGATTGTGAATGCAATTCTGAAGCTGACGGCCTTTGGCTGAAGGGCCAATGACGCCGATATTCAGTTCCGTCTGATCCATAATCCGCTCATTGGCTCGCTGTGCAAACAGGCCAGTGTACAGCCAGCCGGCAAACCGCATATCTTTCGGACGGCGTTTCTCCGGCTTGTCCGCCCAGTCAGGAGTATAGATATGGTGTCCGGCAAAGAACCCTGCGGCCGTATGAACAGGCCCTTCCGGGGCCGAAAAGAACGGCACATCCAAATCTCCATAGTTCTCCAGCCATTGCCAATCAGGTGTAAATCCATAAACAAGTTTGACACCGCTGGTGTAATGGCGGTCCGTATTGTGATTGGGTTTAAGCAGGCGGCTGTCGTTGTCCACATAGAGCGACAGTGTGTCTGCTGCGCTTAAGCCGGCCAGCCCAAAGCCGGTCAAAAGGAGCAGGGTTTGTGCTCCCCGAAACCATTTTGCGGACATTTTGTCTGTTCTCCCTATTCCCATTCAATTGTTGCCGGCGGTTTGCTCGAAATATCATAAACCACGCGGTTTACACCGCGAACTTCGTTGATAATCCGATTGGCAATTCGGGCAAGAACTTCATAGGGAATCCTCGAAAAATCAGCAGTCATAAAATCGGCGGTATCGACGGAACGAACCACAATCACATGTTCATAACTCCGCTCATCTCCCATCACGCCAACAGTGCCGACAGGCAGCAAAACGGCCAGCGCCTGGCTGACTATACGGTAGAGGCCGGCGGCTTTAATTTCCTCGATTAGAATATCGTCTGCTTCTCGAAGGATGGCCAATTTGGGCTCTGTAATCTCGCCGATAATCCGCACCGCAAGCCCCGGCCCCGGAAATGGATGCCGCCAGACTATCTCTTCCGGCAATCCGAGATATTCCCCCACCAGACGCACTTCGTCCTTAAAAAGGTCCCGAAGGGGCTCAACCAATTCAAAGCCAAGTTGGTCGGGCAGCCCCCCGACATTGTGATGCAGTTTGATACTGGCCGCCAGGTTGCCGTCTTTTTTGCCGGATTCAATCACATCCGGATACAGGGTTCCCTGTGCCAGGAAACGAACATTCGGAATTTTGGCGGCCTCGGATTTGAATGCCTCGATGAACTCGGCTCCGATGATTTTGCGTTTCTGCTGGGGTTCTGTAACACCAGCCAGCCGTTTTAGGAAATGCTCGCCCCACTCCACCACCCGCAAATCCATACGAAAATGGTTGCGGAAAGTAGAAACTACCCCTTCTTTTTCATTTTTCCTCAACAGGCCGTTATCGACAAAAATACACACCAACTGGCCGCCGACGGCCTTATGCACAAGGGTTGCCGTTACGGCGGAATCCACCCCGCCGGACAAGCCGCAGATTACCCTTGACGAGCCCACTTTCCGGCGAATCGCATGGACTGCTTCCTCAACAAAATCACTCACCTGCCAATCGCCGCTGCAGCCGCAGATACCGTACAGAAAATTCCGGATCATCTCCTGGCCGCGAGGAGTGTGTGTTACTTCAGGATGAAACTGAACACCCCAGAATGGTCTTTTTTTGTGCCGGACGGCGGCAAAGGGGCACGACGGCGTTTTGGCCAGAGGGACAAAATCCCCATTGAGCTGCTGGACCTGATCTCCATGGCTCATCCAGACCGACATCTGATCCGGCAGGCCGCTGAAGAGGTCGTCGTGATTTAAGACAGTTAATAAAGTCCGTCCATATTCACGAGCCGGCGCCGAGGCAATATTGGCTCCAAGCAGTTTGCAGCCAATCTGCATTCCATAGCAAATCCCGAGGATCGGCACCCCTGCCTCAAAAATTCGCCGGTCGCAGGCGGGGGCATCCGGAGCATACACACTGGCAGGACCTCCGGAAAGGATGATTCCTTTCAGGCCCGGGCGGAGAATCTGCTCATAGGAAACTGTCGGCTGAACAATTTCCGAAAAGACTTTCTGTTCACGAACACGGCGGGCAATCAGTTGGACATACTGACTGCCGAAATCCACAATCACAATAAACTCTCGCGGGTGATTCATAATTAGCTGTCAAATGGTATAAAACCTGAATAATTTGGGGATTCTTTCGTAATCACGATATTGTGGGGATGCGATTCGCTGAAGCCGGCCATGCTGATTCGGACAAACCGGCTGTTTCGGCGAAGTTCTTCGATGGTCCGGGTGCCGCAATACCCCATTCCAGCTCGCAGTCCTCCAACCAGCTGATAAACAAAATTGCTGAGCGTTCCGCGATAAGGGACCCGCCCTTCCACACCCTCCGGCACCAGTTTGTCCCGCTCGGCAGATGAGCTCTGACCATACCGATCCGCTGAACCGGACACCATCGCTCCCAGCGAACCCATTCCCCGATATTCCTTAAATTGACGGCCCTTGTAAATAACCAGCTGCCCTGGGCTTTCTGCCAGCCCGGCAAACAGCGAACCAAGCATGACACTGGAGGCACCAGCGGCGATGGCCTTGGTAATGTCGCCGGAATGACGGATTCCGCCGTCGGCAATCACCGGTACACCTTCCTTGTCTGCATAGGAAACGGCATCCATTACAGCCGAAATCTGCGGCACGCCCACACCGGAGATGATGCGCGTGGTACAAATAGCCCCTGGGCCAATACCGACCTTGACGGCATCGGCGCCGGCCATGACGAGGTCTTTGGCTGCTTCGGCTGTAGCAATATTGCCTGCAATTACATCAATATCAAATTGCTTCTTAATCCAGCGGACCATTTCAATCACGTTTTTGGAATGTCCATGAGCCGTATCCACCACCAGCACATCCACTTCGGCTTCAATCAGGGCTTTTACTCGGTCATGGTCCCGCACGCCGACGGCAGCACCGACGCGCAATCGCCCGCGCCGGTCTCGTACCGCAGCCGGAAACTGCTGAACCCGCTCAATATCCCGCATTGTAATCAGCCCGACCAGACGGCCTTCCTTGTTTACCAGAAGCAGTTTTTCCACCTTATGCTTCTGAAGGATTTTCCGGGCCTCTTCCAGGGTGGTTTCAGCGGGTCCTGTCACCAGGTTTTCCTTCGTCATTACCTGGTGAATCGGCACGGAATCATCCGCCAGGAATTTTAAATCCCGGCGGGTTAAAATTCCGACCAACTTCTGGCCCTCGACAATAGGAATCCCGGAAACATTCTGTTCCTGCATCACTTCCCGTGCTTTGGCAACGGTTATATCGGGGGGTAGAGTAACCGGATCCAGAATAATGCCGTTTTCGGAACGTTTGACTTTTATGACTTCCCGCTTTTGTGCCTCAATAGTAAGATTTTTATGGATAATCCCGATGCCCCCTTCCTGGGCCAGGGCAATCGCCAGGGCGGACTCCGTCACAGTATCCATTGCAGCCGAGACAATCGGAATATTCAGAGGAATCCGCCTGGTCAGGCGGCTGGTTGTGTCGGCCTCCGTCGGGATAAAATCACTGCGGGCAGGGATCAGCAAAACGTCATCGAAGGTAATCCCTTCCCCTACTATTTTCTCACAATTAGCCATCGACTTTCTCCAGTTGCCTAAGAACAGACCTTATTTAGGGACAGAATATATCTCTATCAAGGAAATGCGTCAAAGAAATTTGACGGTACGTTATTGAGAATGGTTCTTGCCTTGAAACCATACACTACTCTACTGCGGGGCCTGGCCGCTGTCAAGACAGTACCGGGAGACAGTAAGACAGCTCAATTTCAAAAGAACAATTTGACAGGCCGGCCAAGGGTTGAAAGAATAGGACCTAAAAAGAATCTTTTTGTGAATGGAACCATGTCCAATCGGACCCAGGCATTAAAAGTAGTCAGGCGTCTTCATGAAGAGGGTTATCAGGCCCTTTTTGCCGGCGGCTGCGTGCGCGACTACCTGCTTGGACGGCGTCCCAAAGATTACGACGTCGTAACCAATGCCAAACCGGAAGAAATTATCCCTTTGTTTCGGAAAACGCTGAAAATCGGGGCCCGTTTCGGTGTTGTTATCGTTCTGCTCGATGGGAAACAGGTGGAAGCAGCAACCTTCCGCAGTGAGGGCAATTACAAAGACGGGCGCCATCCGGAACAGGTAGAGTTTACCACGGCAAAAGAAGATGCTTTTCGTCGTGATTTTACTATCAATGGAATGTTTTACGACCCTATCGACGAGAAAATTCTTGATTTTGTCGGCGGGCAGGAAGACCTGAAAAAAGGAATCCTCCGAACTATCGGCAACCCCGATGAGAGATTCAGCGAGGACTATCTGCGGCTGCTTCGGGCCATTCGGTTTGCTGTTCAACTCAACTTTACGATTGAGGACAAAACCTGGCAATCCATTTGCGTGCACGCCCCGAAAATTCGGCATATCAGCCCGGAACGAATCGCTATGGAACTCGAAGGGCTTCTTACTCATTCCAACAGGGCTGTCGGCGGGCGTTTGCTGGCTGATTCTGGACTTGCAGAGGTCATATTCAGCGGTTTTAACAGGGAACAGGTGCATTTCGGAACAGAAATGCTGAAGTACCTGCCCGTCGCTGCTGATTTTGCCTTAACTTTATCGGCCTTTTGGGGGGCGGTCCCACTTCAGCAGGCCTTGGAATGGGCCAAATTTCTCCGCCTAAGCAATTCCAGGATAAAGCATATCTGTTTTCTTTTGGAAAAAAGAGATATCCTGCTTGATGAAAACCTTTCCCTCGCAAAGTTGAAAATGCTCCTTTCGGAACCTTATTGGGAGGATTTGGTGCATTTGCAAAAGGCCATTCAGAAAACGCGGGGGCAAAGCACCGCCCCTCTGAAGGCCATTCAGAAACGAGCGGCCGCCTTGAAAGGACAGGTCCTCCGTCCAAAACCACTGCTGGATGGGCATCAGCTGCTTGCGCTGGGAGCCGTGCCGGGCCCGATGGTGGGACAACTGGCGCGGGAATTGTATATTGCTCAGCTGGCCGAAGAAATCCAAACCGTCGAGCAAGCCAAACATTGGGCCGCCGAGTGGCTCAAAAAACATACGCCAAAATTTGAATAATTCCAATTCCTTTGTTTTTTTGTCAAAACAGCACTTGTCATTGTTTTTTACGTATGATATAGTATTCAGCCAAACGGGGCCGTAGCTCAGTTGGGAGAGCGCTTGCATGGCATGCAAGAGGTCGTGAGTTCGAATCTCATCGGCTCCACTTTCAAAATCCCCCTCTGAAGCCAAAAAGAGTTCTCTCGTTTAGGAAATCTTACATTCTCCGAGAGCATATGATTGATTTTCCACTTCCAGCAAGTGCCTGTTTGGGAAGATGGATTATGGGAACTTACCACAAAAGAACAGGCCCGCATGCTCCGAGACATACCCGCCGAGTGTACTCTTCTTGCCGGCATCCCAGCCCCCCTGCCGAACCACCGACTTTTTGGGTCTGATAAAGAAAACACCTCGGCACCTGAAAAAACCTGCATTTTTTTTCTGACCTTTTTATATGCAAAAATCCTATTTTATTTTTCTTCATTTCACAAAAGAAGAATCAAAATCTCCGGAATTTTCTGCTTAAACGGAGGACGGGTTTTTCCGATAGTGCCCAAAGAAGAAACTTTTGCCAAATCTGTTCACTGTCCGAAAGGATGACTTTGTGACACGAATTGCTGATTTGATTGAAAATCCTTCAAAGTTCGTGGAATCGCCCGGTGCCCTCATCGTTAATGGCGATATGAGCGTTCAGCAGGTGGTCCAAGCTGTCATTGATACAGGGGCTGATTCGTTGGGTATTTCTCATCCCGCCTTTGAGAAGCCCGTGTTTCTCAGCCGGGAGCATCTGCTGAAATTTATGCTTAAGGAACTGGACAATATCCAGCAGCAAGTCAATGAACTTCAATCTCAGGTTGAAAGCCAGCTGGCCACTCAGATTGAATTGATGGAAGTTGGTGCGGCCTGTTTTCTGGAAGCCCGCAAACATAAGCTTGAATCCGCCGTTCACAATCTTATCGACGGAATGATTCTGCTTAATGAACAAGGACAGGTTGAGCACTTTAATCAGGTGGCTCTTCGTCTTTTGGGTCTGCCGGCAGAGGCCGACAACGCCGCCGCAGCCGAAGCCCTCTTGCGCCTCGGCTTTGCAGAGTTGATGCAGCCCAGCGGGCCGAACGTTCCCGCCCAGGGCGAATTTCAGGTAAAGTCCATGGCCCAGCGGCTCCTGAAGGTCCGATGGACCCGTATCCGGGACGAATGGGAGCATAACATCGGAACCGCCTTTTACCTTCATGACATTACTGATGAAGTGATCGCTGAAAACACAAAGAATGATTTTATAACCGCTATTTCTCACGAGTTGCGAACGCCGCTGACCAGCATCCAAAACTCTGTTTCCAACATTTTAGCCGGCGTCACGGGGAAGGTGGCAGGAAAAACGCGCGATTACCTTTGCTCGATGAAAAAGGATTGCCACCGCTTTGCAGATTTGATCAATGACCTGCTTGATATGGCTAAGATTGAAGCCGGCAATATGCCCATCACCTGCAAGGTCATGGATTTGGATGCTATGATTCGAATGACTGTCAAGGATTTTGAGGGAGAGGCCCAAAAAGCCGGCGTAAAATTAACAACTCAGACCGAAGGTGCAATTACGCCAGTGTATGCCGATATCAAACGAATCCGTCAGGTTCTGTGCAACCTGCTTCGAAATGCCCTCCAGTTCACGCCTGCCGGCGGACAGGTTACCGTAACGCTGAAGACAAAGGGGTCCGACATTATCACCTGCGTTCAGGATACGGGAGTCGGTATTCCGCCGGAGATTCAGAGATACATTTTTACAAAGTTTTATCAGGTAGCCAGACAAGCCGGTCCGGGCTCGAAAGGCAGCGGCTTAGGGCTGGCCATCAGCAAAGGAATTATTCAAATTCACGGCGGCTCGATTTGGCTGGAAAGCACCCCTTCCAAAGGAAGCAGTTTCTACTTTTCCCTGCCAAAGGCAGACCCCAAGTTTATCTTGCAGAAACATTTGGAAGCGCTCTCCAAAGGAAGTGATGCGGAACGAAAACGAACAGCCGTTTTGATTGTTCGCTTTGAAACAGCCGAGCCGGAAGTTGACATCCGCGATGCCGCCGGCACGATTATTCAAGACCTGCTGGCTCAAAGCCGATTTTTCCTCTCCTGCAGCGAGGATTTAGCCCTTCAAACAGGGGAACGAGAAATTACCTTTGTAATCAATGAATCCGCCCATCAAAAGACAGAAATCATCCAGAAAAAAATTGGTAAAATGATTCAACATCATTTGAAAAAGAACTTTTCAGGGGAGCCCATTTTGCCGATGATGGGGATGGCGGAATATCCGATGGATACAAACAATCCAGCACAGTTGCCGGAAACTGCCCAGACAAAATTGTCCAATTAGGTGTACAAAAAAGTCCAGGCGATAAAAAAGCAGCAAGGAGAAGGACCTATGTTTGATTTTTTTGGAATCAGGAAAAAAACAAAAAAGACAAAGATTCTCGTAATTGACGATGAGCCGAATATCGTTCAAACCCTCAAGGATCGGCTGGAAATGAACGAGTATGAGGTGGTTACGGCTCACGATGGACGAGAAGGGCTTCAGCAGGCCGAAAAAGAGATGCCGGATATCATCCTGCTGGATGTAATTATGCCGGTAATGGACGGTCATGAGATGCTCGAAGCCCTCCGGCGTCAGCCGTGGGGGCAGGATATCTCTGTCATTATGCTCACAGCTCGCAGTCAGACTCAAGATATTGCGCGGGCCAATTCATGCGGCATAGACGATTATATTGTCAAACCGTTTGATCTGAGTGAACTGCTCGAAAAAATCGAAAGTATTGTTGAGCAGCGGAAAGCACTCGCCCGCACGTAAGGCGCTTTTCTCGAAATCAGCCGACGGCATCCGGAGCAATGCGGGTTTTCCCAGAAGACCGGCATCGCTCCGGTTTTTTTATAAGGCCAGCCGGCTAAACATCATGCCAGTTTATCGGACTGTCATTCACACTTACCAGAAGAACTTGCTGGATTTGCCATCGCTGATTCGGCTGCCGCTGGTAGTGAATCTCCAGTACCACAAACATTAAACTGCCTGCGGCAGCATAAGCGCTGCGCTGCGGGCTCAAATGAACTCGAAAACGAACCTGACTTTGTGCTGTATCGCCGTGAATTCGAAGGGTATGGCCGCGTTCCACCACTTTTTCCAGGGCTGCTCCGCGAAGAATGCTTTCGGCGGCATTCAGCAGGTCCTCCTTGTTTCGATGAACAGGATCGGCATAGGTCGAAGCGATGCAGGGAGCTATTTGTCTAACATTCCCTTCAAGAACGGCACGTCGGCAGAAGTTCAAAAGGGAATGAATCTGTTCGGAATCGGTCTGGACCAGCACATCCAGGCCAAACGCCGCCCCGACTGCGACTGCCGGCAGGAGAAACGACCGCAAGCCCCACTCGGGGCGAGCTCGCCAGGCGACCGATGCTGCTGCCAGCAAAATTGCCGCCACCGTCAGCAGGAGCCAGGGACTTTCAAAAACAGAACTCACTTTGTCTCCAACAAAAAAGAGAGTTTTTTCAATCGTTCATTGATGGTCAAATCGGTCAAATCCAGCCGCAGACCCGTGAGCGTAATAAAACCGGCGGCCAGCGCCTGTGTGTCCGTGGCGGGCTCTTCTGCATGGGGGTCACGATGAGGACCGCCCTTCAATCGATACACTCCCTGGCCGTTGGCGTCTTCATCTATATGATAGGATTCTTCAAAGCCATGAGTGGACTGCGGGACCACCAGAACCCCTTTCGGCCTGCCTTCTGAAAGACGGGGGATGTTGAGATTCACTACCTGACCTGCTGAAAGCGGGAGAATCCTTGTGAGCACCTCAAGGGCATAATCTGCCGCTGCTTCATAATTCATCGGCTCATCGGCCGCCGCACTGACGGCTACCGCCGGCAGACCGTAAAAAGCCCCTTCTATGGCCCCGGCCACCGTGCCGGAATAAAAAATATTGATTCCTACATTAGCACCGCAGTTTATGCCGGAAATCAGCAGGTCAACCGGCTCATTCTCATCAATCAGCTCATTCATCGCCAGTTTGACGCAATCGGCGGGCGAACCCTCTACGCAGAATCCGGAGAATTTGCCGACAATTTCAACAGGGTCGCAGCGGATTTCGCGGAGAGAAATACTGTGGCCGGCACCAGACTGGACATCGGCCGGCGCTACTACAGTAACCTTGCCGAGCCGGCATAGACGAGAATACATTGCGGCCAGGCCTGGTGCAAAAATGCCGTCATCATTGGTCAATAATATATGCATGGATAATTCCTTTTTGGTTTTCAGGGGGCCTTTTATTTATTGGCCGCTATGGTATCCTGATAAATGGCGGCTGTCAATTCCTGAGCCGGCTGAACATGAAAAGGAGGGGATTTGGGCCGAATTTTTGAAAGTCAGACAAGTCTGAAAATCGTTCATACTGACTGTCTTTGAACAGAGCAAACAGGAGTTATTTTCAAGAATGGAGAAAGAATCGGTGCTTTTTGCCGGCGGCTTATTTTTCTTCCGCCTGGTTCTTAACAACAATCACAAGGCGAACATCCGGCCCCTGAGCCGCAACGGCCTCTCCTGCGGGCCGTTCTTCTTCCCAAGCCAGTTTGGGTTTTGCCGGCGGGATAGTCTGTCCCCCGGAATCTGCCGTTTCAGCAGGAACTTTCAGAGATACATCGGAGAGCCCCCGCTGATTCAGACGCTCCATATGAGAAGCAACCATCTGCAAACGAGAGGGATTCGTCTGGCGAATCAGCTCTTTCATTTGGTCCGGGCGGACGCTCTCCACCACAATGGCCTTCGGGATAGAAGTATCCGACGGAGCCAAAACAAACTGCTGCCTGGAGCACATGGTCCAGACCGGTTCAAGTTCTTTCAGAAGCGAGGCCATCTGGGCTTGACTGCACTGAACATAATACATAGCACGGTCTTCAAACCGCTCCGAAGAAACGGACAGAAGAAGTTTTTGGGCTATAACCGATTTTTTGATAAATTCATTGACAGCAATCGGCTGGTCTGTCAGAAGAGTCAAACTGCCCAAGACAAGGACAGTCCCCTGCTCTGAGGCAGCCGTCGTCTCTTTCGCCGGCTCTTCGGAGACCCCTTTTTCAGAAGCAGCCAAAGGGCCAACCGTCTGTTCAGGCGGCCTGACTATTTGAAGCACCAGCAAAGCCAGGATAGCCAGCGGCAGCAGGATCATTGCCGCGGCTGCGGCTGTCCATCGGAATAATAAACGAAGCCGCCCTATCGGATGCGATGGTACCGCCGGCTCAGAATTCAAAATCATCCGACGTTCAAGACGAAGGAGAATTTCATTCTTCAGCCCTTCGGGCGCTTTTTCAATCGGCAAAGCCCCTAAAAGTTCCTTCTGGCGGTATAATGCGTGCAACTCCTTACGAAGGGACGGATTATTCTGAGCCAAACGTTTCAGTTCCGTCTGCTGACGCTCATTGAGCTGGCCGTCCAGCAATCCGTGAATAAGGGAATCAATTTGTTCTCGCTCTTGTTCATTCATGCTAATACTGCCTCCAGCATATCCCGCAAGCCCGCACGGGCCCTGCTTATACGGCTTTTAACAGTACCCAGCTCCATATCGAGAATCTCTGCAATTTCCAGATAACTAAGACCTTCAATATCTCGCAAAACCAACACAACTCGTTGTTCTTCTTCGAGTCGCCCCATCGCCTTTAACACAATCTCTCTGACTTCTTTATTCTGGGCCAACCCAACCGGGTCGGCTTTGTCCTGACACATCAGGTACCCCAATAATCGGGATGATGCTTCTCCCGCTTCGGGCCCTACAGGAGCATCGAGCGACCGCATGGACAGGTGCCCTCTTCGTTTACAGAAGTTCAAGGTCAGATTAACGCCAATTCGAAAGAGCCACGTATAAAAGCTGCTTTTCCCTTTGAACTCTGTTATCTTCTCCAATACTTTGACAAAGGTATCTTGGGTAAGTTCCGCAGCATCTTCAGGATTGGAACAAATTTTCAGAATTGTATTATATAATCTGTCTTGATACCGGACAATTAAAACACCGGCAGCCTCCAGGTCTCCGTGCTGCGCTTGCCGTATCAGCACGTCTTCCTCGAGCGTTCGATTCTGGCCGTCTAAGGGTTCTTTCACTTGGGTCTCGCTGAAGAAGAATGATTTTTATAAATTAAAGTTATGAAATAGTGACCAAAAAGACCGATAAAATCAATTCAATTTCTCGACTTATTTGCTACTGCCAATTCAAAACATAAGTTGCTTCTAATCTTGGCCAGTCTGGTCCCCAGCACGCTGCCGCCGCCAGCAGCGGTTCGCCGGCAGGAATCGAACTGTCCAGTTCAAGTAAAAACTCATATGCCCTTAGATAATCCCGCCAATAAAGGTTGTTGACGGCGGCATCAACCAAAACCAAGTCCGGCCAGGTTTTCAAATGTTCACCTTTGGGGTTTGAACTATGGCTGGCATATTTGTACAACTCCAGACGGACAGTAAAAGGGGTTTTCAATCTTGAGTCAAACTGATCCCGCAATTCAATAAAAACACGAAGTGTCTTGGGCTGCTTTGTCTGGGGATCTTTGAGGATTTCGGTCAGGCCGCCGAATTTTACAGCAACCGGCTTAAAACACGCCCCCGACTGATTGAAATTCACAACGGGTGGGGGCGACGACACACAGCCGGTATAAAGAAAAACAAAGAAGAAAAATCCTGTTAAACAAACATCTCTGGACACAGGAGGTCCTGATTTCTTCTTTTTTTTCATTTTTCCCTAAATATCTTCACTAAGAAGATGTCCAAAGCGAACTTTTTTGGTCTGGAGATATTTTCGATTATATTCAGTGGGTTTGGCCTGAAGAGGAATCTGTTCAATAATATGGATCCCGTAAACCTCCAATCGGCTGACCTTTTTGGGATTGTTGGTAAGAATGCGCACATTTCGAAGTCCCAAATCCCGACAAATCTGGGCTCCAATGCCGTAATCCCGCTTATCCGGGAGAAAGCCAAGTTTCACATTGGCCTCTACGGTATCCAGCCCCTGTTCCTGAAGTTTATACGCTCGAAGTTTGTTCGCCAGCCCGATGCCCCGGCCTTCCTGGCGAAGATAAATCAAAGCGCCTTTGCCTTCCTGATTAATCCGCTTCATCGCTTCCACCAGCTGGTAGCCGCATTCACATCGCTGCGAATGGAATAAATCTCCCGTCAGGCATTCGGAATGAACTCGAATTAAGACCGGCTCCGGATGTTCGATAACCTTCCCATTTTCATCCAAATCCCCAATTCCGCCTTTGCACAAAGCCAAATGGGGTTCTGTAGATCCGGGGCTTTCATAGCCGATCAGTGTAAACTCGCCATAGTCGGTTGGAAGCCGGACCTGCTGAATACGGCGAACCTGCTGCTCCCGCTGAAGGCGGTATTCAATCAATTTCGCAACAGAGGTCATTTTAAGAGAATGGCGTTTGCAATAGTCAATCAGGTCGGGGACGCGAGCCATCGTGCCATCCTCGTTAAGAATCTCACAGATAACAGCGGCAGGTTTTAGTCCCGCCAAACGCATCAAATCGACCGAACCTTCGGTTTGGCCGGCTCGCACAAGCACGCCGCCTTTGCGGGCACGAAGGGGAAAGACATGGCCGGGTCGCGCCAGGTCCACCGCTTTGGTTTTGGGGTCAACAGCCACGCGGATAGTTCTGGCGCGGTCGGCGGCGCTGATGCCGGTTGTAATTCCTTCCCGAGCATCAATACTGACGGTAAAAGCCGTCCCAAGACGAGCTGTATTTTCAGGACATTGCGGGTGAAGGCCGAGACGATCACAATCTTCTTCATCCATCGGCAGACAAATAAGCCCGCGGCCATAGGTCGCCATAAAATTGATGATTTCCGGTGTAACCAGCTCCGCCGCGCAAACTAAGTCTCCTTCATTTTCACGATCTTCATCATCGACAAGGATAATCATTCGCCCCTGCCGCAACTGGTCAAGAATTTCCGGTATTTCACTGAAAGCATCCATGGAAAAACCTCACAAAACATTTTTTAAAACGTGCAGTATAGCCCTCCTTTTCAAAAATGTAAAGCATTGTTCAAACGTCTAAGAATTTGTCATATAAGAGGTTAAAGCACCACTCCCCCATCAAGTACTAAAGCGCGGCCGGTCATTGAGTCAGTCTTAAGGATAAACTTCACCGCTTCAAGGACTTCTTCAACCGGAACGAATGTTCCAGCAGGAATCCGTTTTTTTCGGGCGGCAATCTCTTGAGGACTGTCCAAGCCGCCTTCTACAATACCGAGAGCAATCGCGTTGACGGTTATCTGAGGAGCCAACTCTTTGGCCAGCGATTGAGTCAAGGCAATCACAGCGGCCTTGGCAGCGCAGTAAATTGAATAGTTTTTCCAGGGGCGAATCGCCCCGATATCCGCAAAAAAAATAATTTTAGCAGATGGATTTCCCCTGTCAGAATGCGGCAGCGATTTCACAAAAAGATGGGCGAGCAGGGCAGACGCGGTAAAATTGACCTGAATAAGGTCGCGTATCTGCCGAGGGGTACTGGTTTTTATGGGTGTTTTGGCAAAAAGAGCCGCTGTATGAATCAAAAGGTCAATGGGTCCGTGTTTCTGAGCTTTCTGAAATAGACGGCGAATTTGGTCTTCCCTGCGAAAATCGGCCTCAAGAGCCCATGCGTGTGCTCCCTGCCGGCAAACGGCCTGCACCACCTTGTCGGCTAACCTTTTGTGGCGGTAAAAATGGCAAAGGCAGTGCACCCCCTCCGCCGCCAAAGTCCCCGCCAAGCGGCGTCCAATTTTGCCTGTCGAGCCGGTAATTAAAGCAGTTTTATCTTTCAATTCCATCTTTTCTATAGTAATTCAGATGGTATAGTACAGCAAGGAAATGTAGGGTTAAGGGCCGAGAAATCTGATAAGGTTTTGGCTATTTTCTTGATAGGAAAGCGAACGGGAGTATAATAAAAGACCTAAAAAGGACACTTTGGACTCTAAAATGGCTTTACTGAATGTAAATATCGATCATGTTGCCACAATTCGCCAGGCACGTTTGGCGGATGAACCCGATCCTGTATGGGCAGCTGTAGAATGTGAATTGGCAGGAGCAAACGGAATCACAGTCCACTTGCGGCAGGACCGCCGGCATATCAATGACCGGGATGTGCAGATTCTGAAGGAAACGGCTGCCTCCAAATTCAATCTGGAAATGTCCCTTGCAGAACCAATTGTCCGAATTGCCGAGCAGGTATGTCCGGACCAAATAACCCTGGTTCCTGAAAACCGGGCAGAACTGACGACCGAAGGCGGTTTAGATTGCCTGCGATGCCAAAAACAGATTGTCCGAACAGTCAAGCGGATGCACCGAAAAGGGATTTTGGTCAGCGCCTTTATTCTGCCGGAAGAAAAACAGATTCTGGCCGCTGCGGAAGCCGGCTGTGATGCTGTTGAGCTGCATACCGGTCTTTATGCAAATGCTAAAACAGATGCAGCCGCCGAGAAAACCCTCAATCAGCTGCGTGACGGCAGAGATATCGCCTTATCAGCCGGACTGATTGTCCATGCCGGCCATGGTCTGACCTACCGGAACATAAGACCGGTTGCCCAAATTGAAGGACTTTGCGAGTTCAACATCGGCCACAGTATTATTTCTCGAGCCGTTCTGGTTGGTCTTCGAGAGGCCGTCAAAGAAATGATTCAATTAATCAAAAACTAAAGGGTCGGAAAATGTTCAGCGGAAGTCTGGTAGCGTTAATCACACCTTTTCACGATGGCCAGGTGGATTTTCAAACGCTCGAGGAACTGGTTGAGTTTCATCTTGAAAGCGGTACCGACGGCATCGTACCGGTAGGCACTACCGGTGAGTCGCCCACCTTGAGCTACGATGAACATAAAAAAGTTATCGAGTGGGTTGTGAAAACCGTCGGAGGCACAGTGCCGGTGATTGCCGGCACCGGCTCCAACAGCACCGCCGAAGCGATTGAACTGACTGATTTTGCCCGCAAAGTCGGTGCCGACGCCTCCCTTCAGGTCTGCCCCTATTACAACAAACCTACCCAAGAGGGCTTTTATCAGCATTTCAAGGCCATTGCCGATGAAGTGGACATTCCCCTTGTTCTGTACAATATCCCCGGCCGCTGCGGAGGAAGCGGGCTGACACCGCAGACTGTTGCCCGCCTTTCGGAGATTGAAAACATTGTGGCCATCAAAGAAGCATCGGGGTCCCTGGATATGACCAGCGAGATTCTGTCCCTGTGCAGCATCACTGTGCTGTCAGGCGATGATTCTTTGACTCTCCCGATTTGTTCTGTAGGAGGCAAAGGCGTTATCAGTGTCGTCGCCAATATTGTACCGGCGGATGTCAAAGCGATGACTGATTTGATCCTGGAAGGGGATTTCGTCTCCGCCCGAAAATGGCACCGAAAAATCTTTCCTCTGGCCAAAGTCCTGCTTAGTCTGGCTTCTAATCCAATCCCCGTCAAGGCGGCGATGGCCATGCTCAATCTGGCATCGGAAGAGCTTCGCCTGCCTCTGACGCCGCTCAATGAGGCCCAGAAAGCCCAATTGAGAGAGACCCTTGTCCAGTATGGGATTCTGTCGTAATCGACAAAACGATTGACAGCCAGCGTCATCGGCTTGGGCTGACATATTGCCAATCAATCTTTTTACGAGATCCGAGCAACTCGAACCATTTCTTTCTACTCCGGCTGATTCGCCCGGACCAAAGCGCTGCCGATTAAATTCTGTATAACCCGGCTTTTGCCTGCTGCGGCCATTTTGGTCCCCTGCGGCCAAAATGGTTCATGAATCCTATTTTCTTTTATTAATTCCGGTTAGCTCATTGGGGCCGCAGAAAAATCGGCTGTTATGGTCTTTACGCGGCGAGGCCATTAATTTTGTCTTTGGGGCTTGCATTTTATAACCTCTTGCAAATAAAGCAGTTGCAGATTTTATAAAAAAATCAAAAGAGCGGCACGCTCTTTGCAATTATAAAAAGAGAAAAGTGGATAAGACCTAAAAAGTAAAGATTCACAATATGTATATCGTCGCAAAAACAAATGTCTTGGCCATTGGAGTGTACAACCGAGTCGAGTCTCTTAAGGAATTGCCGATCCGATTGATTTGTCTAAACCGCGGGAATGATGCGGTTCGCTCTTTGAAAAATGAAACGATTCACAGCGTTATCAGTCACTGGCATTTGAAGGATATGCCGGACGGGGCTTTTCTGAAAGGTCTGAAAAGTATTCGCCCGGATATGCCGACCATCGCCGTGATTGAACCGAACAATCCTCAGCAGGAAATCCAGGCACGCTCGCTGGGCGTCTCAGCAGTCATTACAGAAGACTGCAGCCAGGAGCATTTTCGCCAGATTGTGTGCGGCGTGCTGGGGCTGAGGGATGCGGCGGTGCTGGAAGATTTGTACGCTGTGAAAGAACTGTAGGGGAAAGACTTTTGACCGGTACAGAGAGGAACCTCTCTGCCGGCCCCTGGTGGAAAAGAACCCATCCGTGCCTTTTCAGCAAAAAGATGACGGATGGAAGATAATACTTTCCTCCTCCTCCAAATGTCGGGCTTGCATGCCAACGAACGGTGGTCAAAGCCCGACACAAAAATAATCGCAGACGAGCGGTTCTGCGTGAGAATATCTTTCCTCCTCCTCCAAATGTCGGGCTTCCATGCCAACGAACGGTGGTTAAAGCCCGACACAAAAGCCACCGCGGGGCGGGGGGCCCCGCGAACAAATATCTTTCCTCCTCCTCCAGTTGGGTTCGTCGGCCGAGTTTCATGCGGCTGCGAACCCAATATTAAAAACAAAGCGGATAACCCTCCGCAGAAAGACACAGCTAATCAGACGATAAAGGGAGGCGGTGTGATGAGAAAGAGTGCCTCCTCCTTTGACCGGGCATCAGACAGCAGCAGCTGTCTGATGCCCGGTTTTTTTCGGCTTGATTTTTCTGCGCGTGGGTGGTAGGGTTTGTCAAGAAAGGGAGAGCTGCTGACGGTTTCTCCATCTCAAAGATAAAATATACTGCCTGCGAGAAGAGCATATGAAAACTCATCTTCATTCAAAAATGATACGAGGGTTTCTGCTGCCGGCTGCCGTTGTTTTTCTGTTCGGCTGTGTAGAGCGCCGTTTGACTATTATCACGGAGCCGCCGGAGGCCGTCGTCTGGCTGAATGACGAAGAAATCGGAACAACCCCCGTCACGGTGGGATTTAATTGGTACGGAGACTACAAGGTTCGCATCGAAAAAGAGGGCTGCGAAATTGTCAATACCCACCGGGAAATGAAGCGGCCGCTTGAGGATTATTTCCCTGCGGATTTCTTTGCTGAGGTGCTCTGGCCCGGCACGATTCGGCGGGATATTGCGTGGAGTTTCGATCTCAAGCCCGCCGTAAATCCTTCTGCAGAGCAGCTTCTGGAACAATCCGCTGCATTCATAGAAAAGGCCCAGCAGGAACTTCAGGAAAATCGTTAAGTTTCTGTTTCTGCCAAGTCCTCACCCGCTTAAACAGACGCTCGATAGCCGCGTCCGTGGACAGTTTTGACGAGATTCCTAGCCAGGCCGAGTTTTTTTCGAAGGGCTGCAATGTGGACATCCACAATTCGCTCATTCTCGCCCGCCTGAGAAGGACCGGCTGCTTTCAAAAGTTCTTCACGGCTTCGGACGGCGCCAGCCGCCCGAATCAGTTCCGTGAGGATATTAAATTCTGCGGGGGTCAGTTCCACGGGTTTGCCTTCTACAAACACCTGCCGCCCTGCCGGAAAAAGCCGAACGGAACCGGCCGTTAAGATTTCCTGCACATTGGATGGGGAAGGCCGGCTTCGCCGGAGAACAGCTTCCATTCGGGCCAACAAAACCTGCATACTGAAGGGTTTGGTGATATAATCGTCCGCTCCTACACTTAAGCCGACAATGATATCCGTTTCTGTGTCTTTGGCCGTGAGTAAAATAATCGGAATGGCGGCGGTTTTTTCGCTGTTCTTCAGCCGTGCGGTCAACTGAATGCCGGAAATATCCCCCAGCAGAATATCCAGGAGAATCAAATCGGGCGGCTCATTTTCAATCTGGCGAAGAGCTTCCTGTCCGCTGAGAGCAGTGCGTACGCGATAGCCCTGCTGCTGGAGGCTGAGCTCGAGGAGATCCAGCAGGTCCGGCTGATCATCAACAACTAAAACAGCATAACTCATATACTCTATTTTAGGCAGATGCTTCGGCCTGTCTACAAAAAAAGCCGTCTTGCCAAGACGGCTCTTTGAGTTCATCCTCTAATGCCTTTTTATCCGCAGACAGCCCGCCAGCTTTGGTTTAATTCTTCCAAAAGTGCAATGACTTCTTCAATCATTTTGGGGTCTTTTCGGATATTGGCTTCCGTCAGATGACGCTGCATAAAATTATAGAGAGCCCGAAGATTTTGGGCAATTTGCCCGCCTTTTTCCATATCGAGAACGGTATTAAGTTCAAAAAGAATATCCTGAGCTTTGCCGATGTGTCTTCCTTTGGCAGCCAAGTCGCCCCGCTTCAAATCCTCAACGGCCTGGCGAAGAAATTTAATCGCACCGTCGTAAAGCATCACAATCAGCCGGCCGCGATTCTGGGTACTGATGGCGGTTTCCTGATAGATGCTGAATCCATTCATAGGAGTACTCCGGGAAATAATTTTCGTCCGGCTGCGCGCCGGAGATTTTTCCGCCTGCTATTTTGAAAGATTCAGAAGACGGCTGCCTGTCCATAGCAGCCGTCTTCTGGTTTTATCACTGAACCTAATCAGAGGCGATTACCGAAGCAGATTCAAAGCCATCTGCGGCATGGTATTGGCCTGAGCCAGCATCGCCACGCCGGCCTGAGCCAGCACCTGCTTGCGGGTCAGAGCTGCCATTTCGGTCGCTACGTCCACATCCGAAATACGGGACTCAGACGACATCATATTTTCGGACTGAATATTCAGCACTTCCGTTGTGCTTTCCAGACGGTTGATCATGTAGCCCAAACTGGCACGAGCGCTGTCTTTCCGCTCAATGGCTTCTGTTACCAGAGTCAAAGCAGCCTGCGCTTTGGTCCCATCGCTACCGGAAATGGAAACAGAGGCACTGTCAATCAAAGCCGACGTCCGAACATCGACGGATTTGACGTCAATGTACGAACCCTCTCCGAAATGAATCCGGTTAGAGCCGGTAGCACTGTTGAGCATGTTGATGCTGTTGAAGTTGGCGGTTGTGGCAATTCGGTTGATTTCCGCCATCATCTGCTGGAACTCATTGTTCATGATGTTCCGCTGCTGCGTAGAATAGGAACCTGTGGCCGCCTGTTCTGCCAGCTCTTTCATTCGGATGAGAGCGCTGTCGATAGTAGCCATCGCTCCTTCCATCGTCTGGAGCATGCTGATTGCATCCAGTGCGTTTCGTGAACCCTGCTGGATGACAGCGATGTCAGCCCGCATCAATTCACGTACCGCCAAACCTGCCGCATCGTCTTTGGCACTGTTGATACGCTGGCCGGAAGACAACCGCTCAATCGACTGAGCCAATGTATCATAGCTCATGCCCAACTGGCGGGCGGCATTTTCCGCCATAATGTTACTCTTAATTGACAGCATAGTCTGACTCCTTACAAGAAAAGAAGTTTGTCTTTGCCCCTGTCAGGACATTTCCAAGGGACGCTTATTGCTCTACTTTTCAAACAGCATAGGGAGCCGATTGACTGCGGCGGCTCCGAAATCCTTTACCATTATCGAACAGACAAAAGGCCACTTTAGGCATGGAAACCCCCTAATTTCACACTTTTTTTGAAGGACCGATAGTGCTTGTGATAGTGATGGTGAGAGTGGAAAAAAGAGAAATGAAAAATTTATTTTTAAATAAAAAATTTTTGAGAAACATCTGAAGCGATATGATTTTATTTATCGGACATCAAAGAGTTTTTGGGGAAGCTGAAAATCGCGTATAGAACGGGCTTTCGGCTTTTTCAGAAAAGATTGAGCGAACTTTATCGGTCTGTTCCCCAATGGACACCCCCAAACCTCTGATAGTCCGATAAGGCCGGCCGATTGGAAATATTAAAAAGCAGACCCCAAAAACAAGATCAGCTCAATTTGGACGAAAGGTCGCGAATCAGCCCCTGGAGCACATTCTCTGGAATATCGCTGAGTTCCGGTTCAGGGCGTTCGGCTCGTGCCATTGCCGCAAGAATCCGCAGTGATGTTTTCTTGGCCGGTTTTAAAACGCGAAAGGTTCTTTCCGCAGCGGTCAGCTCGCCATCCGCCACCTGCCGCAAATACAGGATAACATTTTTAATCACTTCACGTTCATCCGTCGCCGCGCCGGACACAGAAGCCTCTTCATCCGGCAAGCGGCTTTCATGCAGGATATGCTGAGTCAGATGATGGGTTTCACGCATCATCTCTTCAATGCGGCTCTCTTCCAGCTCATCGATAGGAGCCAATCGCAGTTCCTCTTCGTCCGGTGATTTGGGGAGGGGAATATAACACCGATGCCCGCAATACGGGCAGCTGCCCCATTTCCCTCCTGCCTCGTCGGGAGCTTTGATTTTCTTTTTGCAATTCTCGCAGTGAAAACTAATCGGCATAAAAAATTCTCTCTACAGGGACTGTTCTTCAGGTTCGTTTTTGCATCTTCTTTTTCCACTCCGCGCAAACTTCGGTAGTGATGCCGCCGCGGGGTGTAAAACGGGAGGTAATCTGCATCCAGCGGGGAGCCGCTGCTGCAGAAAGGTCATCGAGAATCTCGTTGGTCAGGCGTTCGTAAAAGACCCCTTTATTGCGATAACTCTGCAAATAAAACTTCAGACTTTTCAACTCGATACATTTGCGGTCAGGAATGTATTTGATCAGAATTTCCCCAAAATCGGGCTGGCCGGTTTTGGGACAGAGACTTGTGAACTCCGGACAGCGAATTGTGATTACATAATTCCGGCGGGGACTCGGATTGTCAAACAATTCCAACACCGGCTTTTCAATGCTCATTTTGACTCCCGCCTGAAATATGCTATATTGCTCAAAAGAATCATATCCAAAACGATTTTAATTTCAAGGCGCGATTATGGGTCAAAATGAAAAAGCCCTCATTTTACTAAGCGGCGGGTTGGACTCGGCTACGACACTGGCAATAGCCCGCCATCAGGGCTTTGAATGCTATGCCCTTAGTTTTCGATACGGTCAAAGGCATTCCATCGAGCTTGAGGCCGCCAAACGAATCGCCCAAGCCCTTGGAGTCCGGGAACATCGGGCAGCTAATATTGATTTAACCTCATTTGGAGGGTCTGCTTTAACTGATTTCGGCCTCTCTGTGCCCAAAACTGGACAGACCACACCTTCTATTCCCATCACCTATGTTCCGGCCAGAAATTTGATTTTTCTTTCCTATGCGATTGGCTTGGCAGAAGTTCTTGGGATATTTCATATCTTCATTGGGGTAAATACAGTGGACTACAGCGGATATCCCGACTGCCGAGCGGATTTCATCGAAGCTTTTGAAAAAGCGGCCAATCTTGCCGCTGCCGCCTCTGCAGAAGGAAAAGGAACATTCAGAATCCACACCCCTATTATCCAAATGAGCAAGGCGGAGATTATAAAAACAGGACTCCGCCTGGGGGTGGACTATTCTCTGACGCACAGCTGCTATGATCCCGCTCCTGACGGACGCGCGTGCGGCTGGTGCGACGCTTGTCGGCTGCGCAGAAAGGGATTCGAAGAAGCGGGTATCCCTGACCCTGCGAAATATCAATAAGTTGACAAGGTTTCAATGGTCTTTACAAAACACCTGTCTGTAAAAACAAAGGGAAATACAGAGATTCTGGACATCACAGATAAGGTTCAGGCCGCTATTACAGAGTCGGGGCTTCAGGCCGGTATAGCAGTAGCTCTCTAAAAAATATTTCATTGTGTAACGTTTTCGGTTTTTCTGCGTATTACCTGCGGAATCGAAATAAAATAGAGATTTCTTCTGAAAGGATTTTTTATGCTGCGAGGGTGGACATTGTGGCTGCTGCTGGCAGGACTGACAGTTTCCGGTCCCGCCGCAACCTTGAACAAAGATTATTTAGGAGCGGATACACGCTGGGTGCTTCATTTGGATTTGGAGGCCTTCAAAAAATCGAAACTGGGCACCTTGATTCTGACCGATGTTCAATCTCAGCACAGCGAAAAAATAAAAGCCCTTGAAGAGCTGCTTGGCTTCAACCTCTTGACGGATATAAATCACATAACCCTATTCGGACCGGACAGCCAGGAACAAAATACTGTTCTGCTGATAGAGGGGCGTTTCAATTCACAGAAAATAACCGCCTTTTTGGCACTAAACAAAGACTACCAAAAAAGTGCTTATGGTCAGTACATTCTTCATGAATGGTTTGACGAACCGCACAGCCGAACTCAAGTCGGAACATTTGCACGAGAAAATCTGATTATCCTATCCCAAAGTCGGCAAGCCCTTGAACAGACGCTGGATGTTTTGGACGGGAAACGGCCCTCTTTGTCTGCTTCCGGCTGGCCGGTATTCCCCAACAATGTAAGCCAGGAACCTATTGTGCTGCTGGCTGCTGATGAAGTCAAACATTTGACGGAAAATCAACCCCATGCTGCTATCCTGGCAAACACTCAAAGCATGTTGTTTGCGGCAGCGGAAAATGGGACGACCTTTCAGGCAGACAGCTTTCTTCAAACTGCGGATTCTCAAACAGCACTTCAGATTGAACAGGCCTTTTTGGGTATGAAGGCCTTTCTAACGCTTAGCGGGAACAAACCGTCTGCTCTAACTTCCCTTCTCCAGAATTGGCAGATACAAACCGACGGCAATCTTGTTTCCATTCATTTTGAAGTTCCTACTGATACCCTTTATGAGGCATTGAAACAATGGCATCTTTCTCATGAACAGGCCAAGAGTGAGCCAACCGAGAACCCAACAAGCGAAGAGGCGTCCCCCTCACCCGCGCCGGCGGAGCCATAAGAATGCTGAAATGAACAGATTGTCTGAAACCATCCGGCTCTCAGCAAACACCGATTGCCAGCACAGCTTGCAACCGGAGGAGCCCCTGTTTTGCTTCGAGCAAATTGCAGCGGAGTATTCGAGCAGTCTGATGCGTTTTATTTACAGTCGGGTCCGTTCTTTACCCGATGCAGAAGATATTTGTCAGGAAACCTTTTTGAAAGCCTATAAGGGCCGATATTCCTTCAACGGCAAAAGTTCGGTAAAGTCATGGCTCTTTGCCATAGCGTACCATGAAATCATTTCTTTTTTGCGAAAACGAAAATTGCCGACTTGTGTACTTCTGCCTTCGATATCTTCCAAAATAGCGGTATCTCCCTCAGAAACCGACGAATCGTTCAATATCTGGGCGCTGGCTCGTCAACTCCCGGATGAACAGTACACCCTGCTGCTGCTTCGGTACCAGGAAGATATTTCGATTGCCGAAATTGCTCAAATTTTACAGAAAAGTCAGCTGAATACCCGTGTTATGCTTCATCGGGCAAGACGCCGATTGTCTGAGATACTGCAGCAGAGCCGAGCAGGATCTATACCTTCTTCTTCGGGGGTTCGCACAAAATCCGGCATTCTTCCTTGTTCTATTGATCTTTGAAAAGTTAAATAAACGAGCGTATTCCTGCCGATAATAGGGGTATGAGACCCATAGGAACCTCTGACCAATTATCGGATAGGCGACGCAAGGCGATTGCTTTGCTCCAGCAGGGACGTCGCGTAAACGAGACCGCTCGTCTCGTTGGCGTAACGCCCGGAGCCATAACTCAATGGCGTGTGGCCTATGAACAGCAAGGCGAGGCGTTCTTTGAGGCCCACAGTCCGCCGGGACGGGCGTGCTGTCTGTCTGAAAAACAGATCGATCAACTGAAAAAGCGGCTGCTGAAGGGAGCACGTCAGAACGGCTATCCGACCGAACTGTGGACCCTGCGGAGGATCGCTGAAGTGATCCAAAAGCATTTCGGGATAACCTACGACCCATCCAGCGTCTGGCATCTTCTCCAGCGGATGGGTTGGAGTTGCCAGAAGCCTGAAAAGCGGGCCCGCGAACGGGATGAAGAGGCCATTGCCGGATGGCGCCAGATGGATTGGCCGCGTATAAAAAAAAGCCCGCAGAACGCGTAAAACCATCGTTTTTCTGGACGAAAGCGGGTTTATGCTCCAACCGACCGTCCGGCGGACATGGGCTCCCAAAGGGCAAACGCCCGTTCTGTGCCGTTGGGATCGCCGGGATCGGTTGTCGGTGATTTCGGCCGTAACCTGCTCGCCGAAACGCCGCCGTTTGGGGCTGTATTTTTCGATTGAAAACCACAATATTCGTGCCGACGATTTTGAGGCGTTTGTGGCTGATTTGTTGAAGCATTTCCCGGCAGGAATCATTCTTGTGATTGACCGGTGGATGGTCCATCGCAGCGGGGTGCGGAGTTTGAAGTCCCGATTTGGCAATCGGGTTGATGTGGAGTGGCTTCCGGCCTATGCGCCTGAATTGAATCCTGACGAGCAGGTCTGGAACCACAGCAAATACAGCCAGTTGGCCAACTTTATTCCCGACAACGTGGAACACTTGGCAGAAGCCGTCAAAGAGAGCATTGGAAGACAGTCGCGGCAGCAAAATTTGCTTCGTTCGTTTTTTCACTGTGCAAAATTGAACCTATAATGTGTTTAGATAATTATTCAATAGTCAATA